>JACCDH010633060.1_pt1 | contig 14221 bp, 13 predicted proteins | sample 7442481 | NCBI WGS metagenome assembly JACCDH01 (sample SAMN15323433, study PRJNA562643) | freshwater metagenome | isolation source: river surface water | place: USA:Blue River Watershed | collected 2017-08-15
CCTCTGTTTTTATGGGACACGATGCAAACTGGCTAAACAATAACTGGACCGTGTTGGAAAACGCGCGTGCCAATGCCCCTGTTACACCTGAAGCGCAACGCATCGTAGCCGAACGGCTAGATGCCCTGGTGGCCTTTGATCGTAGCGGTGAAATTCATCGCATCTCTGTTCCAAAACTGATCTTGGGCGCACGCGACGATTTGATCGTGCCGTCATTTTTACAAGAAGAGCTCGCGACCATGCTCAATAATCCTAGTATGCATCTACTTGAACATGGTGGCCATTTCTTTCCAGTGACCCGAACCACTCTTTTTACGTCTCATGTGCTCAAGTGGCTGAATGACCAATCCCTAGGAATGTCGAGCTAAGAAGCTCATCAACACATCAGAGCAATGCGCAGCGTAGCCATCACAAATGTTATGGCCTGCCGTGTCAACGTACACGAGCTCAGATGCCTTGATGCGCTTATGCATTTCTTCGTAGGCGTCGGCATGACCGATAGACTCTTTACCCGCGGCAACGATCAATGTCGGACAAGTAATGCGCGAGAGCTCTTCCATAAAATCATGCGTGCACATATGCAAGACAAAACGCGCAATAAAAGCTGGATCATTCGAACCGGCCTGGTCGATAAACCATGAAACCAGCTTTGGATCAGCCTTTTCATCAAACCGTTCATGAATCGTATCGGCCAGAAATTTCTTCAATCCGATCTCTTTAATTTTAGGTATCCACGTTGGCGCATGACTGTGCTTGAGTCCTGGTGTCGCACCATACAGCGCCAGGGTCTTCACACGACCGGGATGCTGCAACGTTAACTGCTGGGCAACATAACCACCCGCAGAGTTACCCACGATGTGGGCGTGATCGATACCTAACTGATCCATCAGTGCAACTGCGTCATCCACAAGGTGTTGAAGCGAAAAATCTTGATCCGGTGCTGGAATCGACGACTTTCCATGACCTCGCAAATCCATGCGAACGACCTTGAAGTGACGAGCCAGTTTAGGAACCCAGCTAAACCAGCGCTGAGAATTTCCCATCGCGGCGTGAAGCAAAAATACTGTCTCTGGCTTGACCCACGGATCAGTAAAGTCATCAACATAATATGCGAGCTTCAATCCATCTCGCGTCAAGTAATCCTGCATGTCTCTTTCCCTGTTAATTTTTAATTGACGTTGATACCCGCTGTTTGAATGACCTTGCGCCACTTTTCGATTTCGACCTGCATGAGTTTTGCATAATCAGCTGGCACACCGCCTTTGACGTCATAACCCAAACCCGCGACTCTTGACTGAATAGCTGATTCAGAAAGTACCTGATTCACAGCTTTACTCAATTTTTCAACAATGTCAGCGGGCATCCCTGCCGGTCCTAACAATCCCCAATGACTACTTGCATCGACGCCTTTAACACCCGCCTCCGCGAAAGTCGGGACCTCTGGCATGGCTGGATGACGACGATTGCCTGTGAGTGCAAGCGCGCGCAAACGTCCTGCATCAACAGGTTGCTTGGCAGAACTGATTCCGGTAAACGTCATTGGAACTTGACCCGCCATCACAGCGGCCATCGCTTCACCCGTTCCTTTAAAAGGCGCATGACCAATATTGACGTCGGCAGCCATTTTAAAAAGCTCGCCTGCCAGATGTGTGGATGCACCGTTACCACCGGATCCATAAAACAGTTCACCTGGCTTGGCCTTTGCCAATGCGACCAGCTGAGACAACGTCTGCGCGGGCACTGCTGGATGAACAACAAGAATCACAGGACCTTCGGCCAAATGGCTGATCGGGGTAAAGGCTTTTAAAGTGTCATAGGGAAGATTGGAACGCAAACCAGGATTGACCAGGATTGAAGAGTCCACCATCATCAAGGTGTAGCCGTCGGCAGGCGCTTGAGCCACGATTTGCGAACCGATGATGCTTGAAGCGCCAGGTTTATTATCTACAACGATTGACTGTCCCAGTATTTCAGACAGTCTGGGCGCAATGACGCGCGCCAAGATATCTGTTCCGCCACCTGGAGCGAATGGGATCACTAAACGGATGGGTTTGGTTGGCCAGTTTTGTGCATGTGCGGAAAAGCTAAATAAAACCATGCTAACGAAAAACAGCACTTGTTTAAGAATTTTATAAAAATTCATAGCAGTCCTTTGAGAGTTGCGTCATCCAACGCATCTGATCAAACCATATTTACTGTTTGTTGTCATCCATGCGCTTTTCTTTGATAATCAGTTCACAGCATGCGATGACACATCATGCGCATGATGTGCTCGGATAAATTCCATATATTGGAGAAATAATAAATGATCAAGGCAGCCATTATTGGCATGGGTACCTGGGGACAAAATCTAGTCAAGAGCGTCCAAGGCTTAAGTCAAGACATTCAATTTGTAGCCGGAGCAACACGAACACCGTCCAAGGCGCAAGAATTCGCAACCAAGCACAACATTCGAATGACCGATCGCTACGAAGCAATTCTTGCAGATCCAACAATTGATGCGGTGGTACTTGCCACTCCACATTCGATGCATACCGACCAAATTGTTGCAGCCGCAAACGCTGGAAAACATGTGTTTTGTGAAAAGCCTCTTGGGCTCGATTATGCAAGTACCAAAAGGGCTGCAGATGCAGCCGCAAAAAACAACATTGTCTTAGGTGTTGGATATAACTGGCGCTTTCAACCGGCTCTTCAGGAAATTCGGCGCATGCTTGACGATGGACGACTTGGAAAGCTTCTTCACATCGAGGGAAATTTCTGTGGTCCCAGCGCATACCGTTTCCCACGTGGTCACTGGCGACACGAAGGAGACGAATCACCTGCAGGCGGGATGACCGGGCGTGGTGTGCATGTGATTGATGCCATGATGTACCTTGCAGGGCCTATCGATCGCGTCACTGCGCAGAGCTACCGTATCGCGCAAGATTTTGGATCCGACGATACAACTTCAATGTTGCTCCACTTCGCCGGTGGAACGACAGGATATCTCGGTACCGTAATCGCGACCGCTGAAACTTGGCGAATGCAAATCTTTGGCTCGAACGGTTGGGTGCAAGTTGGCGACATCGAGCATTTGCACACTTGGGATCTCACTGTCTGCATGATTGATCGCAATAACGTGATGAATAAGCAAAAGCCAGTCACAACGAGTTTTCCTGCTACAAGCACTGAGCGTGCAGAGCTTGAACATTTTGCCGACTGTATCAAAAACAAAAAACCTTTGGTGACGCCGGATGGTGACGCCGTCAGAAATGCTGCGGTACTTGAAGCCATCATCAAGTCCTCTTCGACGCATTCAACGGTTGAACTTCATTCACTCTAAACGATCACTCCATCAGGGTATCCTCATGCAAACGTTAACGAGTATGGTCGACTTTGGCTCATCCGTGCCGACGACTGTAATAAACATTCTTCGCGCGACTGCAGCCGCTCTTTGTTTCACTCTTTCCGCTCCTGCCCTCGCTCAGAGTTCAGCTGCGAATAATGTTGCGGCAACCTATCCAACCAAGCCCATTCGAGTCGTGGTTCCCTCTCCTCCTGGAGGGCCGCCAGATTTGATCATGCGAATGCTTGCCCCGAAACTATCTGCCTCGCTCGGTCAAAGCATCATCGTTGAAAATCGACTTGGGGCAGGTGGTCTTGTGGGTACCGCTTATGTCGCGAAACTGCCGGCTGATGGTTATACCTGGCTCTTTACAACGGCCTCACACACGAACATCCCTCCCTTTAACGAAAATGTGACCTACGATGTCGTGAAAGATTTCACGCATGTTTCTTTAGTCACGCAAAACTTTGGGCAGGTTTTAGTTGTACCAGCAGACTTTCCCGCCAAGAATCTTAAAGAGCTGATCGCACTCGCTAAAAAAGATCCTGGCAAACTCACCTATGCTCACGCAGGCCTGGGGACAGCCAGCCACATTCCTGCAGAAGTCATGAAAACGATGACTGGCACGGACATCTTGCCAGTTCCCTACAAAGGTGTCGCTGAGGCGACCAATGACCTGCTGGCTGGGCGGGTGGATATGTTTTTCGTAGGCACCCAGATCGCTTTACAACATGTCAACAGCGGCAAACTTCGCGCACTCGCCATCACAGGCACCAAGCGATGGAAAGGTATGCCTGACGTTCCCACTCTCCAAGAAGAAGGATTGAGCGGGTATAACGTTGTCAACTGGTTTGGGCTATGGATGCCCGCGGGTGTCCCTGCGCCGATCGTCGCTCGTGTGTATGAAAGTATTGGCAAAACGCTCGCGGATCCCGATGTCATCAAACAATTCGACACCCTGGGTCTTGAGGGTGTCGGGATGAAACCTTCAGATTTCGCAGAATTTGTTGCAAAAGAAGCAACATCGGCGCAGCAAATTGCACGTAATGTGAATACGGGTGTGAAAAAATGAGTCAGCAAAAATTAGAACCATGGCAATGGCCAGAGCCTCATTGGCGAGGCATCGTTGAACGTGTCCGGGCAGGACGTACGCTGAGACCGCGCGTTTGGCCGAATGGAGCGCGCTGCGCCGTCGCGCTTTCTTTTGACTCGGATCACGAAACAAACGAATTACGAGAAGGTGGCGAGTCAATCGGAAAACTATCTCAAGGTCAATACGGCAATCGTCAAGGCGTTCCCAGAATTGTCAACATCCTTCAGCGCTACGACATAAAGGCCAGTTTTTATGTTCCGGCTGTGACAGCTCTCTTATATCCAGACGAGCAACGTGATTTAGCCGCTCAAGGACACGAAATCGGTATCCATGGGTGGATTCATGAGCGCAACTCCGTACTGCCCTTTGACGCTGAAAAAGATTTAATGATGCGAAGCGCAGACGTCCTGGAAAAAATATCAGGTGTCAGACCTGTCGGGATGCGCACACCGTCATGGGACTTTAGTCCCCACACCTTAGCGATCACCCGCGACATGGGTCTGATCTATGACTCGTCTCTGATGGCGGATGTCGATTGCTATGAATTATTACTTGATGGACAAGCTACTGGTGTGGTCGAACTTCCCGTCGAATGGATTCGAGACGATGCCGTGTACTTTGGCATGAACAGATTTTCTGGTTTGAGACCATACACACCCCCGAGTGACGTCTTCGATATTTTCAAGAGAGAATTCGATGCTGCATACGAAGAGGGGGGTTTATTTCAGCTCACCATGCACCCACACGTCATCGGCTATCGTTCTCGCATCTGGATTCTGGAAGAACTGACCCGTTATATGCGAAGCCTGCCAGACATCTGGTTCGCTACTCATGCAGACATCGTCCGCTACGTCAAACAACACGGTTAAATCATGCTTGAAAACTTTTCCAGTTCACAAATTGTCCGCAAAACTGTCGTCGCCACCAAAGCAGGCGTCGTCGCCGCACAGCACCGTCGGGCCGCCGAAGTCGGGGCAGCCGTGCTTGATGCAGGCGGGGACGCCGTCGACGCTGCGATCGCGACCTCCTTTGCGATTGGTGTCGTCGAACCCTGGATGAGTGGACCTGCGGCGGGCGGCACCATGGTGTTATGGCGCGCCAAAGAAGGCAAAGCACGTGTCATTGATTTTGGTTGCAGATCACCGCGTGAACTTAATCCTGCCGACTACCCCTTAAGTGGCGCTGGTAAATCCTCGGATTTGTTTCCCTGGCCCGCTGTGATCGAAGACCGGAACGTGATGGGTGCGACGGCAGTCGCCGTGCCTGGTGCAGTCGCAGGCATGGATCTGGCCCACAAACATTTCGGTCGCATGCCCTGGAAAGATTTGGTGACTCCGGCGGCAAAACTTGCGGACGAAGGCCTGTTAGTGGACTGGTACACCACTCTTGTGACTGCGGCCAACGCGCGCGTTCTGAGTAAAGATCCTGACACGGCCAAGATGTTTCTGGATGACGGACACTGGCCAATTGCCGGCGAGTGGACCTCTCTTGCCGAAAAACATCTTAACCAGAAAGCCTTCGCACAAACACTCCTGCAAATCGCGGAGGGTGGAGCCGACGCTTTTTACAAGGGCGATATTGCCGAACAACTGGCAAAAGATGTGCGAGCCAAAGGCGGATGCCTGAGTGTGCAAGACTTGCGCGACTATCAAGCATCGATCGTCGAGCCACTCACGATCAACTATCGTGGCGGTCGAGTCTATGCGACGGCTGGACTAACCGGCGGGCCAACTTTCGGGAAAGCGCTCGAAATACTCGCGCGCGAACTTTCTCCGACGAAAGGCAAACCCAACGCCGCTACGTACGCCGGTTATGCCCGCGCACTCGATGCGGCATTCAAGCTGCGTTTTGAAAATATGGGGGACCATGAATCTCCCAAAGCGCCTGGCTCCACCACACACTTCAGTGTGGTCGACCGCGAAGGAAACATGTGCGCAGTCACGCAAACCTTGCTGTCCATTTTTGGTTCGCGCGTGGTATCACCCTCGACAGGCATGCTGCTGAACAACGGTATCATGTGGTTTGATCCCGAGCCCGGCAAGCCCAACTCGCTAGCACCGAACAAGCGTTGCCTCGCGAATTACTCGCCCGTCATCGGCGAAGATGCGCAAGGTCGGCGTTTTGCCATCGGCGCTTCTGGTGGTCGCAAAATTCTCGGTGCTGTCATGCAGTTGAGCTCATTCATGATTGACCATGGGCTCAATCTCGAAGAGGCATTCCACACCCCTCGCATCGATGTCAGCGGTAGCGGGAAAATCACCGCTGATCAAACGCTCTCGGCTGAAATCATCGCTGCGCTCGAAAAAGAAATGCCTGTCATTCAGACACGTCGCAATATCTATCCATACTCATTCGCCTGTCCGGCAGGGGTGATGCGCGACGGCGAGATGAATATGGGATGCACTGAAATCATGTCGCCATATGGTGATGCGATCGCGGGCGGTTGAATATGTATTTACCAAAACATTTTGATCAGCAAGACCTTGATTCATTAACATCACTGCTCAAAGCCTACCCGCTCGGGACACTGGTCACACAACACGAAGGCGCGATCGAGGCGAACCACATCCCCTTCTTGCTTGATGGCAATCTTGCGGCAGGCGGGAAATTGATCGGTCATGTGGCCAAGGGCAATCCTGTCTGGAAAAACGTTGCGCCCGCTCAAGAGTCGCTGGTCATTTTTCAGGGTCCCGAGGCATACATTACGCCAAACTGGTATCCCTCCAAACAAGTTCATCATCAAGTTGTACCCACATACAACTACGCTGTCGTGCATGTTTACGGGACACTCTCTGTCATCCATGATGAGGCGACCAAACACCTGATCGTCACAGACCTCACCCGGTCGATGGAAAAAACCAGAAAGAGCACCTGGCAAGTTTCTGACGCACCCGCGGATTTCATTGAAAAGATGCTCAACGCAATCGTGGGCATCGAACTGAGCATTACACGCGTTCAAGCCAAATGGAAAGTCAGTCAAAACCGCGACCTCGCCGATCGCAACGGCATCGCGCAAGCGTTGAGTGAACAGCTTTCCAGTGAAAGGGACCAGAGAATGAGTGCGATTGTTCGCTCGGGAAAGGGGATCGGTGAGGACTAGCGGCCGAGCTGCGCGCTGCAATCAACCTTCGCATGGATCAACAGCTTGTTGTCATTTTTTTTGTCGGGAAACTCTGTCGAAATCACGCGACACCCGGTGACTTTTTCTATACCCTCGATCTGTCGGGCTTTCTGTTTGTCAAAGTCGGTGCCAAACCACCCGCCTTGTTTGCCTCCATAGGCTTCCCACATGTCGTTTCCGAGGGGAATGATGCTGATTTCACGTTGGTCCAGCACCACAATCTGGCGACCAGGATCGCGATGATAATACACAGCGCTGCCCTGACAGCCAGCAAGCGCGCTGACAACAGCCATTGAAGCGACAAAGGGCAACATTTTCATCTATATTCTCTGGTATTGGCACAAACAAAAACTTCGTTGCTAAGCATAACGCTATTTTTAAACAAAAAACTTCAGGGGCAAACTGTCATGTCAAAAGAAGGCGTACTTCAAATTCCCTCACTCAAAGGCAAAGTCTCGGATGCCGAGTGGCAAACACGCGTGGATCTTGCGGCCTGCTATCGACTCGTTGAAATGTATGGCATGGCGGATATGATCGCCAACCACATCTCTGCGCGCATACCTGGCGAAGAAGGGACTTATTTGATCAATGCCTATGGCTTGATGTACGAAGAAATCACAGCCTCGAGCCTGCTGAAGGTTGATCACAAAGGTAACATCATCACCAAACCTGATTTTGGCGATCTCAATTACGGAATCAACAAGGCCGGCGCAGTCATTCACAGCGCGGTTCACCATGCGCGACCCGATGTGGGCTGCGTGATTCACACCCATAGTTGGGCCTCGATGGCAGTGTCCTCTCTCGAATGCGGATTACTGCCACTGACACAGACTGCGATGCGTTTCCTGAAAATCAGCTATCACGACTACCAAGGCGTCGTGCTGGACGAGGCTGAACAGGAGTCCTTGTGCAAGGATCTCGGTAACAGCGAAGCCATGATCTTGCGCAACCACGGTGCACTAACAGTTGGTCGCACGATTGGTGAAGCCTTTAACTGGATGCACCGCCTTGAGCTTTCCTGCCGCGCTCAAATTGGTGCGATGTCCTGTAACAGCCCATTGATGAAAGTTTCACAAAAAGTGCTGGATGAAACCTGGAATAACTATCAGCCCGGGACACGACGTCCTTATGGCGTGATGGAGTGGCCTGCTCTACTGCGCAAGCTGGATCGCACAGACACCTCTTATCGCAATTAAACCCTTCATTCATTTGCCAAGGTCTTAAAAGTGTCCATTCAGAAACTCAGTCACCCGCCACGCATCTTGCTTTCGGACAAAACCGCCGCCGAGCTGGCACCCAAAATCGAGTCCATTCTTGGTCCTCAGGGTTATGTTCGTGTGACCGCAAAACAAATGCATGAAGGCACCGCAGATGCGGATTTTTGCTTTGTTTCTCGAGATGTCACCTCGAGCTCAACCAAACATAAAATCGTTCCGGAAACACAGTATGTCTACGATGCACTGATGGGGTCCAAAGCTCTGAAATGGGTACATATTCATTCCGCTGGTGTTGACCGACAAATCTTTTTAGACCTAATGGCCAGAGGCGTTACCGTCACAAGCTCCTCTGGGGCGAGTGCGGGCGTCGTGGCGCAGACCGCGCTGACTGGATTGCTGTCGCTTGCGCGTCGCTTTCCACAACTCGCAGCTGCGCAACGTGCCCATGCATGGGAACCTTTTTTCAAAGTGGGCCTACCTCCAGAGCTTGAAGGGCAAACCGCCACCATTGTCGGTTGGGGGCCTATCGGTCAAAAACTGGCTGCGTGGTTGAAAGCGATTGGACTCAACATTATTGTCGTGCGCCAATCCGCGTCTTCCACAATTCCAGACACTCGTGTCGTGTCGTTCGATCAGTTCAACAGCATCCTGCCAGAGACTGATTGGCTCGTGCTGGCATGCCCGTTAACGGCTCAAACCACCAATCTCGTGAGTGCGAAAGCGCTCGGATTGATGAAGCCCTCGGCACATATCGTGAACATATCCAGAGGGGCGGTCATCGACGAAATCGCCATGATTGATGCCCTCAAAAATGGTCGCCTCGCCGGCGCCTACCTAGACGTTTTTGCGCAAGAGCCCTTGCCAGCAGAGTCCCCGCTTTGGGACATGCCCAATGTGATCGCGACTCCACATACAGCTGGATTTTCAGACGCGATCCTTCAGCGAATGGCAGAGAAATTCCTCGAAAATCTCGGACACTATGCGCGCGGAGAACCCTTCATCAACGTTGCACGCTTGAGTTGAAACTTTTCACTTTCAAACTAAAAACCGCCATCCAGAGTTCGCTTAGCGTACAATAGCGTTACGGCACAACGTTCCAGTCCTCGTGCCTCGCTAAGCCCCAACTCTGTGGGCGCTCGCCTCCAAGGCGTTTTTACTCCCTGTTCGTCTGCCCCGATTGGAGTCCGCATTCACTTGCGGGCCGGCACGACGATGGAGCTGTTCTCTTGTCTACTACGATTACTTTCGCTGACCTCGGGTTAGCCGATCCCCTTTTGCGTGCAATTGCCGATGCTGGCTACACCGCACCCACCCCTATCCAGGCACAAGCCATCCCTCGCGTTCTCGCGGGAGGGGACTTGCTGGCCGCCGCACAAACAGGAACCGGCAAAACAGCCGGCTTTACCCTGCCGATTCTTCATATGCTGCTTGCCAAGCCTCTCGAGCTGCGCAAGCCCGGTCGTCCTCGCGTCTTGATACTGACGCCGACGCGCGAACTGACCGCTCAAGTCGAAGAGTCCGTCAAAACCTACGGCATTCATACCAAAATCTCCTCGATGGTGATTTTTGGTGGCGTCAATATCAATCCCCAGACATCCGCTTTACGCAAACCCATCGACATCCTGGTGGCCACACCAGGACGCCTGCTGGATCATTGCCAGCAGCGCAACGTCGACTTGTCTGGTGTCGAAATCCTAGTTCTGGACGAAGCCGATCGCATGCTCGACATGGGCTTTATCCGCGACATCCGTAAAATCCTTGCATTACTCCCGCGCCAGCGTCAAAACCTCCTTTTCTCCGCCACATTCTCGGACGAAATCCGCGAATTGTCGAAAGGCGTTCTCAATAACGCCTCTGAGGTTTCAGTCGCTGCACGCAACACCACTGCCGAACGCGTCGATCAGACTGTTCATATGGTGGACCAAGCACACAAACGCGATATTTTGAGCCACATCATCCGAGAGAGTGGCTGGCACCAAGTACTTGTTTTCACACGCACCAAGCACGGCGCAAACCGTCTCGCTGAAAAGCTTGTCAAAGACGGCCTGTCCGCCTCAGCCATTCATGGAAACAAGAGTCAGGCCGCTCGCACACGCGCGCTAGATGACTTCAAAAAAGGCAAGGTTGCCGTACTGGTCGCCACTGACATCGCTGCACGCGGTCTCGATATCGACCAGCTCCCTCAAGTCGTCAACTTCGAATTACCCAACGTCCCCGAAGACTATGTCCACCGCATCGGTCGGACTGGTCGGGCAGGTGCCGCGGGTTCTGCAGTTTCGTTGGTGGACTCGAGCGAAATCAAATACCTCAAGGCTATCGAGCGCATCATTAAAAAGCAGATTCCACAGCTTCCAGCTCCGACGGGTTGGACCGCTTCTCCTGCTTCCTCGCATGGCGCCGACGATGATGCCCGTGCCGAGGGACGTCGAGACGGTCCGCGTCGCCCACCACAACGGTCATCACGCCCGGCTGGCACGAGTCATTCTGGCGCTCCGCGTCCAGCGCGCGCTGGCCAAAGCACCGGACAGGCGCCACGCCGTGAAGGTCAGGGCAGCGGACGCAACGCGCCAACCGGCCACACGCCCACACGCTCGGGCACCGGGGGTCCCGTTCGCAGCGGTTCAGGTCCTAACAGTCCTAGCCAAGCAAACCGCCCCCGTCGCCCCGCTCTCTTTAACAAGTAATTAGCCCGAACACAGGCTGACCTGTTCAGCCTGTAAAATTCGCCATCATGAGTATTCAAGCTGAAGTCGCGCGACGCAGAACGTTCGCCATTATTTCCCACCCTGACGCCGGTAAAACAACACTCACCGAAAAGCTTTTGCTCTTCGCGGGTGCGATTCAGATCGCCGGTAGCGTCAAGGCACGCAAGGCCTCCCGCCATGCGTCCTCGGACTGGATGGAAATCGAAAAACAACGTGGCATCTCCGTTGCCTCTTCCGTGATGCAAATGGAATACCGCGATTGCGTGATCAATTTGCTCGATACGCCCGGACACCAGGACTTCTCCGAAGACACCTATCGTGTTCTGACTGCCGTTGACGCGGCGCTGATGGTCATCGACGCCGCAAACGGTGTCGAGCCACAAACCATCCGCTTGCTTCAGGTTTGTCGGGCACGAAACACACCGATCATCACCTTCATCAACAAAATGGATCGTGAGGTGCGCGATCCGCTTGAGCTACTGTCCGAAATCGAACAGCATATCGGTATGGATGCGGTGCCTTTTTCTTGGCCAGTCGGCATGGGCAAAGCGTTTGGTGGCGTGTTCGACATCCAGCGCGACCGTATGCGGCTATTTCGCCCCGGTCAAGAACGACGCAACGACAACTCGGATGACTTTATCGACGGGTTGGACAATCCGGAAATCGCCCAACGTTTCGGCTCGGCTTTTGAACAAGCAAAAGGCGAAATCGAACTGATACAAGCTGCCGCCCCCACCTTCGATCGCGACGCTTTTCTGGCTGGCAAACAAACACCCGTATTTTTTGGTTCGGCGATTAATAACTTTGGCGTCCAAGAGGTACTCGACGCCTTGGTCGATCAAGCTCCACCGCCAGGTTCACGCCAGGCACTTGAGCGTGTCGTGCATCCCGATGAACCAAAATTCACCGGTGTTGTGTTCAAGGTCCAAGCCAATATGGATCCGGCGCACCGGGATCGTGTCGCGTTTGTGCGCGTCAGCTCCGGAAAATTCGAGCGCGGCATGCGCCTGAAAGTCTCTCGCAACGGCAAAGAAATCCGTCCGAATAACGTCGTTTCGTTTCTGTCTCAGCGACGTGAACTCGTAGACGAAGCTTATGCCGGTGATGTGATCGGCATCCCGAACCATGGCATTTTGCATTTGGGCGATGTATTGACCGAAGGCGAATCCCTGCATTTCACTGGTTTGCCATTTTTTGCGCCCGAACTCTTTCAGGCGGTTGAGACCAAAGACCCCCTTCGTACTAAACAACTCCGCACAGGTCTACTCCAATTGGGTGAGGAAGGTGCGATTCAAGTGTTCAAGCCCATCGCCGCAGGTGGCGCACTGTTGCTTGGCGCAGTCGGGCAACTCCAGTTCGAGGTCGTCGCACACCGCCTGCAGGCGGAATACGGCGCGGAAGCCCGTCTGATGCCCTCTCGCTACAACATGGCTCGCTGGATCACTGCCGAAGATCCAAAAGAACTGCGTAAATTCATCGATGCGAACGCTTCGCATATCGCCTATGATGTCGTCGAAGCACCGGCTTTCCTCGTCTCGTCGACGGCTCAACTTCGGGTAGCCGAAGAACGCCATCCGGCGATTCGGTTTCATGCGATGCGTGAACATGGTGGCCAAGTATTCGCTGACAAAGTCTGACATCACGCAATTCAGAGATCCCTATGTCCTGGCGCGCCCTTATCCTCTTACTGTTGCTTGCTGTGATCGCTTCCTGGCAAGGCGGACGGCAACTTGGTCTGTGGCTCGTCGAACAAGCCCCCGAGTCCATTTCCTCGGCATCCAATTCCGAAAGTGAATCGGGGCAAGTTCTGGACGCCGACGGCAAACCTCTTGCGCCTCAACCGCCCCAGCCCCGCATTGACGGAACGCTGGGCGTACCCAAGGAAATGGAGCCCGTCGAGTGGACTATTGCACCGATCATCGCCTCGCGCGCGGATGCGAACTCCTATAAAAAAGACGGTGAAGAAAACGATGAGGACGACGAGGAAAACTCCGAACGTCGCGACAGTGAACGCAACGGTTCCAGCACGGACAACGACTCTGTTCGCACGATTGATGTCCGCCATACGGATTCCGGCTCATCATCTGCGCGTCCAGCTGCGCCTTCGCCCAACCTTGTCGTGTCATGGCAAGAGTTACTAAAAAAAGAACTCGCCCAGTGCAATAGCGCCGGCTTCTTTAAGCGTCCTGCTTGCATACAATCCGCACAATCCAAATATTGCGGGCCCAACAACGCCTGGGGCAAAGTCTCAGACTGTCCAGACCGCACAACCGTCAATAATCCTGGCGGTTAAAGTCACGCAAGTCGCTAACCCGCTCCAGCCTGAGACTTTCGCAGTGGTGCGGTCGGTATACGCATTTGTTCTCGGTACTTTGCGACCGTTCTTCTCGCGATCGTGATTCCATCTTTATCCAAGAGCGTCACTAACTGACTGTCCGAGAGAGGTCGTGAGCGATCTTCCTGGCGAATCAATGCCTGTATCCGTGTCTGGACGGCCGTCGAAGAGGTCGCCTCACCACCTTCCGTTGACAACCCTGTGCTGAAAAATCTTTTAAGCTCAAGCGTCCCGAAGGGAGTGACCATGTATTTTTGAGTCGTCGCGCGGGAAATCGTCGACTCGTGCATCCCCAGCTCAAGCGCAACATCCTTGAGTGTCAACGGTCTCACCGCTTCCCAGCCCTTGTTAAAAAAGTTTTGCTGGTGCGCGACAATGACCTGGGAAACTCGCAAAATCGTTTCAAATCTTTGAGCGACATTGCG
>JACCDH011536332.1_pt1 | contig 14218 bp, 15 predicted proteins | sample 7442481 | NCBI WGS metagenome assembly JACCDH01 (sample SAMN15323433, study PRJNA562643) | freshwater metagenome | isolation source: river surface water | place: USA:Blue River Watershed | collected 2017-08-15
ATCCAGTAACAAGTCCGTATCAGATTTGGAAAGATACTGGCATTTACTTGCGCGGCACAAAGGTGGTATGGCGAGGTAATGTGTACGAAGCAAAGTGGTGGACAAAGAACGAACTTCCAGACAATCCAGTACTTCAATCATTTGAAACGCCATGGCAACTTATTGGTCCAGTACTTCCAGACGATAAGCCAATGGAACAACTCGAACTTCCGTCAGGTACCTTCCCACGATGGTCAGGGCAGGCAGTATATGACGCCGGAGACCGAGTCCTCTTCGATGGTGTACCATTCCGCGCCAAGTGGTGGAACCAAGGTGAGAGCCCAGCTATCTCTGCTGTGAATCCAGAAAGTTCTCCGTGGATTCCACTCTCGCAAGACCAAATTCGTGAAATATTGAACACCCGTTAATAGTTGCAAGATTCTAAGAATAATTTTGACATTTGTTTAAAATGTGTTATTATTTACGCAGTAGCGTACTTTAACAAAAAGGAAAAAAGATGTACTTCTGGATATATGGACTTGCAGCTGCAGTTCTAGTGGCAGCGAGCATGTTTTTTGCCAAGAGAAACATCATCGGCACAATTGTGATGTCGGCCATATCATTCGTTATAATCGGCTGGGTCGGCTGGCTTACTATGCCGGTCTTTGCCTGGAATTTCTACGGCATCTGGAACATATTGCTTGTGACTAGTTGCATCGCTCTAGTTGGTAGTCTAGCCTTCAGAGATGAAGACGAACCTGTGTGGATTGTATTGCCGGGTTTGTCACTTCTTGGTTCGCTGGTCATGCTTCTCGTTGTGTCGTTCTTTACAACCTCGGGAATGTTTCATCATGAACGTCTGCGGACACTCATCAGCGAACCGATTGTGAGCGAATTCACAGCCGACGTCTCGCCAGTTGATATCAACCGCATTCGTCGCGTTGACCAAGAGTTGGCAGCAATTCTTGGTTCACGAAAAATCGAAGAACAGCCTGGACTTGGTTCGCGTGTCAATCTCGACACGATGAACATACAAGGACTGAACGGCACCTTCACCATTCTTGATGGAGAGGGAGTGGAGCATAAGCTTACCTTTGATAATGAACCGGTGTGGGTGGGTCCGCTCGTCCATGCCGATATCTTCAAGTGGATGAGCAACCATACCACCCCTGGATATGTAATTGTCAGTGCGTTGGACCCGACCAAGGTCTACTTGGTTACGGGTATTCGTAAGGAGAACGCTGTTTCGCTGACTGGTCAAGCAGCAACAGAGTCTCTGAATCTCAAATATCTTAGCAACGGAGCTTACTTCGGTGACTTCGCTGTAAGACACCTTCGTGAGCGCGGTTACCAGTCTATCGGTCTCACTGATTACACTTTCGAGATTGATAACACTGGCCGTCCTTACTATGTGATTACTAAATACGAAAATACTGTCGGCTTCGGCGGTAGTGTCGTGACTGGTGTCGTTGTTCTTGATGTGCAAACCGGAGCAATCCAGGAGTACACAGTCGATAATGCGCCGTCTTGGATTGATCGTATCCAGCCTGAAGACTTCGTGGTCACTCATGTTAATGATTGGGGTGCCTACATCAACGGGTTCTGGAATTCAATTTTCGGGCAGGCCGACGTCGTGAAAACGACACCAGGTATGTCCCTCGTCTATGGCGCCGACGGCAACACCTACTACTACAGTGGGATGCAATCGGCAGGTTCTGACACAGGCACAAACTCCTTCATTCTCGTTAACTCGAAGACGAAGGAAGTGCGCCGGTATATGATTTCTGGTGGCAATGAGACAGCAGCTTGTGAAGCTGCTAAATCGGCCAAAGGAGTCGCTGAAGCCGGCTACACCTGCAGCAATCCAATCCTCTACAATGTTTCGTCTGAGCCGACCTACTTCGTTCCTCTCAAAGGACAAGATGGTCTGGTGAAGATGTATGCTTTTGTGAGTGTGCGGACTCAGGACACCATTGGTGTCGGAGTAAGTGTGCAGGAAGCGCACCGCAACTACCAAAATGCGCTTATCCGGCAAGGCCAGACTGTTACTCTCGACGACCTGGCCACACAAACGAGAATCGATGGCGTCATCGCAGACGTCCGTCAGATCGACAACACCTTCTACCTTCTTATTGAAGGCAAGGGTGACGTCGAGTTCTACGGAACAAGCGATGTTGGACCAGAGCTCAAATGGGCTCGTCCTGGGATGAACGCCGTTGTGTTGGTTCAACAGGGAGAGTCGAAATCTCAGCCTATCATCGGTTTCGATCTTCCTGAGTTGACTCTTACAACACTGCCGTAACGACGGAAGTGTTGTGTAACCTTTGCACCGTGGACACTTTGTGTCCACGGTGCTTTTCTTTTTATATATTTTGACAAAACACTTTTAATATGTTACTTTTCCGCGCAGTTTGAAGATGTTGGCAAATCCAACCTTTCATCATTGAAAGAGCGGCTCTGGCCAGCTTTTTGACATAGATACGATTAAGAATTGTGCCAGAGCACGCCCGATTAATTTCCATTCGCGTGTCAGGCAGGGCCTGAGCGTGGTTGGTATCGGTGCGGTAACTCTGCATGATTTAGATTCTAGAGACCCACCCATACCCACCCGCTTCACGAAAGGAAACGATATGAACTCCGCCATAATATTCAGCTCAATCTTTTCAGTCCTTGGAGTTGCAACAATCGTCACGAGTTACTGGGATCAGTTTTGGTTTCAGTTTCAATATCAGACTGTCGTCAGCGTCGACTGCCGGCGTCAGGATTGGGTACTTATCGATTTTAACGAACGAGTCCCAGTTGAAAGTGGCGTTTGCTACAACAAAGAACCTGTCCCGAAAGGAGAGTTCAATGGAAACAAGCTCGCCTTTGTTGGCAAGCTTGGACCTAGTATCGAAATGAATATCGGTATCGAGTATAAATTCAAGTTCATCGATCCCGTACGCTATATGAAGGCGCTCAGCAACACTGCTCGTCAAACCGCAGCTCGCATGACTTACGAGCCAACACCATCAGTATGGGAGTTGGCAAAAGAACTTTTCATTGACCGAGTTGTTCTTGAAATCGCTTCTTCACCAGAGGTGCTACAAGCAAACGGCATCGGGGACGCGAGTCTTAGTAATATGGAAGACAGAGTCAGGAGAATGGCGAACAGTCGTCTTTCTGTGCAAGGCATTAGTATCACCTCTGTCAGTACGCAATAATTCTTGTATTCGTTCTTTCATCAGCCCCGAAGACTTCGTCTTCGGGGCTGTTTCGTACTCTAACTTTTGCTACACTAGAGTAATGAAAACAGTAGTGGTTGGCTCTAAGAATCCAGTAAAACTTGAAACAACGAAGCAAGCGTTTGCAGACGTATTTCCGAACGAAACATTTGAGTTTCTAACATGTAATTCAGACTCGGGAGTATCGGCACAACCTTTTGGAACAGAAGAGACAAAACGCGGTGCAAAGAATCGCGTTGAAAGCTGCCGGGCTGTGTTTAAAGATGCAGATTTTTTCATCGGCCATGAAGGAGGAATAGAAATCATTGATAGTGAGTACTGGGCTACTGCATGGATGTGTGTAATGAATCGAGATGAAAGAGTCGGCTACGGACGTGCTTCAGCATTCCAACTGCCACCACGACTTGTTGAGCTTATTAAGTCTGGCAAAGAGCTTGGAGTTGCTATTGATGAAATGACTGGTATGGAAAATGTTAAGCAAAAGGGAGGTGCAGTTTCTTTTTTAACTCACGGAGTTATTGATAGGGTAAATTTTTATCGACAAGCAGTTGTGTTTGCTCTCATTCCATTCATTAAACATGAGTTATACTTAACACATGATTAAATTTATATTAATTACCGTAACAATTCTCGCAGCCCTTCTTATTTGTTTTTTTACTTTCAATTCCTATATTTACAATGAGAAGCAAGCAGATACAAACGAACAAGCGATCGCTGCCGAACCGGCAGCGATTTCTGATTTGATTACCGTCACATCTCCGCTACCTGGCAGTAAAGTCGGTAATCCTATTCAGATACAGGGAACAGCACGAGGGTTTTGGTTTTTTGAAGCCAGCGCTCCGGTCATCGTCGTCAATTGGGATGGGTTGATCATTGGAGAAGGATACATCACCGCTGAAGGTGACTGGATGACAGAAGAATTCGTTCCGTTTAGTGGAACTGTTTCGTACACTCTACCAGCCGACTCATACAGCACTCGTGGCGCAATTATTATGAAGAAGGATAATCCATCAGGATTATCAGAGAATGACAAAGCGCTCGAGTTTCCGATTGAGTTAATTAAGTAAATGAAATAGGAATGAAAAATGGCGGTGTCACACGAGGTGTGACACCGCCATTTCTTTGCTTTCACTCCTCGTCCTTCACAGATCTGTGACTGCTCCATACAACGCGAAGCGGCTTGGAACTGCGGCTTCCGTAGCGGACCCAAGAGAGGTCATCGAAGGGAACTTCGTAGAATTTCCCTTCAACAAACCCTCCAGGCATATACGAAAGATTCAGCTCTTTCACCACCACCGGCCCTTTCTCGGGTTTAACCTCGAAGGTGACGATAAAGTCTCGACCAGAACGTTCGACACCACGGCACTTGTACTGTGTGCCAATGGGGTCGAAGGCGTCTTTGATCGAAACCTTGCAGTTCTGCCGCCGTGCCGGCCGATGGTCGTTCTCGGGGATGAGATCCCACGATACTTGCATGACAGCGTTGGCTGGAACTTTCGCTCCAGGGATCTGTGCAAACGCATCGTTCAGATGGTCTGACATTGAGTCGAACACTTTTGGGGTGAATGACACTGGTACCGGGGTCGCGAGATCGTTCGACCTAGGTACGTAGATCGTGCTGGTTGTGCTGCAAGCTCCTGTGAACAGAAGCATGATAAAAGCAAAGATGGAAAGAACGCGTTTCATTTGGATTTTACTCCGGTTAGAGTTGTTTCTTCCTATCTACAATAATAGCATAAAAATTGCTAAAAGTCAATAAATTAGCATTCCGTAACAAACTATATTTTGAGCGTCCGCGGGGGCTAAGTGCCTATAGAAGTCGGCCAACATCGTAGCGTGTGAGAAATATAGTCTGTGTAGTAAGAGTTGAATGCTTGAAATATTTGTTTCATCTAGCCGTAATTACCATGTATACTATGAGCACTAATTAATTTGCACATGTCAGAAGAAACAACACAAACACCAGTTCAATCAAACGCTACTGCACCAGTTGCTGTCGCCTCTAAGTCGGCTTCAAGTATTACACTCAAAGATTTCTTTATTCCACTTTCAATTGTGATTGCTGGTGCGCTCATGGGTGCGGGACTTTTCTTTAGCGGTTCAAATTTCACTGGTTCTCAACCGCAATTAGCTCAGAATAATCAGCAACAGCCAGCAGCTGCTGCAGACACAACAAGCAAGATTAATGAGGTCACTGATGCTGACCATATTAAGGGTGACATTAATGCTCCGGTAAAAATTGTTGAATTTTCAGACTTTGATTGCCCGTATTGTAGTCGCTTCCACGATTCAATGAACGAATTTGTTGAAAGTTCAGATGGAAACGTAGCGTGGGTCTATCGACATTTTCCACTTGAGCAACTCCATCCTAAGGCACCGACGGTTGCGCATGCTTCTGAGTGTGTTGCCGAATTGGGTGGAGGAAATGCATTCTGGATATTTACCGACGGTTATTTTGAAGCGCGAGGCGCAGGTGATTCGACCGAACATCAAGCACTGATGATCAGACTCGCTGGAAAGGCTGGGGTTTCGACAAGTGCCTTCAATGATTGTATGGACAGTGAAAGACACAAGCAGGCGATTCAAGATGATATGAGTGATGCTTTAGAAACAGGTGGACGAGGAACACCATGGAGTATCGTGATTGGTCCTACTGGAAAGACGTATCCAATCAACGGTGCGCAACCAGCAGCTGTAATAGAGCAAGTAGTTAAGTTGGCAATTGAAGAGGCGAAGTAATTGCAATGAAAGATTTTGTGACAGTACTTAAGCAAGTATTCGGCAAAGCCGAATACTTGCTTTTGTTTATTGTGACTACATCATTGGTTTTGGCGGGTGCTGTCGTTGTGCGTAACTGGTCACTTTTAAATCAGGTGATAGACAGTAGTACGTTGACTTTAGTTCAGAAATTTATTTTTCTCGCTACATTAGTTGGCTCTATAGGTTCATTGTTTGGAACATTTGGTAGTATCTTACTTGTATTTATTTCTTTTTTGTTTGCGATTAATTTGGCATTCCTCGTTTACTATGTTCGTAGAGTCAAAAGTATATTAAAAGGAAGCAAGAGGATTCAAGCAGTAGGAATTGGAGGTTTAGTTAGCGGGCTTTTGGGGGTTGGTTGTGCTGCTTGCGGTTCAATTGTTCTGACTGCTGTGCTTTCGAGTATTGGAGCCTCTGGTTTGTTACTGTTGCTACCACTTCACGGAAGTGAGTTTGGAATTTTGGGAATTTTTCTTCTAGGTTTTTCAATAGCTATGTTAGCGAGAAAAATTAAAGAGCCACTGGTCTGCTAGATTTATTTTCCTCGACCAAATACCTGTTTGAGTTTCATAACGTGAGTCTCATAATCTGGAGAACAGTAGTAGTTTTGCTTGTTGTCATGGAAGTAGAAAAGACAGTCACTTTCGCGTGGATTAAGGGCTGCAATAACCGCTTCAACTGAAGGGTTAGAGATTGGCGCTGGAGGAAGGCCGGTGTTTTTGTATGTGTTAAACGGAGAGTCAATATACTTGTCTTGCGGGCGAGGGACAGGCCACCATTTTGGTTCTTGTGAACGACTTCCGCGGGCGTACTGCAAAGTAGCATCGAGCTGAAGTGGCATATCAATAAATAAACGGTTCCAAATAACTCCCGAAACTTCACGCATATTTTCAAAATCGCTTGCTTCGCGTTCGATGAGTGATGCAATCGTAAGCGCGTCTTCGAGCGATACTTGAGCAGAGACTTCATTGGTATATCGCTCAAGAATATCTGCTCCGAATCGTTCGGTCACCATTGTAGCTACTTCTTCGGGTTTTGCACCGCGGTGGGCGACATATCGCCCAGGTATAAATTTTCCTTCAGAAAGAATCGGGGCGCTTGCCATCACTGTTTGTACAAATACTTCCTCATCTTCGTTGGACCAACCAAGTACACTCCCGATATGTTCTTTGATTTCTTCATGGCGTTCGCCTGGCCAAATGACTATACTGCGGCTGACTGGTGACGCGAGGTTTTGGTACCAGGCACTGTTACTAAAAATCGCTAGGAGTTGATTGCTCCAGCCTGAGGATTTCCTTGGAGTGTCAACAAGCGCAAGTGTTTCACTGTAGTAAGTTCCAACATTCGGTTGTTCGACAATTGTCTTTGTCCATTGATTGACTCCGACTGGAAATGGCTCGATAACTTCTGGGGTACTTTCAAATACTGTTGTAGAAGCCTTGTAGAAATAAGTTTTTGAGTCAAGGAGAATACCAATGCCAAATGCCACCAAAAATGCCAGCGCAAGGGCCAGCATATAGATAATCCGAATGACCGTTTTGCTCATGTTCAGATATTATCGCATATCGATGTCATTTTGTTGTACTATACTAGGAATATGAAAAACATCATTATTCTTGTGGTCGTGGCGGCATTGGTGGCTGGAGCAGCGCTGTATGCACTCTTGTTCCATAAACCAGTCGAGACAAATACGACTGAAGAAGAGCAGGTAACAGACGTTGTTGAAGAGTCTCAAACAGAAGAACAAGAAGAATCGTTTAGTGGCGCAGGACCACTTAGTAGTCTTCTGAGTTACGGGAAAAATTTGGAATGCGTCATTAACTATATTCCAAACGAGTACGAACAAGTAGTTACCGGAACCTATTTTGTCAGCGGCACATCGGTACGTGGTGACTTCTTGATTAATTCTGAAGATCTTGGTGGGCAAGTGCTATCGTCGATTATTTTGAACGACGGGACTTTCTACTCGTGGTCAACGATTAATAACATGTCGTACGGTATGAAAGCAGATATTGCTGCTATGAGTACTGGAACAGGTAGTGAAACTATCAAGCAACCTGTGCCTCAAGATGCACGAGTGGAATATACCTGCGATACTTGGAATCCAGTTGATGGAAGTGTTTTTGTGCCACCGTCGTCGGTAAAGTTTCAAGACTATAGCGCACTCCTTGAAACGGGAATGGAGTACAGCACGATTTACAAGGAGGAATAAAACTTAGTAGTCTTTTTCTGCGTAGACAGAAATAGTGCGTCGTTTGTTTGCTTTGCCTTTAGAAACGTGTTTGTGTGAGCGATAGATGCGGCGAATAAGGAATTTTTCTCCAAGAAATGCAAGTAGTTCTTCTTCACTATAGACGAACTCTGGAACGCCAATGACTGGGTGTATATAAGTGCCGACTTCTTTCCCTGGGTGCTCTTTAAGAAGACGCTCGGTGTGTAAGTCGCCATCTTTGAGGAATGTTTTCATAAACAAGTAACCACCCGGTGTGAGAGTACGAAATATCTCATCGCGGAGTTTTGTTCGGCCAGCGGCGTCGAGAAAGTGAGATGTCATCATATCGAGCGCGAGGGCTTGAGATTCGTCAGGGAGGGAGAGTGGGTCTGCGGCAGTGCCTTGTGTGTAAGAAATTTTTAGTTCGTGTGAGGCGCGACGTGCTTGAGCAATTGCAGCTGAAGAAATGTCGATACCAACACCACTCATGCCAAAGGTGCGGGCGAGGTAAATGAGATTACGACCGTTTCCACATCCGACGTCAAGTGCTGAGCTATTCTCGCTCAAAATGTCTGCTCGCTCGCGTCGCATGAGCCAGCGAGTGAATTTAGCCAAATCCTCACTTTCGTTCATTGAAAGCTTTAAATGTTCTGGATTAGTGTATTCCTTATCCCAAAAAGCCGCGCCATGTACTTGGCGCTTTTTCTTGCGAGTGAAGTTAGGTTTGTGAGCCATGAAGCGCTTACTTTACAACGTTTTTTATTATTTGTCCACTTTTTAGATTGATCAATTATCGCAATAGTTTTATCGGTAATGACAATGTGGTAAACTCTCACAATATGAAAAATCCTTGGATAGTAATCGGTGTTATTGCACTCGTTTTGTTTGGTGGTTCGATTTGGTTTGGAAGTAACGCAGCAAAACAAAACAATGAAGGGGTGGTAGTAAAGAGTCATATTAAAGGAAGTACAGAGGCGAAAGTTACGCTCGTTGAGTTTAGTGACTTACAGTGTCCAGCGTGTGCGTCATTTCAACCATTTGTAAAAGACTTAACTGACCAATATGGAGATAAGCTTAGTTTTGAATACAAGCATTTTCCTCTTCCAATTCATCCGTTCGCTATCCAAGCGGCAGTAGCAGCAGAAGCCGCAGGACAGCAAGATAAATTCTTTGAATTCCACGACAAACTTTTTGAAAATCAGACTACGTGGTCAAACTCTGCAACTCCTCAAGTCTTTTTCATGCAGTATGCAGAAGAGCTGGAACTAGACATGGACAAGTTCAAGCGCCACATGCGCTCATCTGTTTTGAAAGATAATGTTGAGGCACAGTTTACTGAAGGGAAGAATGCAGGTGTTACAGGTACGCCAACATTTTTCCTCAACGGTGAAAAAATGGATTTCAAAACATACGAAGAATTCATTACGCAAATTACTTCACTCGTCGATCCTGAAATAGCTAAATTCTTGCAAGAAAATGGCCTTGCTCCGTCTACTACTCCTACACAAGCAGAACCTGAGGTAAAGTTCGGCTTCTAGAATTTCTTGTTGATGGAGCGGATGATGTTTTGCCATACATATCCTCTGCCATAAACGCTCTCAAATCCTTTAATTTGAGGGCTTTTATTTATCTCAAGTACAACCGGTCCTTTTTTAGTGAGTATGAAATCAACGCCACCAAAATCAATACCATTGACGTGACAGGCTTTTGTAGCAATTTTTTCCATTTCTTTGGAGGTTTCAAATTTTTCTACTTTAGCACCTGCACTTACATTGTTTATGAAACCTTTTTTTCGTGTGCGTTTGATTGAACCTAGGCACTTATCAAATGCCATGAGAGTGCGTATGTCCCATTCATTGTCTACCCACTCTTGAATTAGAAACAAATGATTTTCTGCGTTTTGTTTTTTCACTAATCGTTCAAGTTCTTCGATTGTTTTAACAATATGAACATCACGACCTTGTGAGCCATTGGTTTTAAAAACTACTGGGAACGATAGCTTGGAAAGAATAAAATCTCTATTGACTTCAAAAGATTCTTTGCGAGCGATAAACGTTTCAGGAACTCTGATTTCGGCTTCTGCAAGACGAGGCATTTGGGCGATTTTTTGGTCAGCGTCACGAAATTTTAAATTTATTGGATCAACGAAACGAATATTGTTCCTGTCTAAATGCTCATGAATGATACCGCAAAATTGCGAATCGCTACCGCGTAGCCGAGTAAATACGCGGCTGTTAGAAAAATCTAGAACTTTTCCTTTGTTAATGAAAACGACCTTTGTTCCGTCCTTTATGAAACAACATGTGTCTTTTGTTTTGTAAAATTCAAATGAAAACAACGAGGGTTGAGTAACTATATGCTTGATGTTTTTGTTACCGAAATTGAGGAAAATCAAGCGTTTTTGCTGGTTTTTTTTGCGAGGCATAAAGTCTCTTTACGAGTGAAATCTGTGTTCTAGTCTAGCATATTGCGTATTTTAGTGTATGCTAGCGGTGTCCATATTACGAAGTATCCGCAGTTTCGATTTGTAAGCTGCTTTTTTATTTTTTGAGATACCACACGTATGAAGCGCTCCAAACCAAAAAAATCTGAGAAAGATATCATCATTTATGTGATGAATATTCCTGAAGGTGCTGTTGAGGGTGTAAAGACCCTTAGTACCATGCTTGGTCGAAAGATACACATCATGTATCTGGTGGATTCGCGTGTAAAAAAAGAAGAAAACATGAAACCTAAGGAAGGAATTGATTTTGTTGTTTCTTGTGATTTTTCAAAACAAGCGAAACTAGCCGAAGTGCTTTTGCCATACCAACATAGATTTTTGGCGATTACCTGTCGCTCTGAACAGAGTATGGCGCGTTTTGCTGAGGTAATTCCACAAGTCCCATATTTACGTACACCACATACTGAATCGCTTCGTTGGGCAAGTGATAAGTATGAAATGCGTAAACGCATGAAGGTTTACAATCCGAAAATCACTCCAAAATTTACTCTGGTTAAAGAGAATACAAAAGTAGAACGTGAGCGAGTAATTGAGAAGATTGGTTTTCCAATGATTGTAAAACCAGCGAATCTAGCAGCGAGTCTTTTTGTGAGTATTTGTTATCACGAAGAAGATCTTGATCAGACACTAAGAAATATTTTTCGAAAGATTCCTCAAGCCTATAAGAACGATAAGCGACTTGAAGTCCCAAAAGTAATTGCTGAAGAATACATGGATGGCGATATGTACTCTATTGATTCGTACGTTGATTCTCGCGGACGAGCATATCATTGTCCACTTGTAAAAGTTGTGACAGGAAAGAAAATCGGTCGTGATGATTTTTATAATTACCTCCAGATGACTCCGACTATTTTTAAACCAGCGACAGTTGAGAAAGCGCATCGCGCAGCTGAAGATGCTATTCACGCTCTCGGTCTTGCTAGTACCACGACTCATACTGAGCTTATGAAAATAGATGATGAATGGAAAGTGATTGAGATCGGTGCGCGTGTTGGTGGATTTAGACACGTACTTCATTCGCTTAGTTGTGATATTAATCATTCGCTCAACGATGTTTTAATTCGTATCCCGAAGAAACCTGTAATTCCAAAAAAATGTCAGGGCTATGCGTGCGCTATGAAATGGTTTGCTGCAAAAGAAGGAAAAATTTTAGAAATGAAAGGCATTAAGAGTATTGAAAAGTTAGAATCTTTTCATAATATCGTTGTGAATAAAAAAGTGGGCGATAGAGCAACGTTTGCCCGAAATGGAGGTCGTTCAGTGTTTAATTTATTTTTGTATAATCTCGACCGCTCAAAGTTACTCGCAGATATCCGAAGAGTTGAGAAGTTGGTTGAAGTGAAAGTAGCACCAAGAGTGGCAAAAAAATAAGATAGTTTTCCGACTACGGCGCCGGCGAAGCCGGCGCCGTTTTGCTATCATGTATCTATGTTTCGTACTCGCGATTTTATTCTTGTTTTCACAACTGCCTTCTTCTTAGTGATTGCGATTGGTGTCACTACACTGCATCAGTTTCTTCGCTCACCAGTAGCGTCAACAGGTGAGTTGCGTCCGAGTACATCGCTAATTGAAGATTATACTGTTGAGACAACACATAGCGAATCTTCTCGTGAAGCCGCTATTGAATCGCTCCGAAATAAAATAACAGTCAATACTCCTGTTATTTCAATGCCAGAAACAACATCAGAATCAAGTGAACCTGTGATAGAAGATGTTGCTCAGGAACCATCATCAGATGCACAACAATTATGTTCAGGTTTCTACAACGTCAGTTCTGTAGCTTGGGTACCGCAAGATACTTATTGGCAGCAAGTAGAAGGTGCCAGGATACTGTTTGAGCGTCCATATGTAGAAGTGCCAAGCACGGCGATAACATCTTCAAGTTCACTTCAAGTAAAAGATATCGCACGCTTACAGCTCCCGTTAGTCACAATTCCAGTATCAAATCCAGCGTGTATTCCGACTGATGTTGTTGGCGTGGCGCTTGATGGTTCGCTTATGAGAAATGGTGAGGCGAGCCTCTATAGTGTGTTTGGTTCTGAGACCATCATTGGGTATGCGTTAGATGGATTTCCAATTTATGGCGTAAGTACTGAACGGTCCGACCTGTGCGGTGGACGAATAGTGTCTGGTCAGTATCGCTACGAACTTTCAAGTAAACGAGCCACTCTCCTTAATTGCTTTTCAGGCACTCCACAGACACCTGTCTATGGCAACATTGGTTCTTGATATTGAAACAGTCGGTACGCCTTGGAATACACTCGATGGTGTTACGCAAGCGGCGTTAACTCGCTGGATTGAGAGAACAAGTGCAACTAGTAAAGAGCGAAACGAACGTATAGAAACACTCAAGAACGAACTCGGATTTTCTCCGCTAACGGGCGAAATAGTCGCGCTTGGTGTGTATGATGTAGAACGAGAGCTTGGAGCAGTCTATGTGCAAGGAGATGGTGCATTGTCGCAAGATTATGATGGATTTTCTATTACATCGTGTTCAGAAAAAGAAATGCTTGAAGATTTTTGGGATAGTGCGCGCTCGTACGATGTGTTCGTCACTTTTAATGGTCGTTCGTTTGATTTGCCGTTTATTCTTCATCGTTCGGTGGTGCATGGCGTGATGCCGAGTGTTGAAATAATGAGGAAGCGATATTTGGCGCAACAATCTTCTCCATACCATATTGATTTACAAGATGAACTTACTTTTTATGGCGCTATGTTTAAACGTCCATCGCTCCATATGTTTTGCCAAGCGTATGGTATTTCAAGTCCAAAGCAAAGTATCGATGGAGATACTGTCGCAGCACTCTTTAAAGAGAAAAAATATTTAGACATTGCAAAATATAATGCCGGTGATGTGCGTGCAACAACGTCGCTATATCAAAAGTGGTACCAGTACCTCGCGCCATATAGTTTTAAAGAAAGACTACAGTAAGTGTGAACAGAATATCTATCACAGAGTGATGTCGTAGAGTATCATTACGCAAGCATGCAAATTAAACGTGTTTATGTCGGTGGTTGGTTTCAACGCACACGACTCCATCTGGGAGAAATCTACGATTTTCTACAGTATGCAGAATCTCCACTCAACCTCGATAAAGAGAGGCTTATTAATCTTCGCAATGACCTAGCGATAGCCAGTGTTAACCTGACGGTTGATAAACTCGAATGTATTTTGCTTGAAAGTGATGGGATTACTGTTCGTATTTACGAAGATGGATTGGTGACTCTGACAACGAGTCACTCTCATGATTTGGAGAAAGATATTAGTCGCCTGACTGCCTACTATGAAAACAGACTTTCTCCCGCATTTAGTTACATCTTTAGTTTAGGTGCACCAGTACCAAAAGAACTAGCCAATATAAAGACCGTTTACCCGTACTTTGTTGTTACTTCCGAAGCTACACAAGAGCGAGTCGATGAACTACTCAACGAATTTGGTCAAAAAAAGTACTTTACGGTCAATCAAGAAGCATTTGATGTCTATCGCGGAGATAAGTTTTATCTAATTGACCAACATGGAGTAACTGATGATGAAATTCA
>JACCDH010055107.1_pt1 | contig 14215 bp, 12 predicted proteins | sample 7442481 | NCBI WGS metagenome assembly JACCDH01 (sample SAMN15323433, study PRJNA562643) | freshwater metagenome | isolation source: river surface water | place: USA:Blue River Watershed | collected 2017-08-15
AAGTTAGGTGGTGGCAAGATCAGTAGGTCGTCGCCTAGTGCCTCGTAAGCATCCTTCACAGCCCAGTTACCGTTGTACTGAAGTGCGATGGTGCCAGCGATGAACTCGGTACGGTCACCGGTCTGAGCTGCGTTTGCGTAGCCCTTTGCGAAGGTGGAACCGAACCACTCACCGAAAGCAACAGAAGCGTCAGAGTTGATAACGCCATCTGCAGTCTCGTAGCTCGAGCGGTCGATCAGGTCGCCACCGAAGCTCTGCATAATTGGGCTGTAAGCATATGGGAACCACTCGCCAGTCCAGCCGTTACCCCAGTCGATTGCGTAGTCGTAGTCACCGGTAGCGTCAATCGCTGCAAGTAGCGCATCGAATTCTGCCTGGGTCCATGGCTCTGCAACGGTTGGGATTCTTGCACCAACAGCCTCAAGGGTTGACTTGCGGGCTAGCATGCCCAAAGCGGCATCCCATGCACCTGCGGAGTAAAGCTGGTCGTTGTAGTAACCCTTAGCACCAGGCAGCAATGACTGTTCTAGTGCCGAGTCAATGGTTAGTGGCTGTAGGTAGCCGGCCCATGCCCAGTTAGGCATGATTGGACCGTCAACGTCAACTACACAAGGAAGGGTGTTAGAAGCAGCAGCAGCCGCGATTGAGTCGTTGTAAGACTCCTGCGGGAACTCCTCAAGTACTACTTCGTATTGGGTCTGGCTCGCGTTGAAGTCGGTGATTGCTTCTTTTACAGTCGCGATCTCCTGGTCGTTACCAGCGGCGTGTGACCACATCGAAATGGTTGTGGTTTCACCAGTCGCGGCACCTTCCTCGGAATTGCTCGCGCTGTCGGTTGCAGCACAACCTGACAGCACGATTGCGCTTGCGGCCGAGGCAGCAAGCAACGCTCTAGTTAGCTTGATCATTTTTCCTCTTTTTCTTGGAGTGGAGCCGAAAGCGAGGCTTCGAATGGCGATTCGGTTGCTGGTCTTGGAACCGAAACGGAATCCCTGACCACCAACTCACCTCGAATTTCGACTAGTTTTTGAGTTTCCTCATCCCGTTCCTCGCAGATCCGAATAAGGCGTTCCACGGCTTCTCTGCCCATTTGGTAATGAGGTAGTCGAACCGTTGTTAATCCGGGGCGTAAGCCGCCGGAAATCAATTCCAGGTCGTCAAAGGCGACAACCGAGACCTGGCTTGGGATGGAAATTCTGAGTTCATTTAGCGCTTGGTAAACACCCATAGCGACTCGGTCGTTGTAGCAAGCGATAGCTGTCACGCTTGGGTCTTCGAGCATAATCTTCATCGCAGCTTCGTAGCCGTGATTGGAATTGAGGTCTGCATAGAAATGCATCCGCCTAGCTGAATCCACCCACTCAAATTGCTGGGCCGCAAGTCTGAAGGTTTCGGTTCTCGCTACTGCGGCTGGCCATGGGAGTTCCTCCATAATCAGAGCAACATTTCGGTGTCCAGAGATGCCGAGCATCTTCAGCGACTGCATAAACGAGCCAGTCTCATCTGGAACGTAGGTTGGGTATTCACCCCGAGATCCAAAGCAGTTTGCAAAGACGAGGTTTGAGGGCAAACGTTCAGGCAATTCGATTTCATGGTGGAAGAAGGCTGCAATAAGGACGCCGACCACTTGGTGCTCAGCCATTAGCTCTAAAGCTTCGCCGATTGACTTCGCAGAGTTTTCTACCTCAACAAAGAAAAGATCGTAATCGTGACTTCTGGCCGAGCGCTGCGCCGCCATAAGTAGTTCGCCTGCGTAAGGCGAGGTTGCTACCTCAATGCTTAGTAGCCCAATGGTTCTGGTCTGCTGTTCCTTCAAGCTTCTAGCCAAACGATTTGCCCGGTAGCCAAGCTCAAGCGCACAGGCTTTGATTCGAGCTTCGGTCTCCTCAGAGCAACGGTTAGCGCCCTTACCGGAGAGAACCAGTGACACCAAAGACGTGGATACTCCGGCAGCCTTGGCAACATCCGCTAGCTTCGCTGTCTTCAATTCACCACCCCTTGTCTCAGTCAAACGTTTAACTTGGACGTAACTAAAGCACAAACATCAAACGTTTGACTTAACACAAACGCATTTGTTATTTACTCGTGATGTTGATCGCAAAATTGGCTTAAAGTGCTCTGAGCAGTGCCCCTGGTTGGGCCAAAACCCTGCCGGAACTTTTTGGCTAGTAAGCAAAGCGCTATCTCGCTAGCATTACCCGTATCTAACTAAGGTTTCTATGAACATCAAATACATCGCAGCACTGTCATCCCTTGCTCTACTAACCGGCTGTGCTACTGGCCCATCAATGACCGATGCCGAGAGCTGCAAGCTAATCACCGGTGCGATTGACTCAATGATGTTCACCTTCGATGACCCAGAAGCCACCCCGGAATCTGCCAGCGTAGTCTTCACAAAGGCAGCAGAAGATCTAACCGCTGCCTCCGAAGGATCTGAAGGTGAGAAGGCTCAGTGGGCAGCCAGCATGAGCGCTCTTGCCAGTTACCTAACCCAAAACATCGCAGACGCCGATGGCGACGCCATGTATCAGACCCTAGACGCATTGTTTATTGGTTTTGGTGACAGAGAGATTCACTGCGCCGAGTAGACCGCACCAAAACCTTCGCACTTCAAGCTAGGCCCTGGGCTCCTTATGAACCTGATTTTTTGCAAATAAACTGGGCTGACACGTTCAAAAACTTTGGGGGTTGAATTGTTAGAGAGTAAATCGGCGTCCTGTCTTTCTTGTTCAGGCGAATTAGGAAACAGCTTTCAGATTTGCTCAACTTGTGATGCCAGGGGAATCGCTCCCTCCGAATGCCCCCATTGCGGAAGCCAGATAAAAAACCTTGATCTAAAAAAGGGCCAGATTTCAGCGATTGCTGGACGCATTAGGTCCTGCCCTAATTGTGCTTATGACTTCTTTTTACCCACAGGCCTAGCGTCGGTGTTGACGACCATGACCCCAGCACCTTTGTCGGAGCAGGATCTTGAAGCACTCTTTTTCTTGGCGTGGAGTTACCAGATGGGCGCTTTTGGCGGTTCAATCCCATCGATCGAATGTGACTATGAGATAGCCATGCCGATTTATGAGCAATGGCTGGAAAGTGAGGGGCATGACGACGGCAGCTTTAGCGAAAGCTGGTTAGACAGTTACTTTCCCATTCTTGAAGACCACGTCCTGTTTAACTTAGCTCTGAAGTATTGGTACGCTCCCCAGCTGTTCTATACAGCTATCCAGATCGTGGAGGATGATGAAGTGTTCGACATTGAGCTATCGCCTGCTGTAGACGCGAGCAAATTCGAAGACCCAAGAGTTAGGTCGGTGCTTTTGGAGAGCCTGTCGCTTAGTGGAGAAGTTTCGGAGCCATCGCTCATGCAGGCAATAAAGGCATTTCTTGAAGAAGAAGACGTTTTTGATAGCTTCTAAAGGGAGCTCAGCAGCGGGTTACTGAAGGCTCAACCTGCGCGATGCCGCAAAAAACGCCTAAGCCTTCAGCGTCTTCGCCAAGTAACCAGCAATAACCAAAGCCAACGCCGGATACATCATTGCCCAAGGCAAGGTAACTGCATCAGACAAAATACCAACCAGTGATGGCCCAACAAAGTAAGCGCCAATCGAGATAACCCCCACCCTGGCAATACCGATTGACGGGGCTATGCCCTTAATCGAGGCGGAACCGACAATAAAGGCTGGGAACATCGGACCTATAGCAATACCCGCCCAGAAGAAGCCAAAGTTCACAATCACCAAAGCCAACAGGGCATTCTCATCACTTAGCCAAACTCCAAGCAGCATCGATGCTCCCCACACCAAGCCACCACCAACCCCCAAATACCTAACCACTCGATATGCACCAAAGCGCTCTAGCCAACGATCGCCTAAGAACCTAGAGATGATCATCGCCAAAGCAAAGGTGGCAAAGGCCGAGGCATTAAAGCCTTTATCGATACCCATCCAGTCCCTAAGCAAAAGCGCTCCCCAATCGGCAGCAGCACCCTCGGCAATAAACGATGCAGCACTGCCAATACCCATAAACCAAAGTGGCAAAGTCGCAAGCGCAAACCATGGCACCGAATTGCTCGTCACCTCGTCGTTGGTGCCAGCATGGCCATCCATTGACGGAGGTAGAAGCTTTCTGGCTGCAATTAAAAACACCACAAAGCCGACACCGGCAACAATCAATAGGTTCTGCTGCGGAGTTAAAAGATATGCAACTGTTGCCCCAAAGATTGTTGAAGCCAATGTCCCCAAACTCCACATGCCATGAAAAGAAGCCATGTAGCCCTTGGCCAACAACTTCTCAATCGCAACACCCTGAGCATTACCCCCGACATCAAGCCAGGCATAGGAGAAGCCCAAGACAAACAGGCCAAGAACTAAGACCAAAGGCGAGTTACTTAGCGCCATGATCACAACACCCAACGGGACCACAAACGCAGAGAAATACATTGCCGGCCTGGAGCCAAAGCGGTGAATCAATCGGCCGGCAAGCTGAGCTCCAACTACAGCACCAACCGAGCTTGAGATAAGTACCAACCCAAACTGGGTATCACTAAGCCCATTGGCTTCTTTGATCTCAGGAATACGTGGCACCCAGGCCATCGACACAACGCCCATCACGAAGAACATCAGCCAGAGCGAGTTGCGGGCGGAGGTGGCAATTGGGTTTCTCACGCGCTAAGACTAGTGGCCCAGGCTTTTAACAGTTTTTCGATCTCTAACCGGACAGCGATCACAGAAAATTATTTGCTCTAGTATTTTTGGAAATGGTAGCCAAACGGCGAATTGTTTAGGGGAAATTCATGGCAACACGTGCAGAAGCTCTTAACTTCATTAAGAGCAATTTTAAAGTTGAGGATTTAGGCGACGATTTTCTCAAGATGGTTTGGACATTTGAGAATGGTCGCTCACAGCTAGTTTTTGCTGAGGTTCGAGACAGCCTTGTGCTCGTGCTCTCTCCAATTGCGGAGGTCGGGCGGGTCACAGCAGACAAGATTCTCGATATTTCGGAGTCAGTATGGGGAATCATCAAGCGCGGCGACCTTTACTTCTTAACTCACGTTATTTTGCTTGAGAACGCAGATGCAAATGAGATTTCAGGGCCACTTGAGATTCTTGCCGTCCACGCAGATGAACTTGAAGAGGCTCTTGGCCTGGGAGATGATCGCTAACTAGACCCGGCTAGCTGTGACTGTTCCTTGCGTTTCCGCACTCGGCGCAAAACTTAGCCAACTCGCCAAATGCTTGGCCGCAATTCGAGCAGAACTTACTTTTGTTTTCACCTAGCCCAAGTCCCAGGGAACCGGACTTAGTAAGACCAAGACCCGGGGGAGATTGGGCGGCGATAACCTCGGAAAGCAGGCCGGAGAGCTGTCCAGTGGCCAAGAAGTTATCCGTGATGTCAAATAAACCCCTGCGTCTTAGCAACTCCGCAATCTCATCTGGAGTTGGTTGGTAGCGGTTCTTGATCAGTTCGAGACAGTCCCCATCGCCAGCGACAAGTCCTTGATAAGCCCAGGTCCACATGTCAAAAAGCAAACGCTTTGCCTCAGCTTCGGAAACCTCGCCCGCCTGTCTGTCAATCTCTCTGGCGAGCATGGCATTCATCCAAACCGTCGAAACATCTTGCGGCTGAATGTGAGAAGAAACAACTCGGCCGTTAACTTGAATGGAGAACATTTCCCAGTCATCTATCTCAGCCTCAGACTCCAAACCTATCTCCGCCACTAAGTCACTTTGAAGTGCCATCAGACAGCGAATTGAGTAGGGCGGCAGAGGTTCGGTGAGCTCTCGGCCAAGCGATTCGGCCAAGGACTGGGCAATTGCCAACGACGCCTGCATGTTGCTCCGAAGCGCTCCAACTTCCATGTTCCAGTTGGTGGCAAAGTACTTGGCGTTTTCTTCAGGGTCAGTGGACATCGGCTCAAGAAAGCCAAAGATGGTTAGTTCCACATCGCCGCCGAACTGAACATCGACGTTCGCGTTGCTGGAGTTAGCTCCGCCAGAGGTGCCGTCTGCGAAGTAAATCGAGCTAGTTTCCGATAGCTGATCAAGTGCGGTTGGAACCGAATCACCAAATACCAGCACTTCCTCCCAGGGAATTGAGAGGTACCCTTGCTCTTCAACAAAGCTTCGGACTTTATTTGCGATTTCGTACCTGTGGTCGAAAACCGTAAACGCACCAACTGCATATTGGGGCGAATTTATTTGATAGACCTCAAACACCACATACACACTGTCGCCGTCTCCTGCCGGGACTTTCACAAAGTTACCCGGACCTCGGTGGCAATCGCCACAGCTGGAAACAGTCGGCCCGTAGGTTAGCGAGAGGCAATCACACCAAACAAACATTTGAGTTGCAATCGCGGCATCGCCACCCTCGACGTTAAAGAATCCTTTTGGCCTGAAGCTATAGCCATGCTGCTTTAGAGCGCGAAAGGTTTGTTCTAAATTCATTGCGGTTTTCTTGGCTAGCTTCTCGCGGCACCGCAGTTGGCGCAGAACTTTTCAGATCCAAGCTCATAGCGGGTGCCACAGTTGGCGCAAAACTTAGGCCCACCCAACGTGCTGGCAGGAGCAACCTCCTGAGGAACCTCGTCCTCACCAATCATTTGCGCTAACGACTCGAACCCAGTGTCCTCAATCTCCAGACCCTTTAGCAAAAGTGTGAAGGTCTCATTTACAAACTCGGTTGCCGCATCGGTTGAACCCACGATGTCATTGGCGAGCAGGTAAGCCAGCGGCAATCCAAGATCGTTGTATTCGCAGAACTCTTTGAAGTCCTCGTCCTCTCTGTGGTTCAACCACAACTCGGCGAGGATTTCGCACTTCGCCTCGAATGTGGTGCCCCGTGATTTCTTGCCCTTGAAAAGCATTTCTCTCCCTTTATCCCTCTGATGAATCTCTAGCGTGCGTTTCCGCACTCGGTGCAGAATCTTGCGCTCTCCAGCTCAAATCTGTTGCCACATTCTGAACAGAACTTTGCCATGGTCGTAGCTACCGAGGACTCTCCAAGTCCCTTACCGGAACCCTTGGTTAGGCCGACAGGAGTGTCAACCGCCAACTGTTTTCCTCCGGGCACAGATGTGTAGCCACCGGCTGCAGCGCAACGCTGTTCATACTCGGCCGCCTTAGCCAAGTCGCCTCGTTCGGTGTAGATCTTGGCCAGATAGTGGCAGGCCTCTGCTTCGGTATGCCCATCCGGATCGGCCAACGCAGCTTCGAATTTTTCAATAGCTTCATCGGGCAGTCCCTGCAGGTATTTAGCGATTCCCCAATTGGAAAGCGCGTTGAAAGACTCCCGGCCGTAGTTCAAACGCCACGCCACATCCAGCAGGCGATCTATCAGCCCCCATTGTTTTTCTGGAATCAACCAGCCAAAAACATAAGAGTTAATGCTGTTCGGCAGGAACATTCCTGCTCCATCCAAGCAGATCGCCTGAAACCAATCCCGTGCCTCGGCATAGTTACCCTCGTCCCGAAGGGCAAAGGCATTCTGAGCGTGAGTGTTGAAATTGTGCAGGAACACCCCGATACGGCTAGCCGGTATCCAACGAGAATAACCATCACCCCAAGAGCCTTCGACCTGGGATTGAGAGAAGCATGACGCCGACAACACAGTGGCGTCAAAAGTGCCGTCCTCTATGTAGTTGAGGAATCCGTCATCTAGGAAAGATGAGATTCGGTTTAGGCCGTCGGTGATAGTCTCCAGGATCTTTTGAATCACAGCTGGATCCTTAGAGTCAAACACCCAACCCATCGATATCACGTTCGGCAACATGGTGGCGGTAGTTAGGAACTGCCCACCCTGGTCATCAAAGACTCCAACGATGTCGCGGTGACGCTCGTGAAACATCACCGGTCTAGGTCGGTCTTGCTCCGGCACATCCGAATAAGCGATGCCCCGACCCATCCCGAAGATTGCGGATGGGAAAGGAGTCTCTGCCAAATAGAAAAGACCGGTGGCAAGAATTGGGATAAAGATTTCCGAGGACCACTCGCCAAAGGTCAACGCACCGGCGTCAAGGTCAGCTTTATCGATCTTTGCTACCTGAACATTGCCCCGATCATCGATGTATTCGCGCTCTGCGATGTGCTCGAATGGTCTGGTGGCAGCTAACACTGGTGTAAACCAAACACAACGCTCTTTGCCGCTGGCATCTCTATAAATGCGGAATCGCTGAAGGACCGGCATTCCAAAGTAGTTACCCCACTGGGCCAAACCTTCGGTCTTCAGGGTCGGAAGATCGATTGCCTCAAATGGGCTGATTGCGACTCTGGTCTCATAGCGCCAAGTAACACCTGCGCTGTCTAGCGTCTGAATGAGCGCCCTACCGAGTTCACTCTCATCGATGTTTACGTCTTCTCCAAAGTCAGCTGGATCGACATACAAATCCTTTAGTACCGACACTTCGTTCTCGCCAAAGTAGAAAGGCGCGAACTCGTCAATAAAGGGTTCTTTGTAATTCAGTGCCCCGGGTCGTAGAGCCTGAGAGATTGGTGCGCTCGGGTAAGCATCAAACCAACCCACCGCCAGCGGGTTGATGATCTTCCTGGAGAGGTTGCCCCAACCAAGGCTGCCTTCGGCAAAACCCTCTGGGTAGTTGGCTACTTTGGATTCACCGAAAGCCTTGGGGCCTGGGCCCAAACCACCGCTGGAACTCTTTGACAGTCCACTCAACTAAAACCCCCAATTAACTGTTCTTTCAATTTACTCCTGAGCGCCGACGCCTACAACAACGCAAGGGCCCGAAAACGACCTTGTAGTTGTGAAATGCCTGTTCACCTAGATGTCAGATTGCTAGAGCAATATCACCCTGGGAGGTTGAGATGTTTCTTCACAGAAAAACCGGTGTAATCCAAGTAGTGCGCGAAGCGCAGTTTTCCTTACCCGTTTCCCAACCACTACTCACTTTGATGTCAACCACCAAGGAAGCACTGCTTTCGCTTGACCTCTCAGAGGAGCAGATTCTCAGCACGCCCAGAACCCAAAGCCTGGCAAGTATTTATCGCTTCTCAGCCGTGGTCTATCCAGACAAAATAATTGGACTGGTTGGATCTTGGGACGGTATCAGAAATAGCCCCGAGGTAAAAGACATCAACCCCACCCCGCTCAGCTACCGCTGGGTAGCTTGGCTGGACTCCGATGATGAAGATGAGTTTGTCGAATACGGGGAGCATGTTTGCTTCACCGGGTTCTGTGACAAAGTGCAGCTGAGCGAACTTAGCCAGAAATACCTAGTTCCCGGCTACACATTCCTTGCCTACCCCGTATTCGAGCAGGTACCAACACCAGCTCTGGATCAAGCAATTGTGAACGACTGGGAAGACGAGTTCGCGGAACTACTTACCTACTGAGTTGGCTAAGGCATTTAGATTCCAGAGCCATACTTAAAAAATGTCGGTGCCTACTGAAATACTTTGGGCATGTATAAAAATGGGGAACTCTGGTCATTTAACACTCGCGATTTGATGCGAGCTTCAACCTGCGATCACTGCACTTCTCTCTCGGTGCTGCACGCTCTCGAAGATGAGGCAACAGAGGAGAAGCTCAACAAATACATTGAGCAGCAGCAGCGCGACCGGGCTGAAGGCAAAGACAAAAGTCTCCCTCAGCGATATGGCGATGAATTCGAAACACAGCTCACAATCGAGCTCTCATCGCACCTGAGTTCCTCAGAATTTCGGAAACCCGAAACAGAAGGCGACATTACTCAAACACTTGAGTTGATGATGATGAAAACCCCGGTGATTTACCAGGGTGGCCTAGAGCACGCCACTGATGAGACGGTTTTTAAGGGTCGCCCAGACTTTTTGGTTCTAAATGGTTGGGAGCTTTTCTTTGAGAAAGGCGAGCTTCGAGCTAAGCAGGTAAAGGAAAACTTTGGCCACGGCTATAAGGTCTGGGATGCCAAGTATTCCAGCCACCCAAAACCCGAATACGCGCTGCAGGTGGCAATCTACATTGAGGCCCTCAAGCGCATCTCATTCCTTGCGGAGGGAGAAGACCACGGTCTGATTCTGGGCAACCGCACGCTCTACCAGCTGAAGGAAGCTGAGATCCTCCCGGCCGCGAGGCTCGCGAGAGCTGAGCTCGAGAAATCGATTCGCAATGTTATTGGCTCCGATAGGTCGCAACTGCTGGCTGGTTTTGTCTGGCACTGCGCTGGAAACAAGCAGTGTGAGATTTGCGAATACCCAGAACTGTGTAAGGACGACCGTAAGGCAACCTCAGACTTGCTGTTAGTCGCAGGACTAGGCCAAACCATGAGGGCCAAACTTATGAACGCTGGCATAAATACCATGCGGGAGTTAGCAAACTCAACCTTGGCCAAGGTGCCCGATGTCTCAGCGCAAACATTCGAAAAGTTGAAGCTACAGGCAAAAATCCAAGTGAAGGAAGACGTTTCTCTCAAGCCTGAGCACGAGCTACTTGCCGATCCAATGCTGCAGTACCTTCCGAAGCCAGACCCGGCCGACGTCTTCTTTGACATGGAGGGTTTCCCGTATTTCCGCGATGGAGGCCTGGAATACTTGTTTGGCAACTGGACCAAGGATGCCGGTTTTGTAGAGTTTTGGGCCACTGATCGCAAGAGTGAGCGAGAAGCCTTCAAGGACTTTATGTCATGGCTTCACCAGCGCATGATGGATAACCCAAACGCTCACGTCTATCACTACGCGTCCTATGAAAGAACTGCTCTAAAGCGGCTTGCTAACCGGTTCGCAGTGATGGAGGAAGAGCTTCTTCAACTGGAAAGCCAGTTGCGCTTTGTTGATCTCTATCCAATCGTCACCAAGAGCATCCGAGTCAGCGAGCCTAAGTACTCGATCAAGAACCTAGAGCGCCACTACGGCTTTGTTCGGGAGTCCAAAGTCGAGACCGCCAGTGACAGCATCGACGGCTACGCAGCCTGGCGAGACCTAGAAGAGCAGCTTTCCTCTGGAAATCCGATTGAAAATCGGGGTGAAAAAGAGGAGAGAGCAAAAGAGATCTACAGCGCACTTCGCAAGTACAACATCGAGGACGTTCAGTCCACGATGTGCCTCTACGAGTGGCTGCTTCGCTTCGAAGGCGCGGCAACATTGCCATGGGAGTCGGTCTTCTTCCGCCCAGAAGCGGAAGAATCCGAAGAGCTAACCGACCGACAACTGAAGCTACTCGAACTGGAGGCAATTACTGCCTTTTTATTCGATCCAATCGCGACCTATGAAAAAGGCTCCGATCCCAAAATGGACCTCCAGGTATCAGCCTGGGAAGCACTTGCCCACTCGATCCTTTTCTACCAGCGCGAGTCCGTTATGTTCTGGGCAGATTTGAATGTTCGCATGAGCATGGACGACGAAGAGATAACTCAAGACCGCAAGGCGATGGTGGTCTCGGACGCAGTAACAACCGGTGATGAGCTTGGTTTGATTGCTGCAGGTACAGCGGTTTACAGCGTTTCAGTGCCGGAAGATGAGTTTTTCCAGCCTGACGCCGGAGACTCAATTGCTATTCGCTATGAGGTCGCTCCAGGCCTAGTTCGTTGGGACTTTGGCAATGTCCTCTCCAACGAAGCTGGCGAGTTGGTGTTTGAGCGAAAGCCCAAAGACCCACAGAATCTGAAGTACCGCCCAACGGCAATCTTCGATGCGACAACCTACAACACCTCTGGAAAGCAGCACTTCCTCAACCAGACTGCTCGCGAGATTACATCCGCTTGGGGCAACCCATTCCAAGAACCTCCATACGGCTATCCGGTTCTAGACATTCTGCTTCGCAGGAGTCCACGCCTTGTCGGTTCGAGTGAGCTAATGGAAGCTGATCCGAATGACTACCTCCCCGCTCTAATCAACGCGGCAGAGCGCCTCAACCGCGGTGCGATGGCAGTTCAGGGTCCTCCCGGTACCGGAAAGACTTACCTGGCTTCCAGACTCATCAAACACCTGGTTGAAAAGGGGAGGCGAGTAGCGGTCGGCACCAACTCTCACGCTGCGGTTGAGAATGTGTTGAATGACTGCGTTGCTGCTGGCATGCCCAAGGAACAGGTGTTCAAGGCTCGAGACAAAGACGACAAGTCTGAGAAAACCTGGACTGCTTTCAGCACCAATGACACCATGGTTACAGGACTCAAGCGCAATCCGGGGCCTCTTGTTATTGGTGGCACCTCCTTCGCTCTGTGCAATAAGAAGGTGCGCGAGTTTAGCTTCGATTACCTAATCATCGATGAAGCTGCCCAGTACTCTCTGGTCGACCTAATCGCGGCATCAGGTATTGCGGAAAACATCATTCTCTTCGGTGATCCGCAACAGTTATCTCAGGTTGTTCAGGCAGTCCACCCAGGTGGTGTAGCTAACTCGGCACTTGGTCACTTCATTGGTGATCACTCGATTCTGCCGAGTGAACTGGGTTATTTTGTTCAACTAACTCGAAGAATGCACCCGGACCTAACCAAGGCAGTTTCTTGGTTGGCCTACGAAGGTCGCCTGGGATCTTTTGAGAAAACCAAGCTCAATGTATTAGACAAAGTGTCACCCGGTCTCCACACCATTGAGCTAAACCACTATGGCAACTCCACCTATAGTCCTGAGGAAGTGGAGACTGTCATCGACATTGTTGGCAGCCACATTGCCGATGTTGGCCCATCGGAGATTTTGATTGTGGCCCCATACAACAACCAGGTCAACGCCATCAGAAGAGCGCTAGACGCTGACGGCTACCACGAGGTAAGGGTTGGGACGGTAGACAAGTTCCAAGGTCAGGAGGGCATGGTGGTGATTGTGAGTCTCGCATGTAGCTCAGCCGATGACGCTCCAAGAGGCCTTGACTTCTTGCTCGATCGCAATCGACTCAATGTGGCAATCAGCCGAGGGAAGAGTGTTTGCTATGCCATTTACTCACGCCACTTACTAGCGGCCAGCTTCAGGACGATTGAGGACGTTCGGTCCGTAAGCCGACTAGCCGGACTAAGAGATCACAAGGTGAATTAGCTAAGAAAAAGCGTCCGTTTAGGCGGCTAGGACGAACTCTGGTCTTATGTATTTGACCTGCGCGCCAGAAACTCGCATCGAGAAAGCGATCGCGGTTGGCTGAGATACGACCACCACATTTTTCAGCAAGCTCTTCAGGTGAGTTACGAACGGAGCTAGCCCACCATCGCCGCTAGCGACAACAACCTTGTCGAAGCGAGACTCCAGGTGATCGTCAAGAATTGCCTCCGCGAGAAGAATGTCTGCACCATCGTGGCCCTCGTGAACCTTTAATGTCGCACCCTGCCAGCCAAAAGCAACAGCCTGAAGATTCGCACGCGAGCTGACGGTGACTAGAAACTGGTCACTGTCACCTGGATTCATTAGCTCCAGGTAGCAGCGACGGGCCTCAATGACCTGCTCGAGGGTCGGATTGGCAGCCATGCACAGGTTTTCGATGTCGATTAGGTGCATGGTGCGTGCCTTGCGGATAGAAGATAGCGTCTTCTTGTTCATTTGTTCTCCCTTGCTCGTTGGTAGAGAGAACATAAAACAGGGGTCTGATATTTTTTATCGCAGGCGATACTCGCCAAGTTTTATGCGCTTCAAACCAGCGGAGTTATCGAGGAACTTCTCTAACTCAGGATCACCTATCGTTCTCACTCGGCTCTGACTTGAAACCCCATAGAAAAGCGAGAAGACATCCATCGCGCTGAAAAGGATCTCGGGTAAAGCGTCAATAGGAACCGGGCCGATCCCGAAGCTCTTGCTTCGTTTTGATTGCTCTAATTGAAAACCTAAACGCAGCCAGTTCACATCCTCTGAGCCTGGCTCGGTATCAACAGAGATTTGCCCCATAGCGGAGACGAACACCTCAGATTGCTTTGAGTTTTGACTCAGGAGTGGCTTGATTCTTCCGATAACCAGAGTGGGGTACTCGCCGAAGCTCGATTTTGACTTTGAGTTTTTGAAGTGAACCATGAATAGATCGGTCTCCTCGAGCCTTTCCACACGCTGCATGATTGCCTGAATTAGAGGCTCCCAATTAGGCAGAGTGACAACCTCGCTCTTTACTTTGGCAACAGCGTTTTCGGCGCGACGAGAAAACAACTTGCTTAGGAATCCGGGCCGCTTCATCGAGGAATCTCGATGTTCAATGTCTCGGCCATCTTTTCGAACATCAACTTTTTGATGCGCTCGATTCTCTCGAGTTCTGGTTTGTTCTCTCCCCATTCGGAAGCATCAATCTCCGAGAAAACCTGCTTGGCTTCGGTGTGCTCGCC
>JACCDH011283919.1_pt1 | contig 14213 bp, 14 predicted proteins | sample 7442481 | NCBI WGS metagenome assembly JACCDH01 (sample SAMN15323433, study PRJNA562643) | freshwater metagenome | isolation source: river surface water | place: USA:Blue River Watershed | collected 2017-08-15
CGTGCCGTACATCGCGGCCGCCGGCGAGCTCAAGACCAAGCCCACCCAGCACACCGTGCAACAGATGCGCGAAATCGGCATCCAGCCCGCTGCGTTGCTGTGCCGTGCCGACCGTGCCATTCCGGCCGACGAGCGCGAAAAGATCTCGCTGTTCACCAACGTGGTCGAGTCGGGCGTGATCTCCATGTGGGATGTGGACACCATCTACAAGGTGCCCCGCATGCTGCACGAGCAGCACCTGGACGACCTGATCTGCACCAAGCTGAACCTGCAGACCAAGCCGGCCGACCTGTCGCGCTGGGATCACCTGGTCAACGAGGTGGCCAACCCCAAGGGCGCGGTCACCATCGCCATGTGCGGCAAGTACACCGACCTGTCGGACTCGTACAAGTCGCTCAATGAGGCGCTGCGCCACGCAGGCATCCACAACCATGTGCGCGTCAACATCGAGTACGTGGACTCGGAGCTGCTGACGCCCGAGAACGCCTCTGACCTGGCCAAGTTTGACGCCATCCTGGTGCCGGGCGGCTTTGGCAAGCGTGGTGTGGAAGGCAAGATCGTGGCGGCTCAGTACGCTCGCGAGCACGGCATTCCTTACCTGGGCATCTGCCTGGGCATGCAAGTGGCCACCATCGAGTACGCCCGGCACATGGCAGGTCTGACCGGCGCCAACAGCACCGAGTTCGAGCCCGAGACCCCGCACCCCGTGATCGCCCTGATCGACGAATGGCTGGACGCGGACGGCACCGTGCAAAAGCGCGATGCCAGCTCCAACCTGGGCGGCACCATGCGCTTGGGCGCGCAAAGCTCTGACGTGGCCCCCGGCACCATCGCGCACGCCATTTATGGCCCGGTCGTGACCGAGCGCCACCGCCACCGCTATGAGGCCAACGAGCGTTACCTCGATCGCCTGCGCCAGGCTGGTCTGGTGATCTCGGCCATCACCCAGCGCGAAAAGCTGACCGAAATGGTTGAGCTGCCCCAGGCGGTTCACCCCTGGTACGTGGGCGTGCAGTTCCACCCGGAATTCAAGTCCACCCCCTGGGATGGTCACCCCCTGTTCATCGGCTACATCAAGGCCGCCCTGGACCACCAGGCGCAAACCGCGCCAGCAAAGGCATCGGCATGAAACTGTGCGGATTCGACGTTGGCCTGAGCCACCCGTTTTTCCTGATCGCCGGCCCTTGCGTGGTCGAATCCGAACAGTTGCAGATGGACACGGCGGGCACGCTCAAGGAGATCACCTCCGAGCTGGGCATCCCGTTCATCTTCAAGTCCAGCTATGACAAGGCCAACCGCTCCAGCGGCACGTCTTTCCGTGGCCCGGGCATGGAAAAGGGCCTGGAGATCCTGGCCAAGGTCAAGCGCGAGCTGAACGTGCCCATCCTGACCGATGTGCACGCCGAGACCGAGATTGCGGCCGTGGCGGCCGTGGTGGACGTGCTGCAGACGCCTGCGTTCTTGTGCCGCCAGACGGACTTCATCCACGCGGTGGCGCAGTGCGGCAAGCCGGTCAACATCAAGAAGGGGCAGTTCCTGGCCCCCGGTGACATGAAAAACGTCATCGACAAGGCGCGTGCTGCGGCGCGCGCTGCGGGCTTGAACGACGACAACTTCATGGCTTGTGAGCGCGGCGTCAGCTTTGGCTACAACAACCTGGTCTCGGACATGCGCTCGCTGGCGATCATGCGCGAGACGGGTGCCCCGGTGGTGTTTGACGCCACCCACTCGGTGCAGTTGCCTGGCGGGCAGGGCACCAGCTCGGGCGGTCAGCGCGAGTTTGTGCCGGTGCTGTCGCGTGCGGCGGTGGCCGTGGGCATTTCGGGTCTCTTCATGGAGACCCACCCCAACCCGGCCGTCGCCATGAGCGATGGCCCCAATGCGGTGCCGCTCAAGCACATGCGGGCTCTGCTGGAGACCCTGGTCGAGCTGGACCGCATCACCAAGAAGAACGGCTTCCTTGAGTCGAACTTCTCGGCCTGATTTTTCCTTTTCAAAAACTTCCAACATTTCTTGAGGATTCCCAGATGAGCGCCATCGTTGACATCATCGGCCGCGAGATCATCGACAGCCGAGGCAACCCCACCGTCGAGTGCGACGTCCTGCTGGAAAGCGGCGTCATGGGCCGTGCGGCTGTCCCCTCCGGTGCATCGACCGGTTCGCGTGAAGCCATCGAGCTGCGCGACGGCGACAAGGGTCGTTACCTGGGCAAGGGCGTCCTGAAGGCCGTTGAGCACATCAACACCGAAATCGCCGAAGCCGTGCTGGGCCTGGATGCTTCCGAGCAAGCCTTCCTGGACAAGACCCTGATCGACCTCGACGGCACCGAGAACAAGGGCCGCCTGGGCGCCAACGCCATGCTGGCCGTGTCGATGGCCGTGGCCCGTGCCGCGGCTGAAGAAGCCGGTCTGCCCCTGTACCGCTACTTTGGCGGCATGGGTGCGGTGCAACTGCCCGTGCCGATGATGAACGTCATCAACGGTGGCGCACACGCCAACAACAACCTGGACATCCAGGAGTTCATGATCCTGCCCGTGGGCGCGCCGACTTTCCGCGAAGCGCTGCGTTACGGCGCTGAAGTCTTCCACGCCCTCAAGAAGATCCTGCACGACAAGCACATCAGCACCGCGGTGGGCGACGAAGGCGGTTTTGCTCCGTCCGTGGCCAGCCACGAAGAGGCCATCCAGCTGATCCTGCAAGCCATCGAAGCCGCTGGCTATGTCGCTGGCGAACAGATCGCCCTGGGCCTGGACTGCGCCGCCTCCGAGTTCTACAAGGACGGCAAGTACCACCTGGAAGGCGAAGGCCTGGTGCTGAGCGCCGAGCAGTGGACCGACATGCTGGCCACCTGGTGCGACAAGTACCCGATCATCTCGATCGAAGACGGCATGCACGAAGGCGACTGGGCCGGCTGGGCACACCTGACCGAGCGCCTGGGCAAGAAGGTTCAGCTGGTGGGTGACGACCTGTTCGTGACCAACACCAAGATCCTGAAAGAAGGCATCGACAAGGGCATCGCCAACTCGATCCTGATCAAGATCAACCAGATCGGCACCCTGTCCGAGACGTTTGCCGCCATCGAGATGGCCAAGCGTGCCGGCTACACCGCCGTGATCTCGCACCGCTCTGGCGAGACCGAAGACAACACGATCGCCGACATCGCCGTGGGCCTGAACGCAGGTCAGATCAAGACCGGCTCCATGAGCCGTTCGGACCGCATGAGCAAGTACAACCAGCTCCTGCGCATCGAAGAAGACCTGGGCGGCGTGGCCGTGTATCCCGGCCGCAGCGCGTTCTACAACCTGCGCTGATCCAGGGCCAGTCGAGGGGAACCTCGGCTGTGCCTTCTGTCTGCTAAGCTTACTGCCCATGCGCATCGTCACCCTGATCCTGCTGGCCTTGTTGGCCGTGGTTCATGCCGAACTGTGGTTCGGCAAGGGCGGCGTGCCTCGCATGCTGGCCCTGCGTGAGCAGGTCCAGGAAATGCAGGCCAAGAATGCCCAGGCGCAGTTGCGCAACGCGCAGCTGGCCGCCGAGGTCCGCGATCTTCAGGAAGGCCTGGACATGGCCGAAGAGATCGCCCGCACCGAGCTGGGCATGGTCAAGCCAGACGAGGTCTACGTTCAGATCACGTCGCGCTGATCGTTCTGATCAGCCCGCAGCTTTCCCCATCCATGATTGATTTTCAGGTCCTTGCTGACGCCTTGGCCTGGGCAGACCCCTGGCTGGCGCCCTGGTGGACGGCCTGGGGCGTGCCCGTCAGTCAGCTGGAGGCGGTGGCCTTTGTGCTGTCGATCGCGATGGTGGGCTTCAACCTGCGCGTGAACCCGCTGGGGTGGCCCTTGGCCATCATCAGCTCCCTGATGTATGGCGTGCTGTTTGCGCGCTTCAAGCTGTATGGCGAGGCCACGCTGCAGCTGTTGTTCGTGCTGCTGGCCACCTGGGGCTGGTGGCAGTGGGTGCGGGGTGTGGATGATCAGTACCAGGCACTGAAGGTGCGCTCCTTGAGCCGCCAGGGTTTCTGGCGCGCCGTGTTTGTGGTGCTGGTCTTGTGGCCCCTGATTGGGATCTTGCTGGATCGTTACACCGACTCTGATGTCCCGTATTGGGATGCACTGCCCACCGCAGGCAGCGTGGTGGGCCAGTTGCTTCTGGGCCGCAAGTGGGTGCAGAACTGGCCTTGCTGGCTGCTGGTCAATGTGGTGTCGATGGGGCTGTTTGCCTACAAGCAGTTGTGGCTGACGGTTGTGCTGTATGGCATCTTTGCGGTGCTGTCGGTGGTGGGGTGGCGTCGGTGGCAGCGCCTGGTGGGCCAGGCATGAGCGCCGTCCTGGTGGCAGTGGTCGGTGCGGAGAGCACGGGCAAGACCACACTGGCCCTGCAGGTGGCCCAGGCGCTTCAGGGGCGCGGTCTGGATGCAGCGGTGGTGACCGAGACGCTGCGCGACTTTTGCGAGCAGCACGGCCGCACGCCCCATGTGCACGAGCAGGCCGACATTGCCCGCGCTCACTCTGATCGCATCGAGCAGGCGCTGGGCCTGCATCAGGTGGTGCTGGCGGACACCACGGCCCTCATGACGGCCGTGTACAGCGAGTTTGTGTTTGCTGATCGCAGCCTCTACGCGCAAGCTGTTCAGGCCCATCGACGCGCCGATCTGACGCTGCTGACTGCGCTGGACCTGCCCGGGGAGGCCGATGGCCTGCAGCGCGATGGGCCTCATGAGCGCGAACCGGTCCACCACCTGGTGCGCCAGGCTCTGATCGGTCATGGGCTGTCGTTTGCCGTGGTGAGCGGGCAGGGCACCAAGCGCCTGGCCAGTGCCTTGAGCGTGGTGGAGCACCTGCTGGATGCACCTGAGAGGGCCGCCCGAACCCAGGGGCAGCCGCGCTGGCGCTGGGTGTGCGAGTCGTGTGACGACGGTGACTGCGAGCTGCAGCACTGGCTGCCTCAGGGCTGAGGCGCCAACACCGCCGGCTGGCGGTCACTGCAAGCGGGTGGAGCCCGGCGGGTGGTCGGCCTCTTCAGTGAACAGCTCGCTGGCATCGATGGGGTCAAAGACGTAGTGCTGACCGCAAAAGTCGCAGCCGACGTCGATCTGGCCTTGTTCTTCAATGATGCTGTCGACCTCTTCGGTGCCCAGGCTGCGCAGCATGTCCGAGACGCGCTCTCGAGAGCAGGTGCACTCAAAGCGGGGGCCGGTGGCGCCTTCCTGCGGGGCAAAGCGACGCAGGTCTTCTTCCCAGAACAGGCGACGCAGGATGGTGTCCACGTCCAGGGTCAGCAGCTCTTCGCGCTTGAGCGTGGCCGCCAGGTGGGCGATGCGGTTGTAGTGCTCGTTCAGCCCAATCTCGTCCTCGTGGTGGCTGCCACCAGCCAGATTGCCCTGTCCCTCCAGCGGCAGGCGCTGGATCAGCAGGCCGGCGGCGACGTTGTCGTCTGCCGCCAGGATCAGTCGGGTGTCCAGTTGCTCGGACTGCAGCATGTAGTGCTCCAGCACCTCGCTGAGCTTGTGCAGCGGCTGGTGGTGGTCGTCATGCAGCGGTACCACGCCCTGGTAGGGGTTCTGTCCAGGGTGACGGTCTTTGGGGTCCAAGGTGATGGCGCAGCGGCCCTTGCCGTTCACGTTGACCATCACGCTCAAAGGCAGGTGGCCGTTGTCGGTGGCAGGGATGTCTCCCACCACCTTGGCGGTGGTGCGGTAGGCCAGGTCGGGCTGGGCCTCTGCCACGGCCATTTTCACGGGGCCATCGCCAAAGATCTGCAGCACCACAGCACCGTGGAACTTGATGTTGGCCTGCATGAGGACGGCGGCGGCCGACATCTCTCCCAGCAGTTCGCGCACCGGCGCAGGAAAGGGCTCACCGTTTTCGCGGCGGCGCAGCACCTCGTGCCAACTGCCGCTAAGGCGGACCAGCATGCCCCGCACGGGCATGCCTTCGAAAATGAATTTGTGCAGTTCGTCTGTCATGTCAGTCCACTCGGACCATGTCGGTCTTGTATTCAAGGGCTTTCTGGACGTAGAGGGCCGTGCCGATCTTCATCCGCATCAGGTCGGCCTCTGCCAGCGGGCGCACGGCCTTGGCCGGCGAGCCCATGATGAGCATGCCGTCTTCAAAGACCTTGCCCTCGGTCACCAGCGCGCCGGCGGCCACCAGGCAGTTCTTGCCAATCACGGCGCCATTGAGCACCACGGCCTGAATGCCGATCAGGGCACCGTCGCCAATGGTGCAGCCATGCAGCATGGCCTGGTGACCCACGGTCACGTCCTGCCCGATGGTCAAGGGGTAGCCGATGTCGGTGTGCAACACGGCGCCCTCCTGCACATTGGAGCGCTCCGAGATGTGGATCGTCTCGTTGTCGCCCCGGATGGCCACGTGCGACCATACGCTGGCGCCTTCGCGCAGCACCACATGCCCGATCACGTCGGCCGATTCGGCCACGTAGGCGGTGGGATGAACCTCGGGGGCTTTGTCTTTGATGCGGTACAGGGCCACGGCAGGACTTTCCAGAAAACAAGGGCGGATTGTAGGCGGGGGGCCATGGTGGGCCCACGGCAGGCGTCAGAAGACCGCTTTCGTTCTAAGATCATGCGCACGGGCAGTCTGGAAGGCAAGGCAGTGCTTGACCTCGGCGGTCCGGTTTGTGGAGAACACCGCATGAAAACGATCGGCGATACCTTGGGCCCCTTCAAGGTGGTGGGCGTCAAGCCCGGTTTCAACCACCACGAGGAGGGCAGTCAGTCGGCCTTTGAGGACCTGACCGAGCACAGCTTTCCTGGCAAGTGGAAGGTCATTTACTTCTACCCGAAGGATTTCACCTTCGTGTGCCCGACCGAGATCGTGGCCTTTGATCGCCTGGCCAAGGACTTTCTGGACCGCGATGCCGTGGTCATGGGCGGCTCGACCGACAACGAATTCTCCAAGCTGGGCTGGCGCCGCGAGAACGCCGAGCTCAATCGCCTGGGGCACTGGAGCTTTGCCGACACCCTGGGGCAGGGGCAAGCGCTGGTCGATCAGTTGGGCGTGCGTGACAAGGCCTCTGGCGTGGCGCTGCGAGCGACCTTCATTGTCGACCCTGATCAGGTGATTCAGCACGTGTCGGTCAATGCCTTGAACGTCGGGCGCAACCCGGAAGAAATCCTGCGTATCCTTGACGGCCTTCAAACCGGCGAGTTGTGCCCGGTCAACCGTCCCCTGGGCGGTGCCACCCTTTGAATGTGTCCCCATGTTGATGTTGTTGTCGCCGGCCAAGAGCCTGGACTATGAGACCCCGCCGGTGACCGACCGGCACACCCTGCCGCAGTTTGTGGACGAGTCGGCGGCCTTGATCGAGGTGCTCAAGCCGCTCACGCCGGCCCAGATCGCCTACCTGATGGACTTGAGCGATGCCCTGTCGCAGCTCAATGTGGCGCGCTACGCCGCCTGGTCGCCCAAGTTCAACAGCCGTAACAGCAAGCAGGCGGTGCTGGCGTTCAACGGTGATGTCTACGAGGGCCTGGATGCCAACAGCCTGAGCACGGATCAACTGGACTGGGCGCAGTCGCACCTGGCAATTCTCAGCGGGCTGTACGGCATCCTGAGGCCGTTGGACTGGATGCAACCTTACCGCCTGGAGATGGGCACCCGGCTGGCCAACCCCCGGGGCAAGGACCTGTATGCCTGGTGGGGTGACACCCTGGCCGAGCACCTCAACCGGGTGCTGGCCAAGCAGGGCGATGACCTGATCATCAACCTGGCCTCGCAGGAGTATTTCAAAGCGGTCAAGCGCAAGGCCTTGAAAGCGCGGGTGGTTGAGTGCGTGTTCGAGGACTTCAAGGCCGGTGTCTACAAGGTCATCAGTTTTCACGCCAAGCGTGCCCGGGGCCTGATGGCGCGTCACATCATCGTCAACCAGATCACGACGGTTGATGGTGTGCGTGCCTTTGATGCCGAGGGCTATGGGTATGTGGCCGATGCTTCCGGCCCGGGTCGACTGGTGTTTCGGCGTCACCTGGCCGATTGAGAGCGATGAGCGCGCCGCAAGCCATCACGCCGGCCCTGCAGGCCTGGATTGTTGAGCAACTGTCGAGCGGGCACGACGCAGCTTCGGTCCTGGATGCCATGCACAGCAGCGGTTGGACGACCGATGTGGCCATGACCGCACTGCAGGCTTGTTTGCAGGGCGAGTCCACCGAGCCACTGCTGCCCCATGTCGCAATCACCGGCAACACCCTGTGGGCCCATGATCGATCCATCCGGGTGGTGGCCAGCATGGCCCAGCCTCAGGTGGTGATCCTGGCCGATGTGTTGTCGGCCGAAGAGTGCGAGGCGCTCATGGCTGCCGCTGAGCCTGCGTTGACGCGTTCAGAGACGGTTCAGGATGCCACCGGACATGGCGAGGTCAACGAGGCCCGCACCAGCCAGGGCATGTTTTTTGGCCGTGCGCAGTCCCCGCTGATCGAGCGCATCGAGGCGCGTCTGGCAGCCCTGTTGAACTGGCCCACCGCGAAGGGTGAAGGCTTGCAGGTGCTGCGGTATGCGCCAGGGGCCGAGTACCGGCCGCACCATGACTACTTTGACCCCGAGCGACCGGGCACACCCGCCGTGCTCAAGCGCGGCGGTCAGCGGGTGGGCACCTTGGTGATCTACCTGAACACGCCGCAAGAAGGGGGGGCCACCACCTTTCCTGAATTGGGTCTGAATGTGCATCCGATGCAAGGCCATGCGGTGTTCTTCAGTTATGCCTTGCCGCTGCCTGCCACGCGAACGTTGCACGGTGGCGCGCCGGTGATCCGAGGTGAAAAGTGGGTGGCCACCAAGTGGTTGCGTCAGCATCGTTTTGACTGAACGGCCTGTTGCAGATTTTTGTCCAAGGGCTGTCAACCGATGTTTGGCGCGCCACGTTTGGAGTGCACAGGGGCTGAATCTGCTGGTTTGGTTCCCTGCGAGTACCACCTACAACATTCCCTGGAGTTATCCATGAAGAAACTGATTGCCGCTCTGATCGCCTCGATGTTCGCCATGGGCGCTTTTGCCGCTGAGAAGGCTGCTGCTCCCGCCGCCGCTCCTGCTGCCACTGCCTCGGCACCTGCCGCGGCTGAAGCTGCTTCTACACCTGCCAAGAAGGCTGTCAAGAAGAAGGCACACAAGGCCAAGAAGGCTGCTGCAGCTGCTTCCGCTGCCTCGGCCGCTGCTTCGAAGTAATCCTTCGGTTCAGTCGCAAAAAACCCGGCCTAGGCCGGGTTTTTTCATGGGCGGTCGAGAGGCCTGATCAGCGGCCACCGCGGGAAGAGCCCTGTGGGGCGCGCCCCGATCCTTGGCGCTGGCCTTGGCCACGTCCTGCGCCTTGAGGGCGACCTTGACCGGGACGGCCGCCACCAGCGTGCGCTGCGCCACCACGGTCGTGCCTTGGACCACCGTGCAGCACGCGACGACCCAACTGAATCGGCTCGGGGCGAGCGTTGGGGTCTGGTTCGTACCCGGCGATGATCTCGCGAGGGATGCTGCGCTTGATCAGCTTTTCGATGTCGGCCAGGAATCCGTTTTCATCGACACAGACCAGCGAGATGGCGCGGCCATCGGCACCAGCACGACCGGTGCGGCCGATGCGGTGCACGTAGTCCTCAGGCACGTTGGGCAGCTCGAAGTTGACCACGTGTGGCAACTGGTCGATGTCGATGCCGCGCGCCGCGATGTCGGTGGCCACCAGCACCTGCAGCTCGCCGCTCTTGAACTCGGCCAGGGCACGGGTGCGTGCGCTTTGGCTTTTGTTGCCGTGGATGGCCATGGCCGTGATGTTCTGCTTTTCCAGGAACTCGACCAGGCGGTTGGCGCCGTGCTTCATGCGGGTGAAGACCAGGACCTGGTGCCAGTTGTTGGACTGGATCAGGTGGGCCAGCAGTTCCTTCTTGCGATCGCGGTCCACGGGGTGGATGGTCTGGTCGATCGTGTCGGCCGTGGCATTGCGGCGGGCCACTTCGATGGACTGGGGCTTGTTCAGCAGCTTGTCGGCCAGGACCTTGATCTCGTCGGAGAAGGTGGCAGAGAACAGCAGGCTTTGTTTCTTGGCAGGCAGGATGGCCAGCACGCGACGGATGTCGTGGATGAAGCCCATGTCGAGCATGCGGTCGGCCTCGTCCAGGACGAAAAATTCAACCTTGCTCAGGTCCAGCGTGCCTTGCTGATGGTGGTCCAGCAGGCGGCCTGGCGTGGCCACCAGGATGTCGATGCCGCGGCGCAGGGCATCGATTTGTGGGTTCATGCGCACGCCACCGAAGATGACCATGGAGCGCATGCCCAGGTGCTTGCCGTAGACGCGCACGCTTTCTTCGACCTGGGCGGCCAGTTCGCGGGTGGGGGTCAGGATCAGGGCGCGGATGGGGCGCGTGGGCTGGCGGGCGCCAGGTGCAGCAACGGGGGCTGGGGGCTTGGATTGGCTGAGCAACTGCAGCAGGGGCAGCGTGAAGCCTGCGGTCTTGCCAGTGCCGGTCTGAGCGCCAGCCAGCAGGTCGACGCCGCTGAGCACCAGGGGGATGGCCTGTGCCTGGATGGGCGTGGGGGTGGTGTAACCGGCTTCTGCGATGGCTCGCAGGATGGGCTCGGACAAGCCCAGAGATTCAAACGACATGGAGGGAGACCCTTAAGCGGAGTGTTCGGCGACTGCGCCCCACCTTTCGGGTCAGAAAAGCAAGGCCAACCGTGAGCCGCGTCAAACAGGGTGTGTTTACTGAGTTAAACGCCCGTTCGAAATAGCTGCGCCGATTGTAGGGCTTGCAGACCGCTTTTCATAGTCCGCACTCGGTGGATCTTTCGTGACTGTCCGTAATGGGCGTTGCCTGACCCACATGGGATGTGCCGCCCGCCCGCCTACAATCCGCCCATGACATCCACGGTTCTCGCACGCAAGTACCGCCCTCGCAGTTTTGACACGATGGTCGGACAGGGCCATGTGGTCCAGGCACTGAGCAATGCGCTCACACACCAGCGGCTGCACCACGCCTACATGTTCACCGGAACACGCGGCGTGGGCAAAACGACGGTCTCTCGCATCCTGGCCAAATCGCTCAATTGCGTCGGGCCGGACGGGCAGGGCGGCATCACGGCGCAGCCCTGCGGGCAGTGCCAGCCTTGCCGCGACATCGACAGTGGCCGCTTTGTGGACTATGTCGAGCTGGACGCCGCCTCCAACCGGGGTGTGGACGAGATCTCCCAGTTGCTGGACCAGTCGGTCTACAAGCCGGTCGTGGGGCGCTTCAAGGTCTACATGATCGACGAAGTGCACATGCTCTCGAACACCGCGTTCAACGCGATGCTCAAGACGCTGGAGGAGCCTCCGGATTACCTCAAGTTCGTGCTGGCCACGACCGACCCACAGAAGGTGCCGGTCACGGTGCTGTCGCGCTGCCTGCAGTTCAACCTGCGCCCCATGGCGATCCAGACGGTGCAGACGCACCTGCAGGATGTGCTGACGCAAGAGGCCGTGCCCTTTGAGGCGGGTGCCCTGCGCCTGCTGGCCCGGGCGGCGCGCGGCTCCATGCGCGATGGCCTGTCGTTGACCGACCAGGCCATTGCTTTTGGGGCGGGAAACCTGCAAGAGTCCGTGGTGCGCCAGATGCTGGGTGCCGTGGACCGTCAGCACGTGCAGCGCATCCTGAGTGCGGTGGCTCAGTCCCGTGGCGCCGATCTGGTGGCTGCGGTCGACACCTTGCGCGAGATGGGCTTGTCGGCCCAGGGCACGTTGGACGAGTTGGCCGCAGCCCTGCAGCACATGGCGCTGATCCAGACCGTGCCGGGCTTGAGCGACGACGATGCCGATGCGATGGTGTGGCAAGAACTTGCGCACCAGTTGGCGGCCGACGAGACCCAGTTGTTCTACAGCCTGGCCCTGCAAGGCCGGGCCGAGCTGGCGCTGGCGCCCGATGAATACGCGGGCCTGCTGATGATCTTGTTGCGCTGGCTGGCCTTCAAGCCAGGTGGCCAGGTGGCCGTGCCGCCGCAGGAGCCTGGCCGCCCAAAAGCGACGGGCCCGACGCCTCCTGAGGCGGTCGGGCCAGGCGCAGCGACAAGGACTCCCGGTCTGGCGCGAGCACCGGTGCCTGCTGAGGCCCCTGCGCTCGTTGACACACCGCCCGCCCGGCCTCCCAGTCCCGTGGTTCACGCTGCGCCTGCGCCTGCGCCTGTGCCTGCGGCAGCGCCTGTGGTTGCCGCCGCAATTCCCCCTGCCGTGGGCGCAGCGCTGCCCCGCGCCAACACGCCATCGCCACGGCCGTTGGTGCCGGAGCCTGACCTGGGCCCTGAGCCGCCACCTTGGGACGATGAGCCCGCGCCGTCGTCTGCCGAGATGGAAATGGCGGCCATGTCCGGGTCCGACCGCCGTCTGGCGCCGGAACCGGAGGCTGATCGTGAGCCTGTCCGCGAGGGCATCGTGCCTCGCGAAGTCCCCGTCGTGCCCCGTACCGAGCTGGGCGACCGCTGGAACGATGTGGTCAAGCAACTGGTCGAGCGGGGGCTGATCGCAGCCCTGGTGCGCGAGCTGGCCCTTCAGTCCGAGTGCGTGTCGGTCAAGGACGACAATGGCCGCTCGGTGTGGCACCTGCGGGTCGAGCGCGAGAACCTTCGCACCGACGCCCAGCGTGACCGCCTGACCCAGGCCATGAACAAGCTGCTGGGCGGCGATGTCGAGTTGTTGATCGAAGCCGGCATTGGCCGCGACACGCCGGCCTTGCGCGATCAGGCCGAGCGCGCCAGCCGCCAGGCTGCGGCTGAAGTCCTGATCCGCCAGGACCCGATGGTCGATGGCTTGCTGACCCATTTCCCGGGATCCCGCATCGTTGCTGGCTCGATCACGCCGATCTGAGTCCAGTCAGAGAGACAATCCACGTTTTGGTTAGAAAGGAATTCGCATGCTCAAAGGACAAATCGCCGGCCTGATGAAACAGGCACAGGCCATGCAGGACAACCTCAAGCGCGCCCAGGACGAGCTGGCGCTGATCGAGGTCGAGGGCCAGTCGGGTTCCGGTCTGGTCAAGGTCGTCATGACCTGCAAGCACGAGGTCAAGCGCGTCACCATCGACCCCAGCCTGCTGACCGAGGACAAGGACATGCTGGAAGACCTGGTGGCCGCCGCGTTCAATGACGCCGCCCGCCGTGGCGAGATGCTCTCCAACGAGAAGATGTCCAAGCTCACAGCCGGCATGCCCATGCCCCCCGGCATGAAACTGCCCTTCTGACCATGATGGATCCGGTGGTTCTGGCCATGATCGAGGCCCTGCGGGTCTTGCCTGGCATTGGTCAGAAATCAGCGCAGCGCATGGCGTATCACTTGCTGCAGCATGACCGTGCCGGTGCGGTCAAGCTGGCGCAGTCGCTGCTGCAGGCGGTCGACGAGATCGGTCACTGCGAGCGCTGCCACACCTTCAGTCGAGATCGCATCTGCGCGACCTGCCTGGATCCAGTGCGTGACCCGCGCATGCTGTGCGTGGTGGAGACGCCCGCCGACCAGGGCGCTCTGGAGCGCACGGGCAGCTACAAGGGCTTGTACTTTGTGCTGGCTGGTGCCATCAGTCCGCTCGACGGCATCGGGATCCGCGACATTGGCGTGAGTCCGCTCATGCAGCGGGCCACCGATGGTGTGGTCGAAGAGGTGGTGCTGGCCACCAACTTCACGGCCGATGGCGAGGTTACCGCGCACATCCTGACCGATCAGTTGCGTCAGCGCGGCCTGAAGGTCACCCGGCTGGCTCGCGGCGTGCCCGTGGGCAGCGAGCTGGAGTACGTGGACCTGGGCACTATTGCCCACGCCCTGATGGATCGACGCTGAAGGGGCGGCAGTGAACGTTCTCAGCGAGCGGCCACACGGACCTTTTGACGTGCGTTGACCTGACTGCGAGTCTTGCCGGTGGCCTTGTTGCTGGCCACCTTGCGGTTGTTCATGGACTTGCCGGTCATCTTGGTTTTGCCGCTCTGGCTGATGCGGGTGCTCGTGGCCTTGCTGACATCACGACCACCGCGTTTGGCCATGGCCTGACGGCTGGACTTGACAGGCACAAACACCACGATGGACTGTGCGCGGCGGAACTTGGCGCTGGTGCCGACCTTGTTCCACTGGGCCACCTGGGCTGCGCTGACCTTGTAGCGCCGCGCCACGCTGGCCACGGTGTCACGCTTGCCTGCCTTGAGCACCAGGCGGCGCATGGGGGGCAGGTCAGGCGCCAGGGCCATCATGGCGTTGTCTGC
>JACCDH011210544.1_pt1 | contig 14205 bp, 13 predicted proteins | sample 7442481 | NCBI WGS metagenome assembly JACCDH01 (sample SAMN15323433, study PRJNA562643) | freshwater metagenome | isolation source: river surface water | place: USA:Blue River Watershed | collected 2017-08-15
ACCGGCGGGCTTTCAGGTGCGCCCCTGTTCGAGACATCCACCCGTATTCTGGCGCAGCTGTCACAGCTGACCGAAGGCAAGCTGCCCTCGATCGGGGTCGGCGGGACTGCCACGGCCGGTCAGGCCTATGCCAAGATCCGCGCCGGGGCCTCGGCCGTGCAGCTTTACACCGCCCTGGTCTATGGCGGGCTGTCGCTGGTGACCGAGATCCTGCAGGGCCTTGAGGCGCGCCTTGCCCGCGACGGACACGCCAGCATTGCCGAAGCCACCGGTACGCAGCGCGGCGTCTGGCTCTGATCTTGCCCCGAAGCGGCCTTCAATGTGGCCCAAATATCCTCGGGGGGTGAGGGCGTCAGCCCGAGGGGGGCAGACGGCCCCCCTTTCCCCGGACAGGGAAGGGCGCTACATCAGGGCGCATGTGACAGGGGAGAGCAATGCCATGGCCGAGGACGGAATCAACAGCTTCATGACAGGCCCCGACGAACAAGGCCGGTTCGGCATGTTCGGCGGTCGCTTCGTGTCGGAAACGCTGATGCCGCTGATCCTCGATCTTGAGGCGCGCTATGAACATGCCAAGACCGATCCGACCTTTTGGGCCGAGATGGACGATCTGTGGAAGCACTATGTCGGCCGCCCCAGCCCGCTTTATTTCGCGCCGCGCCTGACCGAGCATCTTGGCGGCGCCAAGATTTACATGAAGCGCGATGAGCTGAACCACACCGGCGCGCACAAGATCAACAATGTGCTGGGCCAGATCATCCTGGCCCGCCGGATGGGCAAGACCCGGATCATCGCCGAAACCGGCGCGGGGCAGCACGGGGTGGCCACCGCCACGGTCTGCGCCAAGTTCGGGCTGAAATGCATCGTCTACATGGGCGCCCATGACGTCGAACGTCAGGCCCCGAACGTGTTCCGCATGAAGCTTCTGGGGGCCGAGGTGGTTCCGGTGACCTCTGGTCGCGGCACCTTGAAGGATGCCATGAACGACGCGCTGCGCGACTGGGTCACCAATGTGCGCGACACCTTCTATTGCATCGGCACGGTTGCCGGTCCGCATCCCTATCCGGGGATGGTGCGCGATTTCCAGTCGATCATCGGCAAGGAAGTGCGCTGGCAGCTGGCCGAGCAAGAGGGCGAAGGCCGCCTGCCCGACACCGTAGTCGCCGCCATTGGCGGCGGGTCGAACGCCATGGGCCTGTTCTACCCCTTCCTTGATGATCCTTCGGTAAACATCATTGGCGTCGAGGCTGGCGGCAAGGGCGTGGATGACCGGATGCAGCATTGCGCCAGCCTGACTGGCGGGCGTCCGGGTGTGTTGCACGGCAACCGGACCTATCTCTTGCAAGACCCCGACGGCCAGATTCTGGAAGGTTTTTCCATCTCGGCGGGTCTGGATTACCCCGGCATCGGGCCGGAACATTCCTGGCTGCATGATGTGGGCCGGGCGCAGTATGTCTCGATCACCGACGCCGAGGCGCTGGAGGCGTTCCAGCTTTGCTGCAAGCTGGAAGGCATCATTCCGGCGCTTGAACCCAGCCATGCCTTGGCCCATGTGATGAAGATCGCCCCCACCCTGCCCAAGGACCACATCATCGTCATGAACATGTGCGGCCGGGGCGACAAGGACATCTTCACGGTGGCAAAGCATCTCGGCTTTGACATGAAGATCTAAGGGCCTCCAAGCAACCCCTTGATATGGCAGATAAACCTTTGTTTATCTGCCTTTGTTTTGCCACAATAACCCCGCACAAACCTTCGAAAGATGGTATTGTCGGGGCGGCTCTGCCTTCGTTAACCCACCCGGCGAATCGGTTTGGTCTTGCCGGGGGGTGAGGCAACGAGTTGGAGAACTGATTGTGGCAAGTGAACTTCTGGTAAAGCGCCTGATGATGCAGGCAGGTGTGTCGGTTCTCGCAGGTTTGCTCATGTCCTCGGCCGTGATGGCCGAGGACACGACAGACCCTGCGGGAGATGTATCGGTGTCTTCCATCGGAACCGATGGTGAAGACGACGGTTCTGGGGAAATCGACGGTGGCGCGCCCGACGCGCCGAGCGATCCTTCTGATCTTGGTGATCCGCCGGATGACGGCACGGACGGGGGCGCGATCCCCGGCGACGTGGGCACCGATCCTTCGGGCCTTCCCGGTGAGGAAGATGGCGAGGATGGCACTTCTGACGGCTCGACCGATGTCGGATCAGGTGACGATGGCACCGATGACGGCAGCGTGGAAATCACGGTCGAAGTCACCGGTGTTCCGGTCGCCGATTTCGAGACCGATCCTGACGCGCCCTTGGCGGCCGAATCCGGCTCTGCCGACAACCGCGGCACCCCCATGGGCCAGGCGGGCGGCGGCAATGGCGGGGAAACGGGCAGCTATCAGCGTCTGATCGTCAAGTGATCGTCGACCTCCGGCCCATCCCGACGGGTGGGCCGGAGCCTTTGCTCAAGGCCGCTATCCCCGGCCAGTCAACACAAGATTTTTCCCGCCCCCAAGATTTTCCGCCCCCAAGAATTCACCGCCCGGAGATTCGAGATGCTGCGTATCACTGCCATGATCGCCTTGCTTCTTGCAGCCCCTGCCTTTGCGCAGGCCCCTGATCCTGCAGCAGGCCGAACCGCCCCCTGGCAAGAGATTGTCACCACCCTGGTCGAACGCGGCTATCGCATCCTTGAGGATGAACGCACCTGGCTGGGTCGGCAGCGCATCATTGCCGAAAAGGAAGGCACGCGGCGCGAGTTGGTGTTTCACCCCGGCACCGGCGAGATTCTGCGGGACTATTCGGTCAGGTTGGCCGACGGCGGATCGGGCCGTGCTGGTGACGGGTTGGGCGCGACACGGATGGAAAGCACCACAAGCCCAGGCGCGGGTGGTGGCCTTGACAGCGCACCGGGGGTCAGCGTGGGCGATTCCGTGGGCGTCACCTCGTCCCCATCAACCGGGCAGGCGGGCGAATGACCTGCGCACCGCCCCCGTTGTCCGGGCGTTTCGCATGACACGTCTTGCCGCCTTTGGCCTTCTTCTTCTGATGCAGGCCCTTTGCGCGCTGGTCTTCGTTCTGGACATCCTGTTGTCGGCGCTTGGGGTCTATCCGGTTCCCTTGTCATGGAGCACGCGCGAGCTTCTGGAGATCGGTGCCGGGATCGGGCTGTTTCTGGGGCTGATCCTGGGCACGATCCTGGTCCTGCGCGCCGTGCGCGACCTGAAGCGGGCCGAGGCCCGGCTGGACCGGGCATCGGCCGCCTTTGTCGATCTGCTGAATGCCCGGTTTGACCAATGGGGCCTGACGGCGGCGGAACGCGATGTGGCGCTTTTCGCGATCAAGGGCTTGTCGGTCCAGGAAATGGCCCGGCTGCGCGAAACCTCGGAAGGCACGATCAAGGCCCAGACCGCCGCGATCTATCGCAAGGCCAATGTGACCGGGCGCCCGCAGCTTTTGTCGCTGTTCATCGAGGATCTGATGGGCGCGGATCGCAGCAATCCTGCCGATATCGAATCAGCCGCCTGATGGCGCCTACGCCCGTGGCACCTTATCGGTCCGACCTTCCGTCGCGTTGGGCCCGACCTTTGGCGCATGGCGTCAGACCAAGGTCATAAACTGCGGTTTAGCCGCATGGAACCACAGGTTTACGTCTCCGGCCCTAAACCCCGCGCCGATAGCGCTTTGGTCTCGTCCGCTGCCTTCTGGGTTGGCCGAGGCTGACTGGCCGAGCGGGACACGCCCCGCCCTTCCCCGACAGCCTCCTGCAAGAAACCCGCCAGCAATGGCTTATTCAGGAGATTTGACATGAAGCGCATTTTCGCACTTGCCGCCTTTTTCGCTCTGCCCGCCGGGGCAAGCTTTGCAAACATCGACACCAACGGGCTGATCAGCCAGTTTCAGGGCGATGGCTATACCACCATCGAGGTGACCCGTGGCATCACCGAAACCAAGGTCGAGGCGATCCGCAACAATGAAAAGGTGGAAGTCGTCTATGACAACGCCACCGGCGCGGTTCTGGAAACCGAATTTGGCACCCCGGATGCCGATGACGACATTCGACCCGGCGTGACCGTCCGCGACCGCAACCGCGATTTTGTCCGCGATGACGATGACCGGGATGACGACCTGGATGACGACCGCGACGATGATCGTGACGATGATCGTGACGACGACCGGGATGACGATCGGGATGACGATCGGGATGATGACCGGGATGATGACCGGGGTGGTGATGATGACCGGGACGGCGACGACAACGGTGGCGACGACCGCGGCGGTGACGACAACGGTGGTGATGACCGGGGCGGCGACGACAACGGTGGTGACGACCGCGGCGGTGACGACAACGGTGGTGACGACCGCGGCGGTGACGACAACGGTGGTGACGATCGGGGCGGTGACGACGACTGACACGCTTGGGCATCTTCGCGCCTTTGCGCAGCCAGACTGTCGGCCCGGGCTTGCCGGGCCGACAGTTCTTTGGAATGATGGAGGCCTGTTTTGAAGCAAGCCCATTTGATGAATCGCAGATCTTTCCTGTTGGCCACCACGGCAGCCGCCGCCTCGGCGGCCTTTCCCGCGCATGCCGATTATGTTGACAGCGTTCGCACCCAGCTTCGTCAGCAGGGCTATCGACAGATCACCGTCAGCTCTACCCTCTTGGGCCGCAGTCGCATTGTTGCAAGGTCGCGCAGTGGCACACGCGAAATCATCATGAACCCCCGCACCGGCGAGATCCTGCGCGATATGTGGTCCTCGGCCCAAGGCAACTCGGGCCCGGCAATCGTTGGAAGCGATGATACCGACGAGCGGGACGATGATCGCGACGATGATCGGGATGATGATCGCGACGACGATGGCGACGATGATGGCGACGATGATGGCGGCAAGGGTCGCGGGCGTGGCGGCGATGATGGCGACAACGACCGGGGAGGGGATGACGGAGACGGCGATGGTGGTGGGGATGGTGATGGGGGCGGCGGCGGTGACTGACCTCTGCCGGTCCAGGTCGTCTGCCTGATGCGAAAACAGGCCGTCCTTGTCAGTGTCCTTGTGCTTCAGGTGCTTTCGGCAGTGTTCTTTGTTGCCGATATCGCTTCGTCCTATGTCGGGCTATGGTCAGCGCCGCTCAGCTGGGAAATGCGCGAATACCTTGAGCTTTCGGCCGCCACCGGGCTGACGCTGGGGGTGGTCTTTGGCATCTGGGTGCTGCGCCGCACGCTGCGCGAACGCAACCTCGCCCAGGAACGCCTGCGCCGCGCCTCGGGGGCGTTCATGAACCTGCTGGACGAGCGTTTTGGCGAATGGGGCCTGACCCCGGCCGAAAAGGATGTGGCGCTGTTTGCAATCAAGGGGCTGGCCACTGCCGAAATCGCCACCCTGCGCGCCACATCCGAAGGCACGGTCAAGGCGCAGACCAATGCCATCTACCGCAAGGCCGGCGTCAGTGGCCGTTCACAGCTTTTGTCTCTGTTCATCGAGGACCTGATGCGGGAGGACAACACGGTGCGCCCGGCCAGTTCGGATCAAACGGCCGCCTGATCTGCCTCTTGCCAGCTTGGACCTCAGGTCAACCGCCATCCAGCGCATAGCGCCGCAACACCTCGAGCGGCACGACGCTGAGCGTGTCCACATGGGTTGCGGCCAGATAGACCCGGGGCGCCGCACCTTCTTCATGCGCCTGCAGGAAGCGACCGGCGCACAGGCACCAGCGGTCGCCGGGCTTCAGCCCCGCAAAGCCGTATTCCGGGCGGGGTGTCGACAGGTCATTGCCCAGGTATTTCGACAGGGCCAGAAACTCTGCCGTCATCACCGCGCAGACCGTATGCTGGCCGCGATCCTCGGGGCCGGTATCGCAACAGCCGTTGCGATAAAAGCCGGTCATCGGCGCGGTCGAACAGGACGTGAGCGTGCCCCCCAGAACATTCACGGACGCTTTGCGCATTTACCCCTCCTGACGGGCACTTCTTCACTGGCCCAGACACCTTCTCAGACATAGTATCGCAAAGGCGCAGGCCAAGATCAGTGAGTGAGGGTGCAAGGTGGACGGGATCATCATTCTGGCAGGTCTCCTTGTCCTTGCCATTCCGGTGTCAATCGTTGTCCTGCTTGTGCAGGTCGCAGGATTGAAGGCGCGCGTGGCGCGGCTTGAAGTGGACATGGCCGCGCGCGAGCGGCAAGATCTGACGGTCGCAGCACCCGGTCCCGGCCCTGAGGGTGCAAAGGCCGAAGGCAGCGAGGCGGATCGCCCTGCCCCACCTGTCGAGCCCGGGTCCGGCACGGATAGCGAGGCCCCGCGCGCGGGCGAAACCGAAGCCGTTCTGGCCGAAGTGGGGCCCTGGGCGCGGGTGGCGGCCCTGAGTGACGCCCGGTCCGAGACGCCTGATGGGACAACGGCTCAGGACCGGCCGCTGGTGATGCGGGCCGACCGGCTGGCCGCGCTGGCGGGCTGGCTGCGGGAGAACTGGGTTTACGCGGTTTCGGCTGCCTCACTTGGCCTGGCCGGAATTTTCTTCGTGCAATACGGCATGGAGCGCGGGCTTTTGCCGCCCGGCTTGCGGGTCTTGGCGGCGCTGGCCTTTGGCGCGGCGCTGGTGGGCGCAGGTGAGTGGCTGCGCCGCAGGCATGGGGACGAGGGCACGGGTCACACGGCCTTTCTGCCTTCGGTGTTTTCCGGGGCGGGGATTGTCACGCTGTTCGCCGCCGTTCTGGCCGCGCGCCAGCTTTACGACCTGATCGGGCCGGGCACCGCCTTTGCCGGGCATCTGGCCACGGCGGCGCTGGCCGTCGCCATCGGCTGGTTCTCTGGCCCCCTCCTCGTGGCCGTTGGCCTCGTCGGGGCGACGGTTGCGCCTTTTGTGGTGGGCGGAAATTCCGACAGTGTGGATTGGCTTTACGCCTATTTCGCATTGATCGCCGCCCTTGGCCTGGGCGTCGATGCCGTGCGCCGCTGGGCCTGGGTGTCGGTGCTGGCGCTGGGTTTGGGCTATGGGGGCGGGATGCTGATCCAGTTGGGCGGCGGGTCCGATCCGGGCTGGATCCTGCAGCTTGTGACCTTGGTCTTTCTGGCCGCTACCCTGCCTGAGCTCAGGCTGATCCCGACACAGGCCGGGCCGGCCACGCTGCCCGCGCTGGCCTTGAAGGGCAAGGCGGGCTGGCCGCCCTTCCCGGTGCGGCTGGTGGTGGGGGCGGTTCTCGCCTCGACGGTCGGGCTGTTCTTCCTGACCGACCGGCAAGGCGACACGCCGATGCTGGCCCTGGCCGGGCTTGCGGCGCTGGCGCTGGCCTTCCTGCTGTGGGCGGAACGGGCCGAGGGGCTGGACGATATGGCCCTGCTGCCAAGCCTGGCACTTCTGGCTGCGATTGCCGCCCAAGGGGCCGATCATGGCGCCATCTGGCGCGCCTTCACTGCGACCGACATCGCGGTCAGGCCACCGGAAAGCAGCCCCTCGCTCTTGGCTTCGATCGTGCTGGCCATGGCTGCGTTGATCTCGGCCGCCTTTGCCTATCGGGCATTGCGGCCCGGCGCCTGGGGCCTGCCCTTTGCGTTGGCTGCCGTCTTGGTCGCGCCGGTTTCCGTCCTGTTTCTAGAGCTTTGGTGGCAACCGGCGCTGGTCCTTGGACCCTATGGCTGGGCCCTGCATGTGATTGCACTGGCGGCGCTGATGGTGGGGCTGGCCTTGCGTCTTGCGCAGGCGGATGCACCGCAGATGCGGCGCGCGGCCTATGCCACCCTGTCGGCCCTGTCCCTGATTGCGCTGGCCTTGTTCGTGTTGACCACCCAAACCGCCTTGACGCTGGCACTTGCGGCTTTGGTGGTGGTGGCGGCTGCGCTGGACCGCCGATTTCACCTTCCAGAGATGAGCCTTTTCCTGCAGGCGGGTTCAGCCGTGCTGGGCTATCGCCTGCTGGTCGATCCCGGCCTTGGCTGGGCACTGGTCGCCGATCTCATGCCGGTCTTGCTGGCCTTTGGCGGCAGCCTTGCGGCGCTGATGGCCAGCCTTTGGATCCTGCGCCCGCTGGCGCGTCCGATGGCAAAGGCGGTGGCCGAAAGCGCGGCGGCAGGTCTGGCGGCCATTCTGGCCAATGTGCTGATCACCCGCTGGCTGGATCAGGGGGGCGAGCCGCTTTTCAGCCATTTGGGGCTGACGTTGAACGCGATGCCCTGGCTGATCCTGATGCTGATGCAGATCTATCGCGCGCGGCTGGGCGGGGCGCTGGCGGTCTTGCGCCGCGCCATCGCGGCCTTGGCCGGTCTTTTGGCGGCCTTGGGGATCTTGGGGGCGCTGTTGCTGACCAATCCGTTGCAGTCCTGGGACGCGTCAGTCATCAGCGGCCTGGTGCGCGGGCCGATGATTCTGGACACGCTGTTCATCGCCTATGGGCTTCCCGGCCTGGTGCTGGCCATGGCGGGATGGAAACTGCCTGACCTTGGGCGAAGATCGCGGCTGATCTTCCTTGGCCTTGGGGCGGGCCTTGTGGCGGTCTATGCGGGCCTTGAGATCCGCCGCTTCTGGCAGGGCGACTGGCTGGGCGCGCCGGGCACGCTGCAGGGCGAGCTTTACAGCTATACGGTCGCCATGATGCTGGTGGGTGCTGTGCTGTTCTATCAGGCAATCGCGCGGCGTTCCGACGGGTTCCGGCGGCTTGCCATGGCGGTGATTGCGCTGGTGATCGCCAAGGTGTTCCTGATCGACGCATCAGGGCTGACAGGGCTGACGCGCGTCGTCAGCTTTGCCGGGCTGGGGCTGTCGCTGGCCGGGCTGGCGTGGTTGAACCGCTGGGCGGGGGTGCGGTCCCAAGGTGGGGGTGATCCACCGCAGCCTTGACAGGCGGGCCGAAAACCCCCATCTGCCCCTTACGCCCACCCATCCGGTCCCGCGTGAGGACAACGGGATGCCGGGCGAGGTTCCCCCTTCACGCAAGGTAACCCCTCCTGCACGGCCCACCCGCAAGACGCGGTGGGGCGAGTGTGGGTTGCCTTTTGATGAACGGACGACCCCATGACCACCTTTGCCGATCTCGGCCTTTCCCCTTCGATCCTGAAGGCGCTGCAAAAGACCAACCTGAAAACCCCGACGCCCATTCAGGCACAGGCCATTCCCCATATCATGAAAGGTGCCGACCTGATGGGTCTGGCGCAAACCGGCACCGGCAAAACGGCCGCCTTTGGCCTGCCCCTCTTGCACCGCATCCTGGATCTTGGCCATCCGCCGGGGCCGAAACATGTGCGCGCGCTGATCCTGGCGCCGACGCGCGAACTTATCATCCAGATCAAGGACAATCTGGAGGTCTTCACCAAAGGCACCGCCGTCAAGGTCACCATGGTGGTGGGCGGGGCTTCGGTGTTCAAGCAGGCACAGGCGCTGTCGCGCGGGACCGATGTTCTGGTCGCCACGCCGGGCCGGCTGATCGACCATCTGGAGCAGGGCAACCTGTCGTTGGAAAAATGCGGCTATCTGGTCTTGGATGAGGCCGACCATATGCTGGACATGGGTTTCATCCATTCGCTTCGCAAGATCGCCAAGCACATCCCGCAGCGCCGCCAGACCCTGCTGTTTTCGGCCACCATGCCAAAGGACATAGAAGAAATCGCCGACACCTATCTGCGCAACCCGGTGCGCGTGCAGGTCTCGCCCCCCGGCAAGCCGGCCGACAAGATCGTGCAGGGCGTGCATTTCATCCCGATGGGCGACAAGGCAAAGCTTTTGGAGGAATACCTCAAGAAGCACCCCGGCGAGCAGGCGCTGGTCTTTGGCCGCACCAAGCATGGCTCGGAAAAGCTGATGAAGCTCCTCGTGTCCTGGGGCTTCCGCGCCGGGTCGATCCACGGCAACAAAAGCCAGAACCAACGTGAGCGCACGCTTTCGGAATTCAAGTCGGGGGATCTTGATGTGCTGGTGGCGACCGATGTCGCGGCCCGGGGCATCGACATTCCGACGGTGCGCCATGTCTACAACTATGACATGCCGAATGTGCCGGAAAACTATGTCCACCGCATCGGCCGCACGGCGCGGGCGGGGGCCGAAGGCACCGCCGTGGCCTTTTGCGCGCCCGCCGAGATGGACGAGCTGCGCGCCATTGAAAAGGTGCTGAAAAAGCCGATCCCGGTCTTGGGTGGTGCGCCCTGGTCGGCCGAGATGGTGGCGGCTGCGCCGAAACCGGGCCAGAACCGGGGCCAGCGCCCTGGCGCACGTCCTGGCGGGCAGAAGAAGGGCAGCCAGCCCCCCGCGCCCAAGGCCGCAGGTCCGCGCCCGGCCGCCAAACCCGGTGCCCGGCCGCAAGGCCGGCCCGGCGGCGGCCAGCCGCCTCGCCGCGATGGCGCGCGTCCAAAGCCGCGTCAGGGGTGAGTGCAAAAGGGCGGGGTTTGCCCGCCCTATTTCGCCTCTTCTTCGAGGTTCAGCTTCATCTCCAGAAGCACCTGCTGCAACGCCAGCGTTTCGCGCAAGAGCCGCTTGGCCTCGTTGATCGAGATCTTGCCGTCGCTGATGGCCGAATTGTACTCGCTCATCAAAAGCGCGAAACGCTGCGCCAGCGCCACCACATCCTGATTGACCCCGCTTGAGGCCGCATTGCGCCGGTCGCTGTCATAAGACAGCGTGATCCCCCGCAGGTCGGCCAGCGCCGAGGTCACATGTGGAAAGCGCGCGGCCCCTTCAAGCTGGGCCACCACATCAACCGGCATGAACCGGTCGCCATGTTCGTCATTGTCGGAATAATACCGCCCCAGCGTCGCCTTCGACTTGCCGGTGATCTCGCAGGCCGCCTCGATCCCCACATCCTTGACCAGCGCCTCGCAATGCTTCTTCAAATAGCTGGCAACACTCATCTTGAAACCCTTGCATTCAAAATCGGGGGAATTCGGAAACTCTTTTCCCATTAATGGGCTGACAAGGGTTTGTCATGAATAAAGATGTTCCGGCAAGCCCGGAACCGTAGCGAGTGGCCGGCGTCCCCAGCGCCGGTTTGGGTGGGGGTCTGCCGTGCTGTTGCTCTTTTCAAGGGTGGTTGTGGTGTGTGTTTTCCATGGCCGCGCGGTGGACCCTTCAGCATTGTGAAGGGTTGGCTTTCCGAAGCTTCGGTTCGATCAAACGGTTCTGCTGACGGGGCCCCGCGCGCCCCCGCCCGGTTTTGCACGCGCCCTGCGCTTGGCCTTGCGCGCGGCTTGCCCGCTGGGCTACACCGCGCCATGGCCAAGCTTTACTTTCACTATTCCACCATGAACGCGGGCAAATCGACCCTGCTTTTGCAGGCTGCCCACAATTACCGCGAAGGCGGCATGGCGACCTATCTCATCACCGCGCAGTTCGACAACCGCGCCGGTGAGGGCCGCATCGCCAGCCGCATCGGCATTGGCGAGCCCGCCGATACCTTTGGCCCCGATGAGGACCTGTTTGCCAAGCTTCAGGCCCGGTTCGGCCAGGGCAAGGTCGCCTGTGTCTTTGTCGACGAGGCGCAGTTCCTGTCGAAAGACCAGGTCTGGCAATTGGCCCGCGCGGTGGATGATCTGGGCGTGCCGGTCATGTGCTATGGCCTGCGGGTCGATTTTCAGGGCAATCTCTTTCCCGGATCGGCGGCGCTTCTGGCCTGGGCGGACGAGATGCGCGAAGTGCGCACCATCTGCCATTGCGGGAAAAAGGCGACCATGGTGGTGCGCAAGGGCCCCGACGGCCGCCCGATGAAGGACGGAGAGCAGGTGGTGATCGGCGGCAATGAAACCTACCAAAGCCTCTGCCGCCGCCACTGGCGTCAGGCGGTCGGCTCTTAGGCTGCCGCCTCTTGTGCCTTGGCACGCAGGGCAATCAGCGTGCCGGCCGCCACGATCAGCACCATGCCAAGCACCGCCAGCGGCTCCAGCCCCTTGCCCCAGATCACCCAGGTCCAGAAGGCGCTGGCAGGCAGGATGATGTATTCCAGAACCGAGGCCCGGCTGGCATCGGTGATCTGATAGGCGCGGATCATGAAGCCCACGCCAATCAGGCTGCCCGCTGCCTGCACGAAGGTCCAGAAATAGAACTCACCCGAGGCCCAGACTGGCCCGCGCTGCAAGAACCCGTCCGGTCCGGGCGGCACCTCAAGCGGAAAAAGCGTCAGCGCCACCATCCCCACCGCCCCGATGATGCCCAGCGCGCCGAAGAACCCCGCCAAAAGGGTTTGCGCGCTTTCCTCGCCGCACCATTCGCGGGTGGCGATATTGCCCATCGCATAAAGCGCCCCGGCGATGATCGGCAAAAGGGCGGCCATCGAGGCCCCGCCCAGCGCCTCGGGGCCAAGGACCAGGATCACGCCGACAAAGCCCAGCGCCACCGCGATCACCCGCACCGGGCCGATGGCGTGGCCATAGGCAAAGCGCGAAATCAACAGCACCCAGATCGGGGCGGTGAACAGCCCCGCCGCCACCAAGGCCACATCCAGAAAGGCCAGCGCCCCGAAATAGATCACCATGGCCGAGCCATGGATGGCCGAGCGCGCCACCACCGCGCGCCAATTGCGCGGCCGGATGCGAAAGCCCCAGATCGCCACGCCCAGACCCAGAAGAACGGCCGTCATGCACGACCGCGTCAGGTGGAACTGCCACAGCCCCGCCTCATCGGCGATCACCCGCACGTAATTGTCGGTAAAGCCGATCACAAAGGCATAAACGGAAATCAGCCCCGCAGCCATCAGGGTTCGGTCTTTGGTCGCAGTCATCGGCTGATCCTTCGCATTTCGCCTTCCCATCTGCGCCGATCCTTCGCAAACTGCCCGTCGAAAAGCGACATGTCGCAGCATTCCGGGGGGCAAGATGGGTTGGCTGGCAGATGAAACCGGACTTGGCAAGACGGCGGCGAATTTTGTCGCGCTGACGCCGCTCTCGCATCTGCGCCGCGCGGCGGATGTATTTGCCACGCGCACCGCCGTGGTGTGGAAGTCGACCCGGCTCAGCTATGGCGAATATGCCGCCCGTGTCAGCCGGCTGGCCAGCGCGCTGGCGGCGCGCGGGGTTCAGCCCGGCGATGTGGTTGCCACGCTTTTGCCGAACATCCCCGCCCAGGCCGAGGCGCATTTCGGCGTGCCCGCCTGCGGGGCGGTCTTGAACACGATCAACACCCGGCTCGATGCCGATACCGTCGCCTATATCTTCGGTCATGCCGGGGCTAAGATCGTCTTGTGCGACACGGCCTTTCTGCCGCTGGCCCAAGAGGCGATCCGGCGTATGGAAGGCGCGGCACCCGAGATCATCGAGGTGGTCGATCACGGTTTTGCCGCCTCGGGGGCCTATCTGACCTATGAAGAGCTGCTGTCCAAGGGCGATCCCGGCTTTGACTGGCTGATGCCCGAGGATGAATGGGAATCCATCGCGATCAACTACACCTCGGGCACCACCGGGCGGCCCAAGGGCGTGGTCTATCACCACCGCGGCGCCTATCTGGCGACGACCGCCAATGCGATCGGCTGGCGGATGCAGCTTTTCCCGGTCTATCTGACGATTGTGCCGCTCTTTCACTGCAATGGCTGGTGTCACACCTGGATGGTGCCGATGCTGGGCGGCACGCTGGTCTGTTGCCGCGACATCACCGCCAAGGCGATCTATGACGCGATTGCCGATGAAGGCGTGACCCATTTCGGCGGTGCGCCCATTGTCTTGAACACGATCATCAACTGCAAAGCTGATGAGCGCCGCGCCTTTTCCCATGTGGTCGAGGTGTTTACCGCAGGTGCCCCACCGCCCGCCGCCACCCTGGCCGCGTTTGAGCCCTTGGGCTTCAACGTCACCCAGGTCTATGGGCTGACCGAAACCTATGGCCCGGCCACCGAATGTCTGTGGCAGCCCGAGTGGGACAGCACCACCGGCGATGACCGCGCCGCGCTGAAAGCGCGGACCGGGGTGGCCATGGCCATGCTGGAAGGTGCCGAGGTCCATGACAGCAAGGGCGCCCCCGTGCCGCGCGATGGCGCACATCTGGGAGAGATTGCCATGCGCGGCAATCTGGTGATGAAGGGCTATTACAAGAACCCCGAGGCCACGCGCGAGGCGTTCAAGGGCGGCTGGTTCCGGTCAGGCGACATCGCCTTCCAGCACCCCGACGGATACTTGAAAATCACCGACCGGGCGAAAGATATCATCATTTCGGGCGGCGAGAATGTCAGTTCGGTCGAGGTGGAGGGCGCTCTGATGCATCACCCGGCCGTCAGCCTGTGCGCCGTGGTGGCCACGCCCGATGACAAATGGGGCGAGGTACC
>JACCDH011354138.1_pt1 | contig 14204 bp, 15 predicted proteins | sample 7442481 | NCBI WGS metagenome assembly JACCDH01 (sample SAMN15323433, study PRJNA562643) | freshwater metagenome | isolation source: river surface water | place: USA:Blue River Watershed | collected 2017-08-15
AAACTATGGTATAATGTTCAAATCTATCCCTTGTGTGCGAGGGAAGAGTTTTAAACTTTTGTAAGGCGCAAAACAGCCCCTCACGGTAAGCCCGTTCGCTTCGAAATGCTAATGTTTTGTTATTCAAGAGGATACGAAAAAAGAATTTGAACGATGAGCAACACTACCAACACTAACGAGCCGATACTCAAGGAGAACCCAAACCGCTTCGTGCTCTTTCCCATTGAGCACAACGACATCTGGGAAATCTACAAGCGCGCCGAGGCAAGTTTTTGGACTGCGGAGGAGATTGACCTGCACCAGGACGTTACCGATTGGGAGAACAAGCTCACCGACGACGAGCGCTACTTCATCAAACACATCCTGGCCTTTTTCGCGGCTTCGGACGGCATCGTTAACGAAAATTTGGCCGAGAACTTCGTGAACGAGGTGCAGTACACCGAGGCCAAGTTTTTCTACGGATTCCAAATCATGATGGAGAACATCCACAGCGAGACCTATTCGCTGCTGATCGACACCTACGTGAAGGATCCGCAGGAGCGCCATCAACTGTTCAATGCGATTGATACGTTTGAAGCCATCAAAAAGAAGGCGGATTGGGCCCTTCGCTGGATTCAGTCTCCTTCGTTTGCCGAGCGCCTTATTGCCTTTGCGGCGGTTGAGGGCATCTTCTTCAGCGGGGCGTTCTGTTCGATTTTCTGGATGAAGAAGCGCGGCTTGATGCCGGGGCTTACCTTCTCGAACGAGCTCATCAGCCGCGACGAGGGCATGCACTGCGATTTCGCGGTTCACCTGCACAACCACCACTTAATCAACAAGGTGCCTAAGCAGCGCATCACCCAGATCATAGTGGAGGCCCTGGATATCGAGCGCGAATTCATTACAGAGTCCTTGCCGGTGGATTTGATCGGAATGAACAGCCGACTCATGGCCCAATACCTTGAATTTGTCGCTGACCGCCTCCTTTCGGAACTCGGCTGCGAAAAGGTGTACAACAAGGAAAATCCCTTCGATTTCATGGACATGATTTCGCTCGAAGGCAAAACCAACTTTTTTGAAAAGCGCGTTTCGGACTACCGCAAAGCAGGCGTGGGTGCCGAAGTGGAGTCCAAGGCCGACGCGTTCTCGTTTGATTCTGATTTCTAGTCGAGCACGAACATGATGCACGTTATCAAGCGCGACGGCCGCAAGGAAGCCGTTAAATTCGATAAGATTACGGCCCGTATCCAGAAGCTCTGCTACGGACTCAGTCCGCTGGTAGACCCCGTCGCGGTGGCCCTTCGCGTGATCGAAGGCCTCTACGACGGCGTGACCACGAGCGAGCTGGATAGCCTCGCGGCCGAGGTTGCCGCGTCCATGACGGTTCGCCACCCGGACTTTGCGCAACTCGCGGCCCGCATTGCCGTGAGCAACCTGCACAAGAACACCAACAAGTCGTTCACCGAGACGATGCGGGCCATGCACCAGTACGTCAACCCCAAGACGAACCAGGCCGCCCCGCTCATCGCCGACGACGTGATGGAGCTCATCGAGAAAAACTCGGAACTCCTGGATTCGACGGTGATTTACGACCGAGACTTCAGCTACGACTACTTCGGATTCAAGACCCTAGAGCGCTCGTACTTACTGCGCACGAACGGCCGAATCGCCGAGCGTCCCCAGCAGATGCTGCTGCGCGTATCGCTGGGCATTCACAAAGACGACATTCAGGCGGCCATTGAAACCTACGACGGCATGTCGCGCGGCCTCTACACCCACGCAACCCCGACGCTGTTTAATGCCGGAACCCCCAAGCCGCAGATGTCGAGCTGCTTTTTGCTTCAAATGGCCGACGACAGCATCGACGGCATCTACGATACGCTCAAGCAGACCGCCAAAATTTCGCAGAGTGCGGGAGGAATTGGCTTGAGCATCCACAACGTGCGCGCCACGGGATCCTACATCCGCGGTACCAACGGAACCTCGAACGGCCTGATTCCGTTGCTGCGCGTGTTCAACGACACGGCCCGCTACGTAGACCAAGGCGGCGGCAAGCGCAAGGGCTCGTTCGCGGTCTACCTCGAAACCTGGCACGCCGATATTTTTGACTTTCTTGACCTCAAGAAGAACACCGGCAAGGAAGAGCTTCGCGCCCGCGATTTGTTCTACGCCATGTGGATTTCGGACCTGTTCATGGAACGGGTTGAAGCCGACGCCGAGTGGACGCTGATGTGCCCCAACGAGTGCCCCGGCCTCTACGACACCTACGGAGATGCCTTCAAGGAGAAGTACGAAGCCTACGAGCGCGCAGGGAAAGGCCGCCGCACGATTAAGGCCCGCGAGCTTTGGACCAAGATTCTCGAAAGCCAAATTGAGACCGGCACCCCCTACATGCTGTACAAGGACGCGGCCAACGCCAAGTCCAACCAAAAGAACCTCGGGGTAATTCGTTCGTCGAACCTCTGTACCGAGATCCTGGAGTACACGGCGCCCGACGAGATTGCGGTCTGCAACCTGGCATCGATCGCACTGCCGAAGTACGTTGAGAACGGAGCATTCGATCACCAAATGCTCTACGACGTGGTGTACAAGGTGACCCACAACCTGAACGACGTCATCGACCAGAACTACTACCCGGTTCCCGAGGCGCGCAATTCCAACATGCGCCACCGCCCGGTGGGCTTGGGGGTACAGGGTCTCGCGGACGCCTTCATCAAGCTGCGCTTGCCCTTCACGTCTCCCGAAGCGCGCCAGCTGAACAAGGATATTTTTGAAACCATCTACTTTGCCGCCGTAACCGCATCCTGCGATATGGCCAAGAAGGACGGGGCCTACGAAACGTTTAAGGGCTCGCCAATCAGTGAGGGCCAGTTCCAGTTCAACCTGTGGGGTGTGAGCGAAGACGAACTCAGCGGACGCTGGGATTGGAAGGCGCTCCGCAAGGAGGTCATGAAGCACGGGGTACGCAACTCACTGCTGGTAGCTCCGATGCCGACGGCCTCGACCTCGCAAATCCTCGGAAACAACGAGTGCTTTGAGCCCTACACGAGCAACCTGTACACCCGCCGCGTGCTTTCGGGCGAGTTTATTGTGGTGAACAAGCACCTGCTGATCGATTTGGTGAAGCTCGGACTGTGGAACGACGACCTGAAGAACGCCATTATGGCCAACAACGGTTCGATTCAGGCCATCGACGGCATTCCCGACAACATCAAGGAGCTGTACAAAACGGTTTGGGAGCTCTCGATGCGCGACATCATTGACATGGCTGCGGACCGTGGACTCTTCATTGATCAGTCCCAGTCGCTCAACCTCTTTGTCGAATCCCCCAACATGGGCAAGCTCACGTCGATGCACTTCTACGCCTGGAAGAAGGGCCTCAAGACGGGCATGTACTACCTCCGCACCAAGGCGGCTTCGGCGGCGATTAAGTTCACCGTGAAGAAGCGCAACGAGGCAGCGCCCGCCGAAGAGGTATTTAGCGAAGTGGACCAGCTGAAGCAGCAGCAGGAAGCGCTCGCGGCGATGGATACCCCTGAGGTAAAAATTTATTCTGCGGAAGAGGCGGTGGCCTGTTCCTTGGATAATCCAGAAGCCTGCGAAGCCTGCGGGTCGTAAGCAGATTTGTGGACTAATTGCCTAAAATGCCTACCCTGTGTAGGCATTTTTCGTTTTCATTAAACGCTGCATTTCAGGAATTTGTGTATCTTGACGTAGTTCAAAACACAGGAAACCATGGCCCGAGAACAAGATAACCGTCGCGACGTGGATGAGCTCCGCCAGCGGCACCGGCACGAAGAAGAAGAACACGACAAGGCAGCGACCACAACCCAAATTGTGGTATTGGTCGTGATTCTGGGTATCGTGGGAACTTTGGCGTACTACTTGAGCACCTAAACGCGCGAACGTACCTTCGCTTCGCATGAAGCGTTGGACGACTTGGCTTGGAGGGGGCCTGGGCTGGGCATTGGGCGGACCCCTTGGGGCGCTTCTGGGTGCAGCCGTCGGAAACGCACTTACCGATTTTTGGACCCGAGACGAACGCGGTGCGGCGGTATCTCCGTCCGAGCGCGATTTTCACGCATCGCTGCTCGTTTTGGCGTCGATGGTAATCAAGGCCGACGGGAAGGTCGACGATCGGGAGCTGAACTTTGTTCGGGATCAGTTTCGGCAGTGGTTTGGCGTAGAACGCGCCAACGAAGCGTTTTCGTTTTTCAAAAAGGTCGTCCAGGAGCAGCCGGCGCTCACGTCGGTTTGTGCCGAAGTTCGAAGCCACATGAGCCTTCAGGGCCGAATTCAAATCGTCGGATTTTTGTTTGCCTTGGCCTACGCCGACGGAAGCCTGCAGCCTTCGGAACGCGCGGTGATTGCCCGGATTGCGCAGTACCTCGGCCTCAACCAACACGATTTTAGCCGCCAGGAGTTGCTGCACCGACCCGCAGAGAAGCGGCGAGACCCCTATGAAGTACTCGGCATATCGCCTTCGGCTACCGATGCGGAGGTCAAGTCGGCCTACCGAAAATTGGTGAAAAAGTACCACCCTGACGCGCTGCAGGGTATGGGCGACGACGTAGTTAAGGAAGCTGAAGCAACATTTCGGCAAATTCAGGGGGCCTACGAAGAACTTTGTGGCGCCCGCGGCATTAAGTAGGTATGGACTTTCGCGACCCCATCCGCGCCGAATTGGCCCAATTCAACAAGGACTTCCCCGAGGCGTTCCGCTCCAAGGTGGCGCTTCTGGACCTCATCCTGCGCTACATGGTCCGGCAGACAGGCAAGCAGTTGCGTCCTTCGCTGGTTTTTCTGGTGGCCAAGGCTTTTGGGACCGTTGGACCGCGGAGCTTCCGCGGCGCAACATTGGTTGAGCTGATGCACACGGCTACGTTGGTTCACGACGACGTCGTGGACGAGTCGGCGGTTCGGCGCGGAATGTTCTCCATCAATGCGCTTTGGAAAAACAAAATCGCCGTGCTCGTTGGCGACTACATGCTGTCCAAGGTTTTGCTTTTGGCGGTGGAGTCTGGGGATCACGACCTGCTTCAGGCCGTGAGTTCGGCCGTTCGGTCCATGAGCGAAGGGGAGCTCCTTCAAATCGAGAAGGCGCGCCGATTGGATATCGATGAGTCCGTTTACTACGAGATTATTGAGAAAAAAACAGCTTCGCTCATGGCCTCGTGCTGCGCCGTGGGCGCGGTTTCGGTTGGGGCTGATGAGGCCGCGGTCAAGCAGGCTGCCCAGTTTGGCAATGCCCTGGGTATGGGATTCCAAATTCAAGACGACCTGCTCGATTACCAAGCCTACGGCCAAAGCGGCAAGCCGTCGGGTATCGATGTGCGCGAACAAAAAATGACTTTGCCGCTTATTTACGCGCTGCGCCGTGCGGATTCCGCACAAAAAAAGGAGTTGATGCGCATTGTGCGCCGAAAGTCCAACGACCCCGAGCACATCCGAACCTTGATGACGGAAGTTGCTCGGCTGGGCGGATTGGAGTACGCCATGCTTCGCCGCGATGCCTACCTGGATTCGGCGCGCCGTATTTTGGCGGAATTCCCTGCGGGTGAGGCGCGCAGTTCGCTGGAACTTCTCGTAGATTTCGTTGGCCAGCGGGCCAAATAATTCCTACCTTCATTCGTCCTATGGGACTCATTTCACCCGCAACCGTTGACCGTATTCTCGATGCCGCACGCATCGAAGAAGTCGTGGGTGAGTTTGTAACCTTGAAGCGCAGCGGGGGCAGCTTTCGCGGCCTCAGCCCCTTCACGCAGGAGAAGACCCCCTCGTTTTATGTAGTTCCGTCAAAGGGCATTTTTAAGTGCTTTTCGTCGGGCAAGGGCGGTTCGGTGGTGACCTTTTTGATGGAGCACGAGCAGCTCTCCTACCCCGACGCCCTGCGCTGGCTGGCCAAAAAGTACCAGATTGAGGTAGAGGAAGAGGAAACCTCGCCCGAGCAGGACGCCGTAAGGGATCGCCGCGAGAGCATGTTTGCGGTTAATGCTTTTGCGCTGAAGCAGTTCAGCGAGTGGATGTGGAACGAGGAACACGGCCGTGCCGTGGGCTTAGCCTACTTCCGGGAGCGGGGTTTTACCGACGAAACCCTTCGCAAGTTCGAGTTGGGATACCACCTGGAGGGACGCGACACCTTGGCGCAGGCGGCCAAAAAAGCGGGCTACCAAGAAGAATTTCTCGAGTCGACCGGCCTGTGCATTAAGCGCGAAACCGGTGGACTCGTCGATCGGTTTTGGGGGCGGGCCATGTTCCCCATTCATTCGCTGAGCGGACGGGTCGTGGGTTTTGGGGGCCGTGTGCTCCGCAGCGACGCCAAGACCGCAAAGTACCTGAACAGCCCCGAGTCCGAGATTTACCACAAGTCTCAGGTGCTTTATGGCCTCTTTCAGGCCAAGCAAGCAATAAGTCGGGCCAACAAGGTGTACCTGGTCGAGGGCTACACCGACGTGATCAGCATGCACCAAGCGGGCGTGCACAACGTCGTTTCGTCGAGCGGAACCGCCCTGACCCTGGAACAAATTCGCCTCGTCAAGCGCTTGACCGAGCACGTAACGCTGCTTTACGACGGCGACAAGGCGGGCATCCGCGCTTCGTTTCGCGGAATTGACTTGCTGCTCGAAGAAGGACTGTACGTGCGTGCCGTGCCCTTGCCGGCCGGCGAAGACCCGGACTCGCTGGCCCGCAGCATGGACGCGGAGGCCCTAGCGGCCTACCTCAGCGAACATGAAGTGGATTTCATGCAGTTCAAGGTGGAGGCTTTGACCGAAGAGGGTCAGGCTCAGGATCCAATTCGCCGTGCCGAAGTGGTGCGCGACGTGGTGCAGTCCGTGGCCAAAATTCCCAATGCTATTTTGCGCGAAGTGTACCTCAGGGACAGCGCCCAGCGCCTGGGAATTGAGGAGCGCAGCCTCTACGCCGAGATGGAGCGCATTCGCGGAAGCGAGCTGAAGAACGCGAGCCAGCGCCGTCCCGACCGCGATCCCTACGAAGACCCGACCCCGCCGGAAATGCAGGTGCAGCGCCCGCAGGCTCCGCGCCCGCTGGCCGTCGAGGAATCCCTAATTCGGGTGCTCCTGCAGCACGGCAGCGACCGCATTACCTGGCTTGGCCCCGACGGTCGCGAACACGAAGATGCGGCGGCCGCCCTGATTTTGGATGACTTAAGTGCCGACGAACTGGCATTTGGTCACGATGCCTACCAGCGCATTTATGCCGAAATGCTGCGAATTTGGTCCGCCGAAGAGCGGATTTTGGGACCGGAACATTTTGTGCGCCATGTGGATCCCGAAATGGCCGCAACCGCGGCGGAGTGCTTGACCGAGCGGCACCAGCTGGCGGATTGGTCCCGAAAGAGTATTTATATTGGCTCCGTGGAGGACCAGCTGTCGAATCACGTGCACGAGTGCCTGCTGCGCTTCAAGGAGCACCGACTTGAGGACCGAATTCGGGAGGCGGTAGCCGAGCTTGCCCAGCTGACCGAGCCGGAGGCGCGCGAGGTCAAATTGGCCGAGTTCATGCGAATTCAAACGCTTCGTAATGCCCTAAGGGCGGAATTGCAGCGCGTGGTATAATGGTTGCAGCGTGCGCCCTATGAATCCTACTACCCGTCCTTCGTGGGGCGTCCGCTTGATTGCCCGCACCCTCGCGGCATTTGGTACCGCGTGGATGCTTCCCGGGGTTGATATTGATAAGTTTACCACGGCCATTTGGCTTTCGGTGGTTTTGGCGCTGCTCAATTCGACCATCAAGCCCATACTGATTCTGCTGACCATTCCGTTGACGGTGGTGTCTTTTGGGCTCTTTCTGTTGGTTATCAACGCCGGCGTGGTGCTGCTGGCGAGCGACTGGATCGACGGTTTTTCGGTAAGCGGATTTTGGTCCGCCCTGGCGTTCAGCATCGTGTATTCCGCCCTTTCAAGCATGCTCGAAGGGCAGTGGAAGCTGCGGGTAGCCCGCGTTAAGTAGGTTCCGACTAAAACCTACGCCTGTCCGACAACCCCCCCGGCGATGATGTACTTCATGATGTCGCCGGTTTTGCCGTTTAGCTGCTCCACGTAGGTTTGGGGCACCACGTACATGTCGCCCATGATGGTCAGGGCCAAGGGAACGTACACCATCACGAAGCCCTCGGGGGCGTTGCCGAGCTCCTTAAGGGTATCGTCGGTCACAAAACCGACCTTGCGCACTTCGCTGTCGGGAGCCATTCGCACCAAGACCGCGTTTTCGAAGCCCTTCTTTTTGCCCGTTAGGCTTTTCATGACGTCTTTGGTCGAGCTGTAGACCAGCTTGACCAAGGGCAGCTTTTCGAGTATTCCGTCGACCAGCTTGACCAGGGGGTTTTTAACCATGAAGTTCCCTAAAAAGCCCACCAGGGTAATGCCCACCAGGAGCGTCAACAGGCCGAGCCCCGGTATGTCAAAGGGCAAAATGGAATCAAGCCGGCTGAGGGCCCAATAGAGCACGTATCCGGTCAGGGCAAGGGGCGTGGTATACAGAAGCCCCTGAATAAAGTAGTTGATGATGCGGTTTTTCATAGGAGGGGGTAATGGGCTTGGGTTTTTTTGGGTAGGCCGCGCACGACCAAGTTATACGATTGCCGAATCCAAGAAGCCACCGTTCGGGACGGGGCTGAACCGTCAAGGCGCACGGCGCTCCAGTGCACGGGACTCATATGCGAAGCGCGCTCAAGGCAGGGAAACTCCGCCCTTAGGTCCTCGAGCTGGTCGGGCGGAAACTTTAGGGCCATGCCCACGGGCTCGGGTTCGTCAAGCGGAAGAATGGCAAACATCTTCCCAGCCACTTTCAGGACCAAATGGTCCGGGCCAAAAGGGGTCGTTACCTCGGCGTAGGGAAGTTCGGATGCGTAGGCAAGGGCTTCATCGCGGTTCACGGTACTAAAGTTCGCTCATTGGGTCCCAAAAGTGCTGCGCAAAATGCTGGATTTGGTCGTCGACGACGCGGATCCCTTCGGCTTCGAGCTGCTGCTGCATGGCGGTGAATCCGCCAAAATGGTGTTTTCCGGTGAGGACTCCGAGGCGATTGACGACCCGATGGGCGGGAACGTCCGGCAGGCTGTGTGCGGCATTCATGGCGTAGCCCACGGTTCGCGCTCCGCCGGTGCTGCCCAGGTAGCGCGCAATGGCGCCGTAGCTCGTGACGCGTCCGGGTGGAATTTGGCGAACTACCGCGTAGACCCGCTGAAAAAAGTCCGACTCGGGGGCGCTCACGCAAAGCGGAATTTGAGGTAGGTAATCGTTTTGCCCTTGTCCATAAAAAAGCGCTCGTAGTAGGTCTGGCATGCGAACGCCACATGATCGGGGTAGGGCTCGAGTTGCCGGTACACGTCGTGGTAGCTTTCCAGCACCTCGTGGCCCTGGAGTTCCAAAATTCCGTGCAGGTATCCGTGCAGGAACTCGCTGTCCGTTTTGAGGTGCAGCAGTCCTCCGGGCTTGAGCAGCCGCCGGTAGCGCGTTAAAAACTCCGGGTTGACCATGCGGTGCTTGGCGCGCTGGTACTTGATTTGCGGGTCGGGAAAGGTGATCCAGATCTCGTCGATTTCGCCCGGGGCAAAGGCCTGCTCGAGCCATTCGATGCGGGTGCGCAGGAAGCCCACGTTGTCCAGCCCGTCGGCCAGCGCTTCCTTGGCGCCTTTCCAGATGCGGGCGCCTTTGACGTCAATGCCGAGGTAGTTCGTACCGGGTTCGCGCCGCGCCAGGGCCACGGTGTATTCACCTCGCCCGCAGCCCAGTTCGACCACCAGCGGGCGTTCCGATTTAAAAAAGTCCGCCTTCCACGCCCCACGAAGGCGGAAATGCTGTAGTATCTCGTCTTTGCTCGGCTGGACCACATGGGTCATGGCGTCCAGCTCGGCGAACTTCGCGAGTTTGCCTTTTCCCATGAATCAAAGGTAGGCCTGGCCCGAGGTTGGCTGCAGGTCAAGGAGCCGCGCCTGCACCGTGCGCTCGCCGCGGTACTCGTTCCACGAAAGCTGGAAGGCCGCGTCGACCAAGCCTTCGGGGATCGGGTCGTCGCCCCACTGAAAATGGATTCCGCGCAGGGAGCGTTGGCGAAAGGGGTCAAATAGCTCAACCTGAAGGTGTTCGCCTTCGGCGCCGACGTTTTTGGTGTAGGCTAATTCGACTCCCCGCACGCCCCAAACGGGCGCGGGATTTCCCACCCCAAAGGGCTCGAGCCGGTCCTGAAGCTGAAGCAGCCGCGGCGTAACCTCGTCGATGCGCAGCACGACATCGACCTCGATTTGGGGTTGCCGCATGGATTCGGGCCACCGGCGATCGACGGCGGCGTTCAGGGCTACCCGAAAGTCGTTGAGATTCTCGGGCTTGCAGGTCATTCCGGCCGCTGCTTTGTGTCCGCCAAATTGGATGAGGTGTGCGCTCGCGTCGTCCAGGGCGGCGTAGAGGTCGAGGCCTGGGGCGCTTCGCGCACTTCCGGAGAGCACGCCTTCGTGTTCGGTAAAGGCCACCACGGGGCGGTAAAAGCGCTCGGCCACGCGCTGGGCGATCAGCCCAACAATGCCCTTGTGCCAATCCGGGTGGTAGAGCACCAAGGCCAGGTCGTCGGCCAGCCCCTCGGCCATTTCGAGGGCCTCGTCGACCATGCGCCGTTCGGTACTGCGCCGCGTGGTATTGAGGTCGTGCAAATCCTGGCTGAACCGGTCAATGGGGCCGAGTTCGTCGGCGGTAAGCAGCTGAACAGCCCGCAGTCCGTGGTCCATGCGGCCGGCTGCATTGATTTTGGGTGCGACACTGAAGCTCAAATCGCGGGCACTCACGGGTCCGCGCCGCTCGCCGATCAGCGCTTTTAGGGCGGGCCTTGGGTTGGTGTTGATCAGGTCCATCCCCTGCATCAGCCAGCGGCGGTTGAGTCCGACCATGGGGACCATGTCGGCGGCTATGCTCAGGGCCAGAAGGTCTAAATGGGCGTCCAGCGGGGCCGAGTCCAGTCCGGCGGCTTCGTAGGCACTGCGCCAGAGCAGAAACCCAACGCCGCAACCCGACAAGTAGGTATGGCCAAATTGGCAGTCGCTTCGAAGGGGGTCCAGCACGGCCAGCGCGTTGGGCAGGCGGTCCTCGGGTTGGTGGTGGTCGGCCACGATGACGTCGAGCCCGCAGGCTACCGCGTAGTCAATCTCATCGAAGGCCTTGACCCCGCAATCCAGCGCAACCAGCACTTTGGCGCCCAGTTCCACCGCGCGGTCAATCCCCGCTTTAGACAATCCGTAGCCTTCGCGGTAGCGGTCGGGGATGTAGGCCTCGCTCCGCCAGCCGCCGGCCCGAAGGGCCAGGGTGCCCACCGAAACGGCGGTAGTACCGTCTACATCGTAGTCACCAAACAGAAAGACGAGCTCGCCTTGGGCTCGGGCCATCGCCAGGCGCTCGGCAGCCGCGGGCATTCCGGCCATGTCCATGGGGTTGACTTCGTCGGGGTCCGTTCCCTGAATCCAGTCCCGTACGGCATCGAGGCTGCGGAATCCGCGCAGCGCAAGGAGTTCCGCCATGGGGCGATCCATTTGCTGTTCGAGCGCGGCTACGGCCTCGGCATCGGGTTTGGGCGGAAGGGTCCACCACTTGCGGCGAAAACGGCTCATGCCTCGTCGCGCCGTTGATCTTGGTACACGGCCGCTTGGTGCTGCACCGAATACCGGTGAACCAGCTCAAAAAACGCCTTGACGTAGTTCGGGTCAAGGCCTTGATTCGCAGCCTGCGCCTCACGCTGTTCGAGCATGTCGACCCAGCGGTCCATTTGAAACACACTGGCGCCTTGCTCGAGCTTCCGGTGGGCCAAGCGCTCGACAATAGCTTGGCGCTGCTGAATGAGGTCCACAAACTGGGCGTCAATCTGATCGAGGGCTTCGCGGTCGGCGCTCAAGCTTTGGGCAAGGGCAACCGGGTCGGCCGATTCCATGTAGCGGGCGAGTCGGTCAAGCAGCGCCCCAAAACGAGCGGGCGTCAGTTGCTGGGCGGCATCACTCAAGGCCTCGTCGGGCTGGGGGTGGATCTCGATCATGAGCCCGTCAAGCGCCAAATCCATGGCAATTTGGGCGACCGACTCCACGAGGTCTCGCTGGCCCGCAATATGGCTTGGGTCGCAAAAAATGGGAAGTTCCGGGGCCAGTCGACGCAGCTCAAAGGTCAGTTCCCAGCGCGGATCGTTGCGGTAGGGCTCGGGGTGCGTCGCAAAAAATCCGCGGTGCACGGCGGCCAAGTCGCTCAGCCCCATTTTGTCCAGGCGTTCAATAGCCCCAACCCAGAGTCCCAGGTCGGCGTGGATCGGGTTTTTAACCAAAACCGGCACGGCCGAACCCTTGAGCGCTTCGGCAATTTCCTGAACATAAAACGGATTGACGGTGGTTCGCGCACCCAGCCAGACCGCATCGGCACCGGCGGCCAAGGCGCGTTCGGCATGGAGCGGGTTTCCGACTTCGACCACAAAGGGCAAGCCAACCTCGGCGCGCATGATTTGCAGCCACTCCAGGGCGTTGTAGCCGGCGCCCTCAAAGGCTCCCGGCCGGGTTCGCGGCTTCCACACTCCCGCCCGAAAAAGTTGGGTACGGCCGTCGGCCTTCAGCGCCCGTGCCGTTTCAAGTACCTGGTCCAGCGACTCGGCGGAGCACGGTCCGGCAATGACCCAGGGCTCGCCCGATTCGGGACTCCAATGGCCAAACGGACGGTGGCGGCGCGCTGCAGCACTCATGATTCAGTGGTTTTTTGGGGGCTTGATGCGCCCTCAAGAATAACCACGAGTTCGCCCCGAGGTTCAACCTGCGCAAAATAGGCCTGCAGCTCGGCGGCCGTGCCGCGGTGGTAGGTTTCGTGCACCTTAGAAAGTTCGCGAACGACGCACATTCCGCGGTCCGGTCCGAGCCAGGCCACCACTTCGTCGAGCAGCTTGCGCAGGCGGTGCGGGGACTCGTAGGCTACGAGGGTACGCGGCTCGGTTCGCCAGCTTTGGATGCGCGTTTGCCGTCCCTTTTTTTGCGGAACAAAGCCCTCAAACACAAACCGATCGCAGGGAAATCCGCTGGCGACCAGGGCGGGAATGAGCGCGGTAGGGCCCGGCAAGGCTTCGACGACCAAGCCCGCCTCGATGCAGGCACGAACCAGCAAAAAGCCCGGATCGCTGATTCCCGGTGTGCCCGCGTCGCTGGCCAGGGCTACGTGGCCCGAGCTCTCGGTGACCAGGCGCACCAGGGCTGCCGCTTGGGCGTGTTCGTTGTGCATGTGGTAGGGGCGAAGCTTCGCTTCTAACCCCAACAATTTCAGCAACTTGCCCGTAGTTCGGGTGTCTTCGGCCAGCACCACGTCCGCTTCGACCAGCGCGGTTTTGGCGCGGTCGGTGACGTCTCCGAGGTTGCCCAGCGGAGTCGGTACGAGCACGAGTTTGCCCATTTACTCGAAGCGGGCGTAGACGAGGGCCATGAAGCGCTCCGCGACGTCGGGGCTCTTACTCCAGTCGTATTCGGGCTGCACGGCTTCGCGAATGAAGGTTTCGCACTCGGACTTGGATTCCAGCGTCGCCAAGTAGGCCACGATGCGCTGGTAGTCTTGGTCGTCGCCGCCAAATAGGTGCTTCACAAAGGCCAAGCGGTCGTTGAGTCCCGCGTTGAGGTTGGCAAAACGGGCGTTCACGGATTTGGCAGCATTTGGTTGCGGGTTGCTAGCTGCTGGTTGCGGGTTGCTAGCTGCTGGTTGCGGGTTGCTAGCTGCTGGTTGCTGGTTGCTAGTTGCGGGTTGCTGGTTACTAGTTGCTGGTTGGCCGCCGGTTAGGCCCTCGATTTGGGCAGTTACGGCGGCGGTAAGTCGGGCTTCGGCGGCCTCCTGGGCGGCCGCGAGTTGGGCCTGAAGCTGGGCCTGGGCGGCCTGCTGGGCGGCCGCCTGGGTCAGTGCTTGAGCCTGTGCGAGTTCCGCTTGGGTTGCGGCGAATTGGGCTTCGGCCTGGGCTTTGGCCGCAGCGACTTCGGCGCGGAATTTAACCTGGTGGGCCTGCACCAAAAGCGATTCGAGTTGGGAGAGTTCCGCGTCGTTCGGAACCTCAGAATGTAGGGCAGAAGAGAGGCCAGAAAGGGCCGAAGAGAGGGCGGTGCTCATGGTGGAAAGCCGTAGTTTAGCAGAAGTGGAAAAGTACGAAATGTTCCAAGAGCCTGCGCCCCGATCAGGGCACATTGAAGTGATCGCGGGCTCCATGTTTTCGGGAAAGAC
>JACCDH011614199.1_pt1 | contig 14202 bp, 10 predicted proteins | sample 7442481 | NCBI WGS metagenome assembly JACCDH01 (sample SAMN15323433, study PRJNA562643) | freshwater metagenome | isolation source: river surface water | place: USA:Blue River Watershed | collected 2017-08-15
CACCTAGAACCCCAATGTTGCCGACATGATGGTGGCCGCAGGAATTAATACAGCCAGAAATATTCAAACTAATATCACCTAAGTCATGCAAATAATCCAAGTCATCAAATCGCTCTTGTATAGCTTTGGCTATCGGGAGCGATTTAGCGTTAGCGAGCGAGCAGAAGTCACCACCGGGACAGGCGATGATATCTGTAAGTAAGCCAATGTTAGGCAGTACAAGATTGTAATTTTTTGCCGCTCGCCAGAGCTTAATTAACTCAGCCTGCTCCACATCAGCTAAAACTAAGTTTTGTTCATGTGTTACGCGCAGTTCACCAAAACTATATTGGTCGGCCAAGTCAGCGATGGCATTCATCTGAGCGCTAGTGGCATCGCCAGGAGCAGCAGTGCCATGTGGCTTAAGCGACAAAATGACGGAGGCATAACCAGGGACTTGGTGCGGCTTGACGTTGCGCCCCAACCAGCGAGTAAATGCAATCTTCTCATTGGCATCTAACTTGGATTGAGCATGAGACTGTAATTGCTCATCACTTAATACTGAAAGTATTTTGTAGTTTGGCTTAGTAAAGTGCTTAGCGACACGCTCCCACTCAGCTTGTGTAAAGTTATCTTTACCCTGCTTAGTTGCATTATGAAGTTGAGCCCACTCACCCTCCACTTGCCGTGCGAATTCTTCTGGGCCTAAAGCCTTGACCAAAATCTTGATCCGAGCCTTGTAGATATTGTCACGTCGACCAAAGCGGTTATACACGCGCAAGAGTGCAGTTAGGTAACTAGGTAGAACCTGCCACGGAACATTCTGCTTGATGAGTGAACCCAGGATCGGAGTACGGCCCATTCCACCACCAGCATAGATATTTGCTGTCAACTCACCATGGTTGATACCAGGATTTTTCTGGAGCTCAATGCCAACGTCATGGCAAAGCATTACGGTGCGATCCTCTTTGGCACCATTAATTGCAAACTTGAACTTACGTGGCAGGTGAGCAAACTCAGGATGTAGAGTTGACCATTGACGGAGTAACTCGCAGATGGGTCTAGGGTCAACGTATTCATCGGCCGCGACTCCGGCAAAGGGATCGCTCGTAATGTTGCGAATACAGTTACCTGATGTCTGAATCGCATGCATCTCTACTTTGGCTAACTCAGCCAAGATGTCCGGAGTCTGCTCTAACTCCACCCAGTTAAATTGAATATTTTGACGAGTCGTAAAATGGCCATAACCACGGTCATACTTATCCGCAATGAACGATAGGGTTCGTAACTGCTTTGCACTTAACAAACCATATGGAATGGCAACGCGCAACATATAAGCATGGCGCTGATGGTAGAGCCCGTTTTGAAGCCGAAGTGGGCGGAATTCTTCTTCAGCGAGAGTGCCATTAAGGCGACGCTCAACCTGGTCTCGAAATTGGGTAACCCGCTGGTCTACTAGCGTTTGGTCAATATGGTCATATTTGTACATAGCCTGTACATTGTCTAGTTATAGTCATATTTCAACAAATAATTAAATGTAGAATCCATATATCTTTATTGATATATAGAAGCTTTCTGTTTAACCCTCTAAAGCCTGCTGACAAGAAGAGAATGGAATTTAGAGTTAGACGCTAAATTCTGGAGGGTCACTATGCATGGATAGGCCATCAGCCTGCGTCAATCAATAAGTAACGGCTCTTTCAAATTCCTCATCTACCTCAGCCCGATCCTGAGCTAGTACATGCTGAGCAATCAAAAACACTCCTGAAAAAAAACTAATGCAGACTAATAAACCAAAGGCATGAAATTGATTGAGGCCATTCTGATTAAGAACCTCAAGATAGCTAGCGCCTTCTAGGGCAAGATGAGTAGATATGCTCAAAAGAGCCAAACCCAGCAAAACTCTAGCTAAAGTTAAAAATAAAGATTTTTCGCTTGTTGGTTTTATGGACATAAGACTTCCTTCAAATAGGTATAAGAGGATCTTATGGGCTTGGTGTTTATAAGTAAAAGAATCCCTTTTTATAAGCTAAATACTTTTATATCTATAAAGCCATCCCAAGAATGAGGATAATTAAGCTTTAAACCTCATTTTTAAGCGTTTATGGCAGCCTACAATACTGAAACCGTTCTTACCGTTCATCACTGGAACGACACCCTCTTTAGCTTCACCACCACCAGAAATAAGGGCTTACGCTTTCGTAGCGGCCATTTTCTAATGATTGGTTTAGAGGTTGAAGGCAAGCCATTAGTACGCGCCTATAGTGTGGCGAGCCCAAATTACGAAGAGCATTTGGAGTTCTTAAGCATTAAAGTTCAAGATGGCCCCCTCACCTCACGCCTTCAGAAGATTCAAGTAGGCGACCCGATTTTGGTGAGCGAGAAATCCGTTGGCACCTTGGTGATTGATGATTTAAATCCAGGCAAGCATCTTTACCTTTTTAGCACCGGCACAGGACTAGCGCCCTTCATGAGTATCATTCGCGACCCCGATACCTACGAAAAGTTTGAAAAGGTAGTATTGATACACGGTGTTCGTTTAGTGAGCGAACTGGCTTATGGCGATTACATCAAGAATGAACTCACTCAAGATGAGTACATTGGTGAAATTATTCGTGAAAAACTCATTTACTATCCAACCGTGACTCGCGAAGCTTTCAAGCACACTGGCCGTTTAACGACCGCTATTGAATCCGGCCAACTTTTTAAAGATATTGGTTTGCCCCCACTAGTTCCATCAGTGGATCGCGCGATGATCTGTGGCAGCCCCTCAATGCTGAAGGAAACTGCTGAAATGCTCGATTCAAAAGGCTTTAAAGTCTCCCCCAGCCTTGGTCAATTAGGCGACTATGTATTTGAACGGGCTTTCGTAGAAAAATAGCAGCGCAAAAAACCACCCCAAAACCCTCTTGGACTGCTTAGAGTCCGTAGTTGGATCGCCCAAACACAGATCAAGATCAAGATCAAGATCACACCTAGAGTTGCCCATTAAGAAGGGCATTCAACTATTTATGATAAATGAAAAACAAATGTTCAGTTAAATAGAACAATATTTTTACAGTTAGATTTATCCTAGCGTTTTCACTTAGATGAAACGTCTTGTTCTGTTAAGTTGAATGATGTACTCTGAATTGAGATTCAAAAAGTAGTGCATACCCAACTCAAAAAGGAGTTTGACATGATCATTAAATTAGTAAAACGGGTAGCTGTTGTTACTGCCCTATCTGCCGCTCTATGCGGCACAGCATTTGCGCAGTCGACGCCAATCAAAATGACCCTTCAAACTGGCGTACCCTCCGCCAGTATTTATTTCGAACTCATGAAAAACTTTGGGGACCGCGTTGACAAAATGTCAAATGGCCGCCTCAAAGTGGATGTTTTACCCGATGGCGCTGTTGTGGGAGCATTTGGAATCCTTGATGCAGTCGACAAAGGGGTAATTGATGCTGGCTTTGCATGGACCCACTACTGGTCAGGCAAAAATTCGGCCGCAGCACTTTTCTCAAACCCTGCATCTGGCTCTGGTGTTGGCTTAGATCAAGTCTCGCACATGGCCTGGCTTAAAAATGGTGGCGGAGACCAGCTTTATCAACGCTTATTCACCGAAGTTCTCAAAACCAATATCAAGCCATTCATGATTCAACCTATGGGCCCTGATCCATTTGGTTGGTTTAAAAAGCCTATCAATTCGATTGCTGATATGAAGCCAATGAAATACCGTTCGCCTCCAGGATTGACTGCAGAGATCTTTAAGGAAATGGGCCTGACAACTGTTGCAATGCCAGGTTCTGAAATTGTTCCTGCGGCTCAGCGAGGCGTGATTGATGCCGCAGAGTGGATTGGACCTGCTGATGACATGATTTTGGGCTTCCAAAATGTGTTTAAGCACTACTATCTCCAAGGTTTGCATCAGTCTACTGACGTTGCAGAACTCCTAATTAATAAGACATTCTGGGATAAGTTGCCTGCAGATCTCAAGGTGATCGTTGAAACCGCAGTCTCTGCAACTATTGCTGAAACCTATACATTCAATGTTTACCGCAATGCAGTTGCCTTAGAGAAGCTCAAAAAGGATCACGGCGTAACCGTTCATGACACACCAAAAGAGTTCTTTACTGCATTCCAGAAAGCTACCGCAGTTGTTTACACACGCGAATCTGAGAAGAACCCATTCTTCAAGGAAGTCTTAGACTCTCAGCGTAAGTTTGCCGGAATTGTTGTTCCTTATTGGACTCAAATCAATGGTCTTTACTACAACATTGGTGCAACTGTAGTTAATAACAAGAAGAAGTAATTTAGAGCCTTAGCTATGTATAAAGGGGTGGGTATTCCCACCCCTTTTTTAAATGGAATTAACGGTGTTAAATACAAATCAAGAATTAATCGCATTCTCCAAAAAACTGGATCGCATCACTTCAATCGCCGGAAATATTGTTGGCTGGATGCTAATCCCCATGATTCTAAGTCTGGCTTATGAAGTAGTAGCACGCTATGCATTCGGAGCGCCCACCATCTGGGCATATGACATGACATTTATGCTCTACGGTGCTTTTTTTATGTTGGGCTCGAGTTATACACTAAAGCATAAGGGCCATATTCGTACCGATATGTTTTATGACAATTGGTCACCCAAAAAGCAAGCTCTGGTTGACCTTGCTTGTTATCTGCTGCTCTTCTACCCTTTTGTGTTGATTTTTACAATTGTGGGCTGGGAATATTTTTATAAAGCATTTGCTAATAATGAGCGCTTTGTATCAAGCCCTTGGATGGCTATAACCTGGCCTTTTAAAATGACATTACCGCTCACGGGCTTCCTACTCTTTATTCAAGGACTCTCTGAGGTAAGTAAATGCGTAGTTGCGATCAGATCAAACGCATGGCCCTTAGATACTTCAAGCGAAGGGGCATAAGATGGATCATCAAATTTTAGGCATTGTTGGTTTAGGTGTGTTGCTTTGCGCGATATTTATTGGCTTTCCGATTGCATTCACACTCGGGGCGCTTAGCATCATCATGGGCTTTATTGCCCTAGGTCCTGTTGTATTCGATCTTGCAATCTTACAAACACTCTCTGTGATGCAAGATAGCGTCCTAGCATCAATCCCGTTTTTCCTTTTCATGGGATTCTTACTAGAGCAGTCCGGCATTATGGAGCGCTTGTTTGGTGCTATTCAGCAATTATTTGCTGGTATTCGAGGTTCACTCTATCTTGCTGTGATTGTGACAGCTACTATTTTTGCTGCTGCAACCGGAATAGTAGGATCATCAGTTGTCTTACTGGGCGTCATGGCTGCCCCATCCATGATTAAAAGTGGTTATGACGTACGGATGTCTGCAGGGGCCATTACCGCTGGCGGTACATTGGGCATCTTGATACCACCATCAGTGATGTTGATTGTGATGGGTCCAGTAGTTGGGATACCTGCAACAGATTTATTTGCCGCTGCAGTCTTGCCAGGTCTGCTTTTAGCCTTTCTTTTTGCTTCTTGGTGCATGATTCGCTGCTGGATCAATCCAGCCTTAGGGCCAGCGCTACCTGTAGAGATGCGCGCAAAATCACTTAAGCCAGTGATAATTGATTTAATGATTGGTATTGCGCCCGTGATTGTGGTTTTATTTGCCACCCTAGGCGTCATACTGGCTGGAATAGCAACGCCAACCGATGCAGGAGCAGTGGGTTGTGTAGCAACCTTCTTGCTCACCACCATGTCGGGACGCATGACCTTCGTCAAAATCAAAAACTGCGTCATGCAAACGCTGCGCGTCTCAAGCATGATTTTGCTTTTAGTGACTACTTCAAACCTGTTTGGGGCGGTATTTTCTAGACTGGGTAGTGCAGATTTTATTGCCAGCTTTCTGACCTCCCTACCATTACCACCGATGGCGATGTTGATCTTGATCTTGTTATTGATTTTCTTACTAGGATGGCCGCTAGAGTGGGTACCTATCGTATTAATTGTCGTGCCTATCTTTCTACCCATCATTAAAGCGGCCGGTATTGATTTAATTTGGTTCAGCACTTTAGTAGCAGTAACACTTCAGACAGCCTGGCTCTCACCACCAGTAGCTCTATCGGCCTATTTCCTTAAAGGGGTCGCGCCATCTTGGAAGATCACGGATATCTATGCTGGTATGTCCCAATTTATGGTACTGCAAATCATTGCAGTAGTCTTATTATTACTCTTCCCCCAGTTGGCCACATGGCTGCCATCGGTTAATTAATTGAAATTGGCATCAGGTTGATGATGAGATGTGTTGCATGATCGACCTGTTTCAAGAGATCTATTTTCCACCATGCTGAAAAAAGTATTTAAAAGTATGAATTTGTATGCCAATCAATCCAGTTGACTACATCGTTGTTGGTGCCGGCTCGTCCGGATGTGTACTCGCCAATCGACTATCTGAAGATCCTGAAAACTCAGTCTGTTTGATCGAGGCAGGGCCAAAAGATAAGTCCCCATGGATTCACCTACCAATTGGTTACGGTAAAACGATGTGGGATCCAAAACTCAATTGGAAATTTGAAACTGAGCCTGATCCAGGCATGAATCAGCGAAAGATCTATTGGCCACGCGGAAAATGTCTTGGAGGATCTAGCTCGATTAATGGGTTAATTTTTATTCGCGGGCAAAAAGAAGACTACGACGGCTGGAAAGCTCTGGGTAATAAAGGCTGGGGCTGGGATGATGTTCTCCCCTACTTTAAAAAATCAGAGGGAAATGATCGATTAAATGGTCCGCTGCACTCACAAACAGGCCCTCTTAAAGCCTCATCCATTCCCAAAAAACACCCTCTCGTAGAGGCATTTATTAAAAGTGCTGAAGAGCTAGGTGTTCCAGAAACGGATGACTTTAATAACCTTACCCAAGAAGGAGTTGGATACTACCAACTCACTACAAATAAGGGATTACGGTGCAGTACTGCCGTTGCCTATCTAAAGCCTGCCAAGCATCGCCCCAACCTCACGATCTTGACTGATAGTCAAGTGATGCGCGTTCTATTTGAGGGACGTCGCGCAGTAGCGATTGAATTGAGTCGTCATGGTGAAAAGCAGATTATTCGAGCCAATAAAGAAATCATTTTGAGTGCAGGCGCTCTTCAATCGCCGCAAATTTTGCAGTTGTCAGGGATTGGCCCTGCAAAACTTCTCAGTGAATTCAATATCCCACTCATCCATGATTTACCTGGTGTTGGTGAGAATTTGCAGGATCATTTGCAGTACCGCTTGATTTACGAACTCAATCAACCCATTTCTACTAATGTCCAACTCTCTTCACTTCTAGGAAAAGCGATGATGGGCTTAGATTGGCTTCTGTTTCGTGGCGGGCCGCTTTCGATTGGCATCAATCAAGGCGGTCTATTTACCAAGGTCATGGAATCATCAACTACACCAGATATTCAATTTCATTTAGCCACCTTATCGGCAGATATGGCTGGGGGTAATGTACATCCTTTCCCCGGCTTTACCATGTCAGTGTGCCAACTGAGACCAGAATCTCGGGGCCATGTTCGCATTCAATCAAACGATCCACTAGTGCCGCCCAAGATGTTTGCCAACTACCTCGCCACAGAGCATGATCGTGCCACTAGCGTTGCAGCCGTCAAATTTGCACGCAAAATTGCGCAAACAGAACCTCTTACATCTTTAATCGAGCGGGAAATTAAACCTAACAATCCACAGAGCGATGCAGACATACTTGAATTCTGTCGCAATAGTGGCGCAACCATTTTTCATCCGACTGGTACATGCCAAATGGGTACTGACGATAATGCACTCGCTGTATTGGATGGCGATCTAAAAGTCAGAGGCGTCACGGGCCTTAGAGTTGTAGACTGCTCCGCAATGCCTACATTACCTTCTGGCAATACTAACTGGCCGGCAGTCATGCTGGCCGAAAGAGCATCAGACCTAATATTAGGCAAGGGTACTAAACACTCATAAATGCCAGCGGATATTGAGTAAACTGTCAGCTTTGGTAGTGCAACTATAAAAATATCTGCCATTCATGATGAGACAGCTCCCCTTTTTTAAATGGTTACCTGAGTATCGCAATCCGGGCACAATACGCGCTGATTTACTCGCGGGCCTAACTGGGGCCATTGTGGTATTGCCTCAAGGAATTGCATTTGCATTACTTGCTGGCATGCCACCGCATTACGGCCTCTATGCTGCCATGGTGCCTTGCTTGATTGCGGCGCTTTTTGGCTCAAGTCGCCTCATGGTTACTGGGCCAGCCAATGCTATCTCCCTCACAACGATGGCCCTCATTGCCCCAATGGCTCTGCCAGAGTCCACCCAGTATGTTGCACTTGTATTAACGCTAAGCTTCCTGGTTGGCGTAATCCAATTGATTTTAGGATTTAGTGGCATTGGCAAATGGGTAGAAAAAGTCCCGCATTCCGTGATTGTTGGCTTTACTGCTGGTGCTGCCATACTCATTATTAATAGCCAGGTTGGCACCCTCCTTGGAATGGATATACCTCGGGGCACCGATGTCATCCACACCATACAAGCGGTCGGCAAACGCTTAGTAAGCGGCGACATTCAATGGCAATCGATTGCACTCGTACTCATTACCTTGGGCGTCAGTCGTTTGTGGGCTCCTTTGAATAAATATGTACCAGCAATGCTGATTGCCGTCATTGTTGGCGCAATCGCTGCAATCTTGATTGAGCTTGCTTTCCCGCAGCTAAGCCCGTTTAAGCGGGTCAGTAATATCCCGGGCGCATTTCCTCCACTATCCTTCCCAGACCTCAACCCAGCTACTTTGCAGCAATTATTTGGCGCCACTTTAATCATGACTTTACTGGCCTCAACCGAGGCTATGGCTATTGCCCGCGCAATCGCATTAAAGACACGAGATTCATTCAATGCAAATCAAGAATTTATTGGGCAAGGTTTAGCCAATGTCATGGGCTCTTTCTTTTCAGCCTACCCTTCAAGTGGATCTTTTAATCGCACAGGGGTTAATTTAGCTGCAGGGGCAAAAACACCACTATCTGCTATTAGCGCTGCGTTTTTCTTGGTAATTATTTTGGCATTTGTGTCGCCCCTAGCAAAGCACATTCCCTATGTCGTCATTGCTTCCTTATTGCTACTAGTGGCATGGAAATTAATTGATATAAAGCAAATTCGTCATGAGTTTGAATTAGGCAAAGTCGCTTGGATTCCAATGCTTGTCACAGCAGTGGGTACCGTGACGATTGCCCTTGAATGGGCCATTCTCATTGGCATCTTCACATCCATCTTGATGCGCAAAATACTCGGACACAGCAAAAAGCCCGTCAAGTAAATCTGATTATTTCGCTTCCACTAAATCCAATAACTTTAAGCGCTGTACTTTTCCAGATGGTCCTCTAGGCAAATCCTCCATAAAGAGGATAGTTTTGGGAGTTCTAAATTTCCCTAAATTATCAATGCAGAATTGGCGCATCTCTGTCTCAGAGCAAGACTGTCCCTCTTTCAAAATAATGCAGGCCATAATTTCCTGCCCATAATTGGAGTCGGGAATTCCAACAGATGCAGCATCGAGGACAGCAGGATGCTTCAAAAGTACCTCATCGATTTCGCGGGGAGCAATATTTTCACCCCCCTTAATAATCAGCTCTTTTAATCTACCGGTAATGAAATAAAAACCATCAGCGTCTCTCATACCAAGATCGCCTGTTTTCATCCAGCCGTCGACATCAAATGCCTTTTTAGTTTCAACCTCGCCTTTATAGTAAGCGTGCAATACATTCTCACCCTTGAGGCAAATTTCTCCGGAAACAAGATCAGGCAATACTTTTCCAGCATCGTCAATAATTTTTGCTTGCACTCCGCAGGGAAGCCCAGGGCTACCAAAACGCCTGCGCTCATCGTGTGGATTGCAAAACACAATTGAACAAGTTTCAGTCATACCCATCGCTTCGATCACTGGCATTCCAAACAAGCCCTCAAATTCACGATGATGCTCTGGCGGTAGAGGGGCTGATGCAGAACGCCCAAAGCGAATGTGTTTTAACTCGGCTAAATCAGGTTTATTAGCTCCATTTTTGGCAGCATTAATCAAATAGGCAATGATGGTGGGAACCATATTGATCCAGGTGCACTTGTATCGAATTGCTGTCTTCCACCAAGTGGATACAGAAAAGTGGTGTGGCGCAACAATGGATCCACCAGAAAAGAACGGGGTAATTGTTGAGATAACTTGACCATTGATATGGTAGATGGGTAGCGAGCTCAAGACGATATCAGCCGGAGATAATTTGTGCCATTCGCTAATGGACTTTGCCGCATGCAGCAGGTTGCAATGGGTTAGCAATACCCCCTTAGGGGTACCGGTAGTGCCTGAGGTATACATCAATAATGCTGGGTTATTTGTGTCAACTTGAGGCAAAGCAATACGAGCAGACTGCAAAAATGGTCCAGCTTGTGCATCTGGATCTAGCTCGACTAACTCAAATGAGCGCTGCGTTTTTTTCAGAGCCGCAAATAAGCTTTGCTTGTTTTCTGGAGCATAAAATAAAACCTCAATATCACTGTGATCCAAAACCCATGCCAGCTGATCCACAGGTGCCAATAAATTAAGTGGCGTAACCACGCGACCAGATGCCATAGTGGCAATAAAAACCGTTGTCGTTTGGCGGCCATTATGCATAAATATGCCAACATGACCAGCAGCACTGATCTGATGTTCTTGGAGCCAGCCCATAAAATGCTCGGCCTCAATTGCCATCTGACCATAAGATAATGTTTGATCAGTCTCTGGCGCATATAACAATGCATGATCAGGTTGAGTTTGAGCCCAACAGCTTAAGACTTGCGCCATGCTAGCGCTGTTAGTGCTGTTAGTGCTGTTAGTGCTGAATGTATCCACTATATTGAGCGAGATTAAGTTAGTGCTAATACGGATTATTTTGGAAACTGACTGAAATAATTTTCCAGTAAGTCCTCGACCATGGGCACCTTTTCAGTAATCGGTCTAACAATGCGAGTGGTGTTGAGATAATGACGATAGTTCATATTATCGGAGAAATTATTTTTTCCCCAAGTACCGCAACCCATAGATAAAGAGAATGGTAGGCCATTTTCAAAACTACCTCCGGTAGCAATAGCGTGAGCTTGGTTGACTATGATCCGTGCAACTGGCAAGTGGCTTGCCAAATCATCAGCCCTACCCTCCATCACTGCTCCACTACTGGCAGTATGTAAACCAACTGAATGTCCTGCCCCTTGGAAAGAGTAGACATGTGCGATTAATTCTTTAGCAGATTGAAAATCGGGTGCGCGCCAAACAGTGAGGACTGGACTTAATTTCTCACCAGAAAATGGAGCATCTGGACCAAACCCGGTTTCTTCAACCATGAAAAAACGTGCGCTACTAGCTTTGGGGTGCTGCAATTTTGCTCGCTCCGCAATAACTGCTGGCGATTGCGCTGTTAGAGTTGAAGTTAACTTACCGTTGTTGAACATTACCTCATGAAGGCGTTGCTTATCAGCAGCATCTAACATGACTCCACCTGCCCGCTCCAATGCAGCAATAGCGGCATCATAAATTGAATCGAGTAATACGGCGCCATTTTCACTTGAACAGCTAGTAGCGTTATCAAATGTTTTTGATTGAGCAATTTTTTGAGCCGCACTATCTAGATTGGCATGCTCATCAATCATGACGAGCACATTGCCAGCACCTACCCCAAAGGCAGGAGTGCCACAAGTGTAGGCAGCCCGAATATTTGCCTGGGAGCCAGTCGCAACCACTAAATCAGCCAGCCTCATCAATTCATGAGTAGCATCCTTTGTGATCGGGTCTGGCAACATCTGCACCAAATCTCTAGGAGCCTTGACCAAATCCAATTGCGCATGAACAAACTGCAATAAGCGTGCACAAGTAGTAAGCCCCTTTGGCGATGGCGCTATGACAACGGCATTACGGCACTTTATGGCATTGAGTATTTTATTAATCGGAGTGGCGCCTGGATTAGTGGATGGCGTAATTGCAGCCACAACCCCCACTGGCCTTGCGTACTCAGTAATACCTGTCAGCGGATCATGGGCGATCATGCCAACTGTTTTAGCCTTTTGAAGGTCACGTACCAAGCCTAAGGTTTTACGAAAATTCTTTTTAAACTTGTCCTCAACATCACCAAGCCCCGTATCACGAACGGCTAACTCAGCAAGCTCCCTATTTCTGCTTGGCTCCAAAATAGCCCATGCAACCGAGGAGACTACTAAATCAACCTGTTCCTGTGTGTACAACTCAAAACTTTTTTGCGCAATACGAGCACGCTTGATGATGTTTTCTACTTCTGACATATATTCTTTACTAAATGTTTAAAAATGAACTTTATGCGCTTAGTCAACCTTAATATTGGCTGCCTTTACCACTTGCTTCCATTTGGCGATCTCTTTTTTCACAGTAGCACCTAATTGCTGTGATGAGTCACCCACTGCTTCTGCACCTTGACTGAGTAATTTTTCCTTTACTTCAGGCTGTGCAAGCACCTTAATGGCAGCCTGATTTAAACGATCAATAATTGGCTTTGGTGTATTGGCAGGAACAAACATGGCATACCAAGAGTCCACCTCAAAATCTTTAAATCCTGATTCTGCCATGGTTGGAACGTCCGGAAATACTGCTGAGCGCTTCAGTGTTGAAACAGCTAGCGCTTTTAATTTACCGCTCTTTACAAACTGCGCAGCTGCAGGAATAGAAACCCATAACAATGGAACCTGACCTGCCATTACATCCGTAACAGCTGGGCCACCGCCACGATAGGGGATGTGAACCATATCAACACCTGCATCTGTTGCCATCATCGCACCAGCGAGATGACCTGGAGACCCATTACCAACAGAGGCATAAGAGATAGAGCCTGGTTTTGCTTTTGCCATCTCAATCACTTCTTTAACATTCTTAGCGGGAAAATTGGGATTGGCAACCAAGATTTGAGGCAAAGATGCAATTGTCACAACTGGAGAGAAATCTTTCTCTGTATCAAATGGCAGTCGGGGATAAAAAGAAGGATTAATGGTGTGAGATGAGAGCGTAAACAGCACTGTGTAACCATCAGAGGGGGACTGGGCTGCCAAAGCAGATCCAATTGAACCACCAGCACCTCCGCGATTATCAATAATGACTTGCTGACCTAATTCCTTGGCGAGAGGCTCTTGTACTATCCGAGCAATAACATCAGTACCTCCACCCGGTGGGTAAGGAACAATAAACTTAATTGGCTTCGTTGGCCAAGACTGGGCATAGACACCATTCACTACCAACATGTTGGACAGGCACAGAGCTGCGCCAAGCACCAACTTAAAGATCTTATTCGTCTGCATACAAACTCCTCTAAAGGTTATTCATTGCTGCTTCACAACTTACCATACTCTATTCAGTTCTACTGAACAAGTTGTTTCGTATAAGTAATAACACTAATAAATTTATGCTATAAAGTCCACATGTTCTATTAAAATGAACAAAATATGTAATTTTATGAGATTAATTCAATGTCTGAGCTGGAAATGATTGAAAATCTGGATATCACAAAAAAAGATGCTTTGAGCGAAAACTCTTCCATGCTCAAAGGGGTAGTCATTCTTGAGGCACTTGCGAACCTTCGACAACCCGCTTCCTTGGCTCAGCTCATGCAGATTACCGGGATGCCAAAAGCCTCTCTACATCGTACTTTAGCTATATTTGAAGAGGCGGGTCTGGTGATGCGCGAGCCAGGTGGAAAAGCTTACACACCTGGCCAGCGACTTGCGAGCCTCGCTATTGAAACACTTTGCCATGACAGCGTTTCCAGTGTGCGCCACTCAATCTTACGAAAACTCGTTTCAGATCTAAAGGAAACCTGCAACCTAGCTGTGCTTCGTCGTGGAGAGCTCTTCTATCTAGACCGAGTAGAGGCTAACTGGGCCTTACGTCTCCACCTACCGCCAGGAACGGTTCTGCCTCCGCATTGCAGCGCGAGCGGTAAGCTCCTGCTGGCATTTAAGCCGTCCGAAGAGCGCGCAAAACTACTAGACAATCTTCCACTAGAGCAGTTCACGCACCGAACCATCACGGACCGCGACCTCCTTGAATCAGAGCTAGACCGCATTATTAGCACTGATTATGCGGTTGATAATGAAGAATATGTTCTTGGAGTCTCCTGCGTTGCAGTCCCCGTCAAAGATAAGCATGGTGATGCTGTTGCGGCGATTGCAATTCATGCTGCGACAGCGCGTTTACCAATTAA
>JACCDH011151934.1_pt1 | contig 14201 bp, 12 predicted proteins | sample 7442481 | NCBI WGS metagenome assembly JACCDH01 (sample SAMN15323433, study PRJNA562643) | freshwater metagenome | isolation source: river surface water | place: USA:Blue River Watershed | collected 2017-08-15
CAACAATTAAAAGAGGAGACAGCAGATGCAAGAAGTGAAAAACTTTAGTTCTGGAGTATTAACCAATGGTGGTGCGATTCAACGAGTACAAGACCGTGAAGCCAAGCGAGAGCGTGAGCGCCTAGAAAAGGAAGCATATGAAAAGCATGCAGCCGAATCAGCCGCAAGACGCAAAAAAGCCAGGGAAGACCGCGCTATTGAATTAGCTGAGCAATATAAAGCAAGACAAGCTGCCGAAGAAGAAAAACAGCGTAAGGCCGTGGAAAAATCAGCCCGTGATGAAGAGGAAAGGCTAAAGGTCCTTGCTGCCAAGGAGGCCGCTCGCTTAGCAAAACAACAAGACCTAGAAAGAAGGCTTGCTGAAAACAAAGAGAAGGAAGCTAGCAAACAAGCTGCCGCTGAAGTTGCTGCGCTATTGGCAAAGCAGCAAGAGCTTGATCGTCAAAACCAAAAGCAGGCCCAGACTGCAGCGCTATTGGACGATCTAAGTAAAACCTCAGATACACCTAAGGCAGAAGCTCCAAAGCCGGTAGTGGTGGCTAAAGAGCCTGAGGATTCAGAAGGGCTAGAGGAGTTAGAGGCCGAGGAGCCAGTATTGCAAGTAGTAAAGGGGGCGGTTCATGTACCAGCATCTATGCCCGCTATGGATGCAAGCGAAGGCGCTAAGACAGAGTTGCCAGCAGCTTATGATATGAGCGAGCTAATGCCAGCCCCTGTAGTTCTAAACGTAGAACCTGCTCCACAGCCAGAGGTGCAGGTAGAAAGCGGCAAAGAGCTTATTGACCGCATCCTAACGGGTACCGAGCCAGCTCCTGACGATCAGGAGCAAATGCCACAATCAGCTCGCAGTGAGAATCGATTTCAGAAGATCATCAATACCAACCGCGATCTTGCAAAAGAAAACCAAACTCTTAAAGCAAGGGTCGAGAAGTTGTTGGATGAAGTCCATGGCTATCAAGTTGAAGGTGAGTTAGTGGGCAGCATCCTGGATACACAAGAGCGTGCAAAGCGTCAGGCCCCGCCGCAGAATGCAGCAGAGCGATATCTAAAGCCTAAGTTATTTAGCGTTGTAGATGAGGCTAAAAAAGAAATGCTCAAGTACCTGTCAACCAGGGAGGATGAGATTGATCACACGCACAAGTCAGTATTGTTTCTGAAGTACATGCAAGACCCGTTCTATATGAATGTGTTTGTGCAAAACAATCAGGCTTCTGAGTGGTGGCCTGTGATTGATTCAATTTACAACTCGATTGGGTTGTCTGTGCCAGATTGGTCCAAGTCAAAGGTTGAAACTTATCAACCCAAGACTCAGCCACAGCCAATACGGGCGCGAACTGCAACATTGGGCGCACCAGTAGCTAGCTCTGAGCAACCGATGGACCGAATAGCTCAGCATTTAGGAAATATGGGTATTTAAGGCCTTATTGACATGCCATCTCTGTTTGGTGGCATGTCAATAAAAATGCACATTTCTGGCTAAATGTAGTTGGAATGTCAATAAAACTGCGAATAATCACTGTTTTTGTCAATAAATCTGCATATTTTCTATAAAACTACAGAGGGTGGGGTTCTTGTAGATCAACAACAATTAATTGAAATAATATTTCCCGATCGGGAATGTATGCCTATAATTCTAGCAATAAAGCAATAAATTTCCCGATCAGGAAATTATGTTGAAAAAACAGGCAAATTACAGTAAAATTTCCCGATCAGGAAATATTTATGAGCACACAAATTCAAAACTCTCTAGATTTAGGTCGCTTAGTGCGTGAGACTCGCAAGCGCCTGAAGCTAACTCAACCGCAATTAGCGCTAGCCGCCAATGTGGGGGTCAGGTTCATTGTTGAACTAGAAGCTGGCAAATCTACCCTCAGGTTGGAAAATATTCTCAGAGTGCTTCAAGCCCTGGGTGGCGTATTGAGTGTGGAGGGTATGGACTCCTTCATTGCTAATAAACAAGAAGGAGTGCACTAATGGTTCGAGAACTGAACGTCTGGTTTTTTGGCGAGTGCGTAGGGGTTCTAACCCAAGATGAAGGCTATCTATCTTTTCGATACTTGCCTGAGTGGCTGGAATCAAAAAATGCTAAGCCACTCTCTCAATCTTTGCCATTACGCACTGAGTCATTTGACGACAAGATTGCACAACCTTTTTTTGCTGGCTTATTGCCTGAGGGTGATAAACGTGCCGCAGTAGCGAATATCTTAAAAGTATCAAGCAAAAATGATTTCGCATTATTAGATGGCATTGGGGGTGAGTGCGCGGGCGCATTGATTTTGCTAGAGCCCGGCCAAATACCTCCGGTAGAGGCGCATGCAAGTGACTCTATAGAGTGGCTAGAAGAAGATCAATTGACTGCAGTGCTGGAGAAGCTACCTAAGAGACCATTGCTCGCTGGTGAATCTGGCCTGAGACTATCGCTTGCCGGAGCTCAGGAGAAGTTGCCAGTAGTTACCAGAGAAGTATTGGGTAAAGATGGTCTGAGCCATTGTGAAATTGGTCTCCCAAAGAACAATATCCCAAGCTCGCACATTCTTAAGCTGGAAATATCAGGCGTTGATGGCAGTGTCTATAACGAAGCATTTTGCCTTGCTCTAGCCAGAGAGTTAAAGCTAGATGCCGCTACTGCCAAGATTGGTCGATCAAAAGATAAAACATATTTACTAGTAGAGCGCTATGACCGCTTTCTTGATAATGGGCAGTTGAGGCGATTGCATCAAGAGGACTTCTGTCAGGCATTGGGCGTAGCGCCTGAGTTTAAATATCAGAATGAGGGTGGGCCAGTCATTGCTGATGGATTTGCATTGGTACGCAAGGTAACTACTCCAAGCGCCCCCAATCTTTTGCGACTACTGGACTACGTTATTTTTAATTGCTTGGTGGGGAATAACGATGCTCATGCAAAGAACTTTTCATTGCTCTACAGTCAAAGCGGAATTCAATTGGCGCCACTTTATGACGTGTTATCAACAGCAGTCTATCCAGACCTTAGCGATAGCATGGCAATGAAGATTGGCAGTAAATACCGCTTTGATGAATTGCATGCGCGCCATTGGGCGCAAATGGCGGAATCAGCCCAGTTAGGTGCACCCCAGTTAAAAAGAAGGGTGTTAGAGATTGCTAGTCAGTTGCCTAATGTGGCAAAAGGACTGCAAGCTCAGTTTGAGGCTAAGGGCTGGGGTCATCCAATTCTTGCCCAAATTGTTTCATTGATTGAAGAGCGTTGTATAACAACGGCCAATCGCTTCTCAATGGCGAAGTAATTAAGTAATGATGGTCTATAAATTTACATCCGCTAAGTGGGCGAAAGTAGCGGTTCGTGATATGCGCCTAAAGCTGTCAATTTTTACCGAATTAAATGACCCATTCGAATTGTCTGGATTTAATTTAAGAGACCCCGCAATGAGGGCATTCCATAAAGCACAACATAAGAAAATTACCGATGAATATGGAATGATTTCATTTTCGGAAGACTATAGATCACCGTTGATGTGGTCACATTATGCAGAGCAGCATGCCGGAGTATGTTTGGGGTTTGAAGTGCCTGATGACGAGTTGCTAAAGGTTGGATACAGGAAAGACCGATTTAAGCTCGATGGTCAAATAAATCTGACCAAGAAAGACCTTATAAATTTACTTACGGTTAAATTTAGCGAGTGGCGGTATGAGCGTGAGCGACGAATAATGACCCCGCTGAAAATTGCGATCAAAGATGCTAATAAGTATTACGAGCCATTTAGTGAAAAGCTCGTATTAAGAGAAGTTTTATTGGGAATTAAATGCCCGTTATCGGAAGAGGTATTCAAGAAAATCGTAGAGAAGAAATACAAGAACTACGATCCTGTATATGTGCGCCAGCTAAGTCTTGCTGTCACTAAGTTTGGAGTGACAAAGACAAAGCACAAGCCAATCAATATTTAGAATTTAGCGTAGACGGTATTCCGTCAAGGGCACCCCAAAGGGGTGGCTTGCGCACCCTTGATGGCCACGATCAAATAAATGCTCTTTTATGCCCAAGGTGGCAGAAAGGCACATTGGGCATAAAGACTCATAGCGACAGCAATAAAAACCCCACAAATATCCCAAGCCTCCATCTACCGCCCCAATAATTGATCTCAGCGCTTCACCCCGCCGCGTTAAAGCTAGAGTCGCGACTAGCAGCGTAGCAATGGATAGGTTCACGCTCTATCAATTGGAATGAAGCCAACTAATTCACGAATAGATAAATACATTGATAGGGGTGGCATATGCCAATTTCAAATACAGACTTGCAAGAGTTAGCTAAGGTTTCCTTAGATGAATACCTGCGCAATCTACCAGTCGATCAAATCGCTGTAGAGAGGCCTTTCCTTAAAAAACTCATGGAAGGGCGTAAAAGCTTATTAGGCGCAAAGCAGAACGTCGTTGAGAACATCCGCAAAGAGCATGGCAGTAACTTTAGCTGGGCCTTTGGCGAGGAGACAGTCAAGTTCAACAAACGCAACACCACTGAGCAAGCCTCCTTCCCATGGCGCAGAGCAGTCGATGGCCTCTACATTGACTATGACCGACTCTTTAGCAATGGCATCAAAGTGCGTGAAGGTGGGGCGCGAGGTTTCCAGCTTGAATATAACGAGCGAGTACAGCTCATTAACTTGCTTGACGAGCAATTAGAAGTCCTCAGAGAAGGATTTCTCAATAAGCTGGACCTAGAACTACACCGCGACGGCTCGCACGGCGCAGATGCCTTAGTTGGCTTAGATAGTTTGGTAAGTCTTGCACCTGATGCTGGCACGGTAGGTGGGATTGATCGAGCCAAAGCAAGCTACTGGCGCAACTATGCCGTCAAAGATATCACCTCAACAGCGCCAGGTAATTTAGTGGGTGAGATGGAGACTGCATGGCGCCAATGCATCAAGCATGGCGGTAGCCCTGATTTCATCATCGCAGGTGGCAAGTTCATTGATACCTATCGCAAACAGGTGACAGTGACCCATATCGCTGGATCAGGCGAGACCAAGTACATCGACGCAGGCGTAGGCGCAGGTGTTAACACGGGACTCGCCTTTAAAGGCGTAGAGATCATCTGGGATCCACAGTTTGATGAGCTTGATGCCATGGCCAACCGTACGGTGGAGTGGAGTAAGCGCTGCTATTTCCTTAATACCCGCTTTATGAAGCTACGTGATGACGACTTAGACATCGTTGCGCCCATTCGTCCGCACGATACCTTGGCGATGTACGCCATGGTGAATCTACGTTGCGCTTTATCCATCTCACGAGCTAATGCCCATGCGGTATTGGCGATTCAATAAGGAGGAAGAAATGAATAACAGTATGAATACCAAAGAGCTCATTCATAGTGACTTCCAAATTAAAGAGGTGGAATCGGTAGTACGTAGAGATGCATTCACAACGATTCATGTGTATGTACCGCCCTATGAAACCAACATTCTTCGCAATCTATTTGGGCGCGAGAACGTCACAGTATTTGAGAGGGCAAATAAAACCTCCATCACTCCAGAGCAGGAATATGACCGTCTATGTGCCAAGTATGGTCATGAAGTAGTAGCCAAAGTCTTTGGTGAAGATGATGGTGATCGGCTGATGGAGATAGTAGAAGGCTTGATGGCAGAAGGTAGATTGCCAAAGGATCCGCAAGAGCAATCCAAGCAAGCGGAACTAGAAGCTATAGAAACAAAAGGAGCTAAGAAACGCTAGCAGCAGGGAAGACCACCGCTAGCAGCAGGTGTTTGGGTGCGGCTGCGGGTGTTGAGGTAACCATGGTGTGTGGGCGCGCGTAACTGCGCCCCACTGCCAACACCAAAGAAAAACCTAGGCGGTAGTGGGGCGGTGGACTTCCAAATGCAAGCATCAAGAAAAGAGCTAATGACATGCTTCCAATCATCACATCTCTAGTGCAAACCTTGGCCGTCAACGGCCTTGGTCTACTTGCGGGCGCGGTTCAAGCCAAAGGAAAGGAATTTATTGAGAGCAAGATAGGGGCGCGCATCCCAGACAATCCGAGCCAAGAAGATCTTATCAAACTCAAGCAGCTAGAGATTGAGCAAGAACAGTTACTGCTGCAATACACTCTCAAGCAGAAAGAGCTCGAGATTGAAGAATCCAAGCTACTAGCTGAGATGCATCGAGCCTCACAAGAGAACGCCACGAATAGATGGCAATCCGATATGGGTAGCGATTCAAAGTTATCAAAGAACATCCGTCCTGGTACGCTGGTCTATATCTTGACTGCCTACCTACTATTTGCATTGCTCTCAGCGATGGGTATAGATATCAATGAAGCCTACGTAAAGCTCCTTGGTGAATGGGGTCAACTAGTCATGCTCGCCTACTTTGGTGGTAGATCAGTAGAGAAAATCTTTGAGATGCGTATGTATGGATCAAAGAAAAAAGAAGATCAATGAGTGGCCTAGTAATGGAGCAAGCGGCATTCTTAATTGACGTCAGCCGCCTCATTCAGTTTGCGACTACAGAAGGGTGGGTAGTCACCGGCGGGGAGCTTTGGCGTTCTCCAGAGCAGCAGGAGATCTATTTCAAAAGCGGTAGATCAAAAACGATGAACAGCAACCACTTAAGACGCTGCGCCATTGATCTCAACTTCTTCTGGAATGGTAAGTTGATCTGGGATAAAGAGTTGATTCGCGCGGTTGGGGAATACTGGGAGAGCCTAAGTCCCAAGAACAGATGGGGCGGGAATTTCAAAGGGTTTGTGGATGTGCCGCATTTTGAGAGGGTGGTTTAGAGCTCGCCATAACAGCAACTTATCCCTATTTTGAGAAGATATAGGAGAAATTTATAAGTTTCTCTTACTCGGCCTTTGAGGCTATTGGCGACTTGACTGATTTACGTCCGCACGAGAACTTAGGTCTGCAAAAGCACTGACTATTTCCGGATTTTTCTCATTTCTCGCAGTAAAATCGGAAGGAAAGAATCACCGCTAAAGATCGACAGAAAAAAAGGACTTATGGCAGGTGGCTAAGAGTACCCCGCAGCAGAAAATCTCTCGAATCTTGGATCTAGGGCATCGTGTATTCCATACATTCGACCAAAGATGCGCTGAAACGAAATATAAGCGCTTCATCTTTCTCTCCGAGGTGATGACGGCGAAGATCTGCATTCATACATTCATACTATAAAACTTCGAGATTGCCTATGAGACTTAGCCAAATAAGAATCAAGAACTTCAGAAACTTCAAAAACTTGAATGTGCGACTTGGCGAACACGCAGTGATTCTTGGCGAGAATAAGGTTGGCAAAACGAATCTCCTATTCGCTTTGCGTTTAATCCTAGATCCATCATTGCCAGACTCCGCCCGACAGCTGCGGTTGGATGATTTTTGGGATGGGCTAGATCGTCCACTAAAGAAAGACGACGTGATCGAGATATCGCTCGAGTTTTGCGGTTTCGAGGAAAATGAGAATCTCCTCGCAATTCTTGCTGATAGCTTAGTTCAACCAGACCCAATGGTGGCGCGCATTACATATCGATTCCAACCGGTGATGGGTCTAGAGGCTGTGCCCCGAAGTGAGGTTGATTACGAATTTATCATTTTCGGGGGTGAGCGAGTTGAAAACAACATCGGATATGAATTGAGGCGCTGGATGCCCATGGATCTGTTTCCTGCATTGCGAGATGCTGAGGGAGATTTGGCACGTTGGGCGCGCTCTCCATTCCGGCCGCTGCTCGATCGCGCAGCTGCAGACATTGATGCTAAGGCTCTCCAGGAGATCTCCGATGAAGTTCAGGGGACAACAGAGAGAATTGCCGAACTACCCGAGCTCTCTAGGATCGTTGATGACGTGAATTCCCAGCTCTCCGACATGGTTGGGGGTCAGCATGCAATTGAAACCGCGCTCGGTTTTGCTCCTACAGATCCAGGGAAGTTGTTGCGCGCTCTTCAACTCATGATAGACGGAGGAAAACGAGGTGTATCCGAAGCTAGTCTTGGTTCAGCAAATGTCTTGTATTTGGCGCTCAAGCAACTTGAGAATCAGCATCTCGTCGATGAGGGGGTTCGGCAACATACTTTCCTGGCGATTGAAGAGCCCGAAGCTCATTTGCATCCGCATCTTCAACGAAGAATTTATCGCAACTATCTTAGGGTCAAAGATGGGGTCAAAGAGGATCGGTCGGCTCGAAATATCATATTAACAACACACTCCCCCAATATTGCAAGCGTTGCGCCTTTGAAGAATGTGGTGGTACTTCGAAATGTCCCTAAAGAAAATCATACAGTCGGACGATCCCTTCATGGAATTGATCTTCAGGATGCAGAAATTGAGGACCTCGAACGCTACATTGATGTCACACGGGGGGAGCTATTCTTTTCCAAGGGGGTGATTCTTGTCGAGGGCGACTCAGAGAAATTCCTGTTGCCAACACTTGCAAGACTTCATGACCCTGATTTTGATTTTGACGAGTATGGAATAACGGTTTGTTCAATTTCAGGAACTAATTTTGGGCCTTATGTTGAGCTACTTGGGCCGAAGGGTTTGAGGTGCCCGTTTGCCCTTCTTACTGATTTTGACCCCGTTGGCCAGGAGGTTAGTCAGGAAGATGCTGATCCAGATGACGAGGTTCAACAAAAAAGTTATGGGGCAACTCGTGTTGTGAATTCAATCATGCAGCACCTATTGCCCGAAGAAGAATGGGACGAAGTTACATTTGAAGAAGTATTAGAGATTGCTCCAAAGCATGGAATTTTTGTCAATAATTTTACTTTTGAAATAGACCTGTTCAAGAGTGGTGCGCATGAGGCGTTCGCTGTGGCGATGAAGGACCTTACATCAAATAAGAAGATTCACGAGAGATTTGATGCGCTTGCCGAAGATCCGGACACTCTTGACCCAAAACAACTTCTAAAGGATATCAATTCAGTGGGCAAAGGTCGTTTTGCCCAACGTCTAGGGGCAGTACTCCAGAATTGCAATCTCGATGTGTGTCCAGTCTATATAGCTGATGCGTTGACTTATCTGAAAGGTAGGCTGGATTGAGCTCGGCCACATACATTGAAGCGGCTGAAGAACTTCGTGAGAACGAAGGCCAGTGGCGGGCGTATGAATCTGAAGGCTGTTGCGCAATTCTCGCGGGTCCCGGCAGCGGGAAAACAAAGACAATCACGATTAAAATAGCTCGTATTCTTGAGGAAGATATACAGCGACCACAGCGATTGGCTTGTATAACCTACAGTAATGAATGCGTCAGAGAGCTTCGCGGTCGGCTCAATGCCCTTGGCGTTGATGATCAATCAAGAATTCTCGTTTCTACCATTCATTCATTCGCGTTGACGGAGATAGTGATGCCATATGCGGCAATGGCGGGAATTACGGTTCCGAACCCGATCGCTGTCGCAGCACCCTCCAAATCTGAGGAGCTCTTCCAGCAGGCCTATAAGACAATCAAGGGGGCGCCCCCAGGTAAATGGTATCGGACTAGTCTTGATCGGCTTCGTAGGACCATTCCTGACAAAAGTTCTTCCGAATGGAAAGCATCTAACGCCCAGTTGACAGCGATCATTGAGGAATATGAACGGCTACTGCTTGATGGCGGTTTGATCGACTTTGATGGCTTAGTTTTGATCGGACTTCAGGTCGTTGAACGCTTTGAATGGGTGCGGAAGTGTCTTAGATCAAAGTTTCCGGTTATTGTGATCGATGAGTATCAAGATCTGGGTCTACCTCTTCATCGAATGATGTGTGCCCTAATGGTGAAAGCCGGTGTCCGAATTATTGCCGTTGGCGATCCCGATCAATCAATCTACGGATTCACTGGTGCTAAGCCTAGTTTATTACGGGATCTTCATTGCATGCCCCAGGTGGAGGGGATCCAACTCAAACTTAATTATCGTTGTGCAAAACAGATTATTGATGCGTCAAAGACCTTGCTAGATGATCCTCCGGATTCGGAGTCGCATGATGGGCGACAAGGCGTGATTACAATCCATAAAGTCGGCACTAATATTGAAGGCCAAGCGCGCTATGCGTTGGAAGAGTTAGTTCCTCGAATACTTGAACAAAACCCTGATTGGCAACCAGGAGATATCGCATTTCTTTACAACACATTTCGCACAGGAGGTTCAATTGCGAAGGTTGCCGATGAATGTGGAATGCGTTATTTCAGATTGGATAGCGGAGTTTTAATCAGGCGTACGCGGCTGATTGAATTTATGACTGATGCTGCGATCTGGTGTGCAGGCGGATGGCAAACCGGATGCATCACACTAGGGCAAATTTTAAAGTCATGGCGACTCCTTCGTTCGAGCCTAAAGAATGAATCGGGTGCCCTAATGGCTAGAGCTTCTCTGATTCGCTGTTTATTTGAGAATCGCGATGGTTCAATTCCACTTAGGAAGTGGATTGGCCGACTCTATAACTCTGCATTGAAAGAAGCTTTTGCACTCGAGCCCGGTTTGGCTGATGAACACGAGACTTTAAGAAATCTCTACGCATTAACAAATGAGGGAAAGCCTCTGGAGCACTTTACCGTTGGTATCTTTGCCAATCAAGGACGAAGCAAAGATCAGATAAATCTAATCACTTTGCATAGTTCAAAAGGGCTAGAGTTTCAAGTGGTTGTAATGATTGGCCTCGAGTTTGGTGACTTTCCATCTCAATATGCAACTGACGGTGATGAAATTGCAGAGGCGGCACGTTTGTTTTATGTTGGCGTGACTCGAGCAAAGAGTGAGGTTCATCTGTTATACGCTCACACTGAGTCTCCCTTAATTTCTGCAATTCGAGAAGTGACTGCATAGTCTGCCCCATAAATAAAACTGTCTAAGCGCAGTCAGGACTCCGAATTCGTTGGATATAGAGGTAGTGTATTCGGTGGTTTTTTAATGGAGCGTTTGGTAACAAGTTGATTGTTGTTTGATGCTGACCTGCAAGCCAACGGTCGAAATGACCGAGAAGTGGAAGGTGGGTGGGGATTGATACCCGTTAAACGGGTTGAAAGTAGATCGCTAAGCTATAAATTTTCCCCATTCGTTCATTAATTTAGAGCGTTTTTCAAGTTGATCCTGCCTCCTATAGGCAGCTTCAGACTTATTTTTAATGGTGTGGGCCAGGGCCAGCTCCACGGTCTCATTCGGATAGTCGGTAGTCTCTGCCGCCCAATCTCTAAAGGTTGATCTAAATCCATGCGGGACATATTGAGAATATGCCGGCATTCTCCTCATGATGGAAATTAAAGACATATTCGATATGTTCTCTTTCTTGTGATGCTTGCTCGGAAATAAAGAGTCATTTGACCGATGCTTCGAGAGGTATTCATATATCTCGACTGCTCGAGTATTTAGTGGGACGCGATGCGCTTTACCAGCCTTCATCCTTTCAGCTGGAATTGTCCACACCTTATTTTCTATATCAAACTCATCCCATTTCGCATTGAGTACTTCACTTGTTCGGGTAGCCGTAAGAATCAAAAACTCAAGAGCAAGTACAGAAAAGCCACTTTTTGTTCTGAGCTCTCTTATGAACTCACCGATTTGCTGAAATGGCAGGGCAGGGTGATGACTTTTCTTTTGAATTTTGTTAGCTTTAGGAAGTAGATGGGCAAGAGCGCCTTTAAGGCGAGCAGGATTATCACCCTTGATATATTCATGGGCCTTGCACCAGTCAAAGATCACTTCAATTCGTTGTCGCACTCGGGTAGCGGTTTCAGTTCGGACATTCCAGAAGGGTCCCTCAACTTCACCAGACTTCTTTTTAATCTCTTGCTCAAGTAGCTTGGCAATATGGCCAGTATTAATCTGATCAACTCTCATTCTCCCAATCTTTGGGGTTACGAAGGTTGCTATGGTGTTTTCCCATTGATCGGCATGCTTCGCGTTCTTCCATTCTGACCTCTTGCCTTTGATGCATGACTCAGCAGCCTTTGCAAAGGTAATGCCGTCATTAATTGCACTTGTAGCCTTGCTACGAGCCTTAGATCGCTCTTCGGCAGGGTCTATTCCTTCTAAGACCATTTTTCTGAGATCCAGACTGGCTTTACGTGCTTCAGCTAAAGATCGAGAATCTAGAGAGCCCAGACCCATTTCACGGCGTTTAAGTAGAGTGGGGCTGGTGTAACGAAAGATCCAGCTACGCTTGTAATCGCTAACACCCTTAAAAACTTGGATATATAGCCCTTTAGATTCAGGGTCGGCATGGTACCCAGGAGTTACTATTGAGCCAAGACCGCGCGCCGTAAAACTGATTTTTCTTCCCTCTTGCAATGCCGCTCCCTATGCTTTGTACCCACCGCTCTACCCACCAGTAATGCATAGATTTTAATGGGGTAGAGTGGGCTACTCAGGAGTAGGGTCAACCTTTAAAGCCATATTTTTAAAGGGTTTATGGGGAATAGTAGAGTGTCTTGGAGGGGCAAAATCTGGACACCTCTTCCGCCAATTTAATTAGTAATGCTATGGCCAATCGAATTAACTAGTTTGATTGCTCAGCCTTTACCCAAAAACCACCGTTTTCTAGTTACATATCTCCCAGAGTTGACGAGAAGTTGGTTCAAATATTTTTTGCCTTATTGCTTCCCAATCTTTGCATTCAATGCAGCCAACTCTTCATTTTGTTTAGCAATTTTTACGATTCGAAATATATCTAAAGATCCAGCGACATTTCTGAGCCGTGCGCATTCTTCCGTCGAATTGGCAGTCTCGAAAAGAGTGTTGAGGCCAAATAGATAATTTGGAATGGAATTGGAGCTCAGAGCAAGCTCTACTAGAAGCTGATCAGAATTTAGTCCTGTAGATATATTATGAGATTTAATATCGGCTTTAAAAATATCAAGAATCATTTCTCGAGATAGCGCTCTAAATTGATTTAAAACCTTAGAATGCTCGAAAGCGGAACGTGTTAGATTGAAAAATGTTGGCGAACTTGCGTTTTGTAAATTCGAACGTATGCGAAATAAGGTAACCGGTTCTCGAAGCATATGAAAGACATACCCTTTTGTTAGCATGCGTAACCAGTAGTCAAAGTCATTTAAGCTCCCCAGGCGAGGGTCGTATCCGCCACACTCAATGATTGCAGATCGTTTTATCATAGCAGTTGGTGCGCAGAGACAATTTCCTTGGAAAAAAAATTTCCTTAACCATGTATTGCAAGGTCCATCTGCAAGTTCAATTGCCGATTGAAAATCAGGGCTTGATTGGATGCTAGAACCTTCTTCATTAATCAGTGATGGCAAGCTAAATAGGGCAGTCACTCTTGAATTAGCATTGAGATATTGAACCTGTCGCTCAAGTCTGTCAGGCAAAGCGACATCATCCGAGTTAAGAATAGCTATAAATTCTCCACGGGCTCGATTCAGGGTGGCATTCATAGTTAATGAGATGCCTTGATTTTGTTTTAGGCTTACAAAATTTATCCGAGGATCCTTGAAACTACTAATAATCTCAGTAGATTTATCTGTTGATGCATCGTCAGTCACCACTATCTCAAAGTCTTGAAAGCTTTGGTTTAGGATGCTGTTGATAGCTTCCGAAATATACTTTTCATGATTGAATGATTTTATTATTACGGATACTTTGGGGTTCATAAGCAATTTATCTTTTATTGAGATATTTATGGCTCTACTTAAATGATTAGCGCTTTAATATAAGCCCGTATGTCTATATGCGGATCTTTGGTGCATTCAAAACAGCATACTTTTTTACAGGTATTTTGCTGATATTGCTACTTTACAGTCACATCTTTATAGCCTGGGATATTTTCCTTCATGATCTGAGCTGGATTTCCTGCTACCAATGAATGTGGGGGAACATTTTGTGTGACAACAGCACCAGCCGCAACAATTGCATTTTCGCCAATAGTAATTTCAGGAAGAATGGTTGCCCCTGCACCAATAAACGCACCCTTGTTAATTCTGGCCATGGAGCCTATGTTTGCACCAGGCCCTATTGAAACAAACTTCTCCAAGTGTGTATGGTGACCAATATTGGCGCCGCGATTAATGCTTACAAATTCTTTAAAGCAACTACCAGCACCAATTGAGCAGCCGGAATTGATATAAAGCCCATGCTCTAGCTCCAATGCTCTCGGTATAGATGCCGAGCGGTCTATTAAATTCAGGGGCTCGGTAAATCCAAGTTCTTTGGCTTCAAGGGCAGCTAATTGACGATATGCTGGAGTAAAGATTGGTACTAAAAAGGGTAGGTTAAGGTGAGCATAGGCTATGGAGTGTGGCTTTACAAGTGGTGGGC
>JACCDH011843181.1_pt1 | contig 14199 bp, 16 predicted proteins | sample 7442481 | NCBI WGS metagenome assembly JACCDH01 (sample SAMN15323433, study PRJNA562643) | freshwater metagenome | isolation source: river surface water | place: USA:Blue River Watershed | collected 2017-08-15
ACATACATCCGCTCACTAGCAGAAGAGCTCGGACATCGACTCGGGTATCCTGCGACGCTCTACAATTTACGTCGGACTAAAGTGGGTGAGTACTATATCGCTGATGCAGTGACATTAGAACAACTAGCGACCCAATATGGTACGACAGTCTCTTTGTAAAGAGTTGATATTATAAAAAGAAAAGAGACGGACACAGTGGCAGTTGTGTCCGGTCTCTTGCCATTACTGTCCCGCCTCAGTGTTCCCTGTAGGGAACTTGTTTTTGTTGGAAGAGCGCGATAAGCCATCTCTTCGCAGCTGAGTCTGTGGTTGTCGCAATGAATTGACGACGATGTGCATCGTATCTCAGTGCGACAACCTTGCATCCAGTCCCCCTGACTTCTTTGTACCGGATTGCTTTTGTTGGTGCAAAAGTTAGTGCCACTCTGTCTCCTCCTATTGATTGACTTCGTGCAGCTCTACGAACTCAATTCCGTAAAGCCAGCGGATCACTCGTAGTCCTGCTTCGTTTATCTCCAGTCTTCCAGGAAAGGCAAGCCAGTAACCACACTGGTCACGAGCTTCCGGAACTTAGAGCCCCGATAAATGAGTGCGATAAAAGATCTCACCTCATGCCAATCCAACGAAGCATCATTTTCCCGCAGCATGTACACTTGTGCGGACACATATTGGTCACTGTGACGCATACTGTGTCGAGCTGGTACCTTTACTCTTCTTACTAGTCCACTTATGCTATCTCCTGCTTTTGAATGTTCCCCCCAGGCGACTCTCTTATTAAACAGTAGAAATGTGACCGTGGCAAGAACTATGTCTCGCCACGACCGTTTTCAGAACGTTACTTGCGAACAAATGCAAGTAAACCGTTCGGCCCGATTACAGGCTTGAATCCCAAGACGTGTGCATGGGCAAGCAAATCAAGTTGCATGGTATCACCCCCTTTCTGCAACTACAGCATTAAACAAAAATTAAACAATTTTGTCAATATTGATATTCGTACTCTGGTCGATCATCTGGATATGTTGAAAAATAGTCCTGAAGTGCAGCAATATGTTCATTTATTATTTCCCCTTCTTGCCATTCAACTGCAGGCATTTCGGTGTCATTAAGGGAAGTTTTGGTACGGAGCTGAATAGTATTCGGTCCAATATCGTAAGTTGCTTGCAAACCACGGTCTGATATATGTACAACATGCACTTGATGCCCACCTTTCGTTTCAAAAGAAAAATCTACATTTGGTTGTAGACCACAGTCTTTAACTAAAAGAAACTTTATGAATTTTGTTTTTTCCGCTTTCCAAGCTTCCAAACTCCTAAGGACTTCGTCCACAGTCAATATTCTGCCTTTTTCAGGTGTCGGATCACCAGATTTCATACTAAAAAAGACTTTCTACGACCGTCTTTACATCACCACCATCGGCTTTGCCGGCCAGTTCTTTCATGACGGCTCCGACGAGGATACCCAGCTTAGCTTTGTCGGTTACTCCGAGCTCGGCTTTCTTGGCTTCGGCAATCGGACGAATCTGGTCGATCGTCATGAGGGTAGGGAGATATGACTCGAGTACCGCCAGTTCTTCTTTTTCTGGTTCGGCGAGTTCCGGTCGAGCCGCAGCTTCGAATTGCACGATTGATTCTTTGCGTTGCTTGGCGAGGCGCTTGATTACCGCGAGTACTCCAGCATCATCGAGCATGTCTTGGGGGGTTTTGCCGGTGGCGACTAGTTCATTGGTGCAGGCAGTCATGATACTGCGTACGGTACGTAATTTTACCGCGTCCTTGGCCTTCATGGCTTCTTTCAATGATTCGCGCAGTGATTCGTGTAGTGTCATATACAAATATTATACCGGTAGTTTAGCATATAAATGTAGTCATGGTTAGGTGTGTTAGAATGACTACGTTATGGAAATTTTGAGTATTATTGCTGTTTTCTTATTGGTGGTATTGATTGGATTGTTCGTGTATGTCTTTTTTGTGCGAACAGAAAAGCCGGCACAGTCTCCTGAAGGGATGCTCTTGATGCAGCAGCAGATTCAAGATTTGTCTCGCACTGTCCAGAGTCAGATGCACGAGCAGTCCAAATTGGCACAGCAGGGAAGCCAGATGCAATTTAAAGAGAGTCGGGAGTTGATGCAACAAATCAATCGTGATGTGAATGAGCAGATTCGCTCGATCCAGGAGAGTGTTACGACCAAGCTCTTGCATGTCGAAAAGGGGGTGGCAGCGGTGGGTGAGAGTAGTAAGCAGGTATTTGCGGTCGCTGACCAATTAAAAGAACTGCAGAATATTCTCAAGAACCCAAAACAGCGTGGTATCTTGGGTGAATATTACCTCGAGACAGTATTACAGAATGTGCTACCACCAGAGAGCTTTACAATGCAGTATGCGTTTACTGATGGTGAAATTGTGGATGCGGCGGTGTTTGTAAAAGGAAAAGTGATTCCAATTGACTCCAAGTTTTCACTCGAAAACTACAACCGCTTTGCCGAAGCTGCCGATGGACAAGATAAGGTCAATTACGAAAAGGCCTTTGTGAATGACCTCAAGCTCCGTATTAGTGAAACAGCCAAGTATATCCGGCCAACAGAAGGGACGATGGATTTTGCGTTTATGTTTATTCCACACGAGGGAATTTACTATGACTTGCTTAGTAATCGAGTGGGGGCCGGGGAGGATAATTTGATCCAGCGTGCTGCTGGCAAGTATAAGGTCATTATAGTGTCCCCAACGTCATTCCTCGCCTATCTGCAGACTGTGCTGCAGGGTCTTAAAGCGCTTGAAATTGAAGAAAAAGCGCAGGATATTATCAAGAATGTTGAAAAACTTTCAGGGCATATTGCCAAGTATGAGGATTATTACCACAAATTAGGTACTACACTCGCCACAACAGTGAATCATTACAATGCCGGGTACAAAGAATTGGCCAAGGTAGACAAAGATATTCTCAAAATTACGGGTGAAGCTGCAGGGGTCGAGGTATTGGCAATAGATAAGCCCGTGCGTGGTGACGAGTAAGCTGCCTTGCAATTTTCTAGCTTTCTAGTACAATAGCGACCACTATGGCAACAACTGCAACAACAAACAACCCATTTGCGGTCATCATGACCGGTGGTAAGCAATATATCGTTTCGGCCGGTGATACGCTCGAGGTAGAACTCCTCGGTGACCACAAGGAAGGAGATAAGATTACTTTTGATACGGTATTAATGACCGATGATGGTGCCAAGGCATCTATTGGTACACCTCATACTGGTACCAAAGTACAAGCTACCTATCTCGGCGAGACTAAGGGTCCAAAGCTCTCAATCATCCGTTTCAAGGCCAAGAGTAACCGTGATCGCAAGATTGGTCACCGTCAGCACTACGCTACGATTCAGATCGATACTATCTAACACACAACAAAAAACCACCTACATAGGTGGTTTTTTGTTGTGTGTTAGCGTCGGTTGGTCAATGCACTTTTGATCGTTTCTGGGTCAGCATACTCAAGCTCACTTCCGGTAGAGAGGCCACGGCCCAGCTGTGAGACGGTTGGTTTTGGTTCAGTGGTGACTTCGATACTATTAATGATAGATTCGACATAGCGGGCTGTATTCTCACCATCAGGGTTAACGGCAAAGGCGAGTATTACTTCGGTGAGACCAGCTGGCATACGGGCTTCGACCGTCGCCTTTAGTGTACCGCCGCGAAGGCGTTTGGTGTCATCGCTATGGAGGAGTGGTACTGATCCGCCGAGCACAAAGTAGAGACCGTCATAGAGACCACTGCGTTCGATGGCAATAATATCGCTGTCTTGCGCCACGACAAGAAGCTTGCTGTGATCACGGTTGGGGTTATCACAGATGGAACAGAGTGGCGTTGTGCTACTGCTTGCGTGGGCAAAAAACCGATGGCACGATGCGCATTCGGTGACGGTAGCATGGAGATCTTTGATGAGGTTTGCCAGCTCAATCGTATCTGCTTCTGGCATAGTCAGAATATGAAAGGCAAAACGCTTGGCCTGTCGACCACCGATACCAGGAAATTTTTCAAAATACGCTACGAGCTTGTCGAGATTGGTCATAGTAATTGCAAGATGGGCAGACTAGAAATCATCACGACCACCGCCACCGCTGTAGGCACTCGCGTGGTGGGTGTCGAGATTGAGGAAGCGAACGTGCTTGCCGTCAAAGTATAGTTCGGCTGACCCAACCGCACCATGACGGTGCTTCTCCACGAGAATTTCGGCAATGTTTGGACGTTCTGATGGTTGATCTTTGTTCATCTTGTCTTCACGGTGAATAAACATAACTACGTCCGCGTCTTGTTCGATTGATCCTGAGTCACGCAGGTCAGAGAGGCGTGGCTTACCGCCACGTTGCTCGACCGCACGTGAGAGTTGTGACAGTGCCACCACCGGTACATTCAGTTCGCGAGCGAGAATCTTGAGGGATCGCGAAATCTCGGTCACCTGTTGTACCATCGAATCACTCGCTTTGGTCGAGGTAGGAGACATGAGCTGGAGGTAGTCGACAATAATCATACTGAGACCATGCTCGTTTTTGAGACGACGAGCGGACGAACGCATCTTTACGATATTGAGAGCTGGTTCGTCGACGATGAATATTGGTGCCGCGTCGAGCTTGGCCATAGCTTCTTGGAGGGCTGTATATTCACTGTCGTCTTTGAGGCGACCATTACGCAGATTCCAAGAGTCAACACCTGATTCCGAGGCGAGCATACGCTCTACGAGTTGCTGAGAACTCATTTCCAGTGAAAAAATACCAACTGCTGCACCATGAAGCAGAGCTGCATTGCGGGCGATGTCGAGGGCGAAGGTGGTTTTACCCATACCCGGGCGAGCGGCCAGAATGATGAGATCGGACTTTTGGAATCCGCCCAAGAGATTGTCTACACCAGTAAAACCAGTCGGTACACCACGCCGTTCGTCTTTGTTGGCACTCAAGTATTCAAATTTCTCCCAGGCGTCCTTAAGCGGACGACTGATTTGTTCGAATTTTTGCTGGGTAGGGGCGTTGGTAACTTGATAGATGGTTTTTTCGGCTTTATCGATCGCTTCTTCGGTGTTTTCGGGGTTTTGGTAGGCCATCTCAGCAATATCCTCAGACGCGTGTATAAGACCACGCAAAATAGCTTTTGACTGGACAGTGTCGGCGTAATACTGGGCATTGCCAGCAGCGGGTACCGTCTCGATAAGTTCGGCAATGTATGACGCACCACCAACCCGATCAAGGGCGTTCATCGTAGTGAGTTTGTTGGTAACTGACACGATGTCTATTGGGTCGCCTTTGAGGAATATTTGGTACACCGCATCGTAGATGGTACGGTGCTTGTCTACGTAGAAGCTCTCAGGGAAAACTGTTACCGAGATATCGTGCATCACGTCAGGCTTGAGGAGCATGGCGCCGAGGAGCGCCCGTTCCGCGTCGGTGTTGTGGGGTGCCATTCGGAGATTTTTGTTGAGACTCGGTCGTTGTTCAGACATATGTGCGCATAGTATACCGTGGTACCAGGGGATCACCTAACCCTGTGGATACTGGGGAAGTAGTGGATATTACACCCGCCCATCATATGATGGGCGGGTGTAATAGGGCTCGTATCGGGAGGGTTTAGGCTTTAGTGACTTTGGTACCTTGTGGTGTATCCTCGACGACGTATCCGAGGATATTAATCTCTGCTCGTAAGCGATCACTCTCACTCCATTGGCGATTCTGACGTGCTGTCTCTCGGGCAGCGAGGAGTGATTCGACTGCTGCTGGGAGACTATCGACTGCTACCACTCCTAATGCCGCCAATCCAGTATCACGCGAATCTCGTAAGCCAATATCAAGCACTACGTCCATTGCCTGCATGGTGGCACACTTGACTCCGGGGGTTAAGGTTTCGTCTTTGGCAATCTCAAAGAGAAGAGCGATAGCTTGTGGTGTATCAAGGTCGGTATTTATGAGTTCGTGGAAACGGGCAAGATATGCACTGTCTGGTATTGTAGGAGTATTTTGATACTCTTCATACACATAGCGCTTGAGTCGGAAGAGGGCCTGCTTGGCACCTTTGAGTGCCTCAAAAGTGAAGTTTGCTTGTGAGCGATAGTGTGATGTAAGCAAGAAGTAACGGTAGTCATCAGCTAAGAAACCTGCATCGATAAGTTGTCGGAGATTGATTGCGTTGCCCAAGGATTTACCAATCTTGCTATTATCTATCATGAGGAATTCGTTATGCATCCAATAACGAACGTATTGTTTACCTGTAGCGCACTCGCTCTGGGCGATTTCAGCGTTGTGATGAGTAGGTCCCAAGTCGATACCTCCGGTATGGATATCAATTTCTTTACCCAAGGTCGCCATTGCCATAGCTGAACATTCTATGTGCCAACCAGGAAAACCTTTACCCCACCGACTGTCCCAACCGAGTAGGCCTTTTTTCCAGACCGCAAAGTCCGCGGGATGGTGTTTCTCTTTGTTTTCTTCAACTCGTGCACCAGCACGGAGGTTTTCAATGTCAATATTACCAAGACATCCATACCGTGGAAATTTGGCAATATCAAAATAGACTCCATCAGAAGTTTCGTACGTGTAGCCTTTTTCCTCAAGTGTTTTTACCAGGTCAATTTGTTCACGTAAGTAGTCACTGGCCCGCGTAAAGGTGGTAGGGAACTTAATACGTAATTTTGTAATATCTTGCTTAAAAACGTCGATAAAAAAGTCGGATAATTCGCGCATTGCCGACAAGGTGACTGGTTTACCTTCGCGCTTGAGTCCTTTCATCATTTTGTCCTCGCCAGCGTCACCATCATCAGTGAGGTGACCAAAGTCGGTAAGATTCATGGTGTGATTCACCGTGTAACCATTAAACTCGAGAGTTTTCTTAAGAATATCGGCAAATACAAACGCACGTAAATTACCAATATGAATATAATCGTAGACTGTCGGTCCGCAAGAATACAAACTTACTTGACCAGCGACACGCGGAACAAAATAAGCTAATTCTCTCGTTTCTGTAGAGTACAAAATGAGTGGTGGCGGGGTAGTAGACGCGGTGGTAGTAGTAGAACGCTTGAACATAGGGTTTTGGTGGTTAGAAGAGCTAATAGGAGAAATTAGGTACTACAACAGCAGGTAGAACTATACTTTGTCGCAAATGAAGCTTCGTGCCATAATAGTCGCATATGTACCAAGATACCACAGTCACTACTGAAGAAAAAGTTGTTACGAGCACAACTAACACTACGGCTCGTACCGTGCTGGCGATTGGGCTCGCTTTAGTATTGGCGTCGGGGGCATTTTTCTCTGGCTTACACCTTGGCGGTACTTCGCCGCGGGCGGCTTTATCATTGTTTGCTGGTGAAGCTCAGCCTGATCCAAGTGCTAATCTACAAGAATTTTGGCGAGTCTGGGAGTTGCTTGATGAGAAGTTTGCCAAAGCGAGTGGTACCGATCCACTGACTCCAGAACAAAAAATCCAAGGCGCCATTGATGGACTGGTCGCTGCGTACGGTGATCCGTATACCACTTATTTTCCACCCAAAGAGGCCGAAGCCTTTAATGAAGACATCTCAGGCAATTTTAGTGGTGTAGGTATGGAAGTCGGGATACGTAATGACCTGCTCACGATTATTGCACCACTCTCTGGTACTCCGGCCGAAAAAGCTGGATTATTGGCCGGAGATGCAATTATCGAAATCAATGGCACTTCAACCGAGCGAATGGGGGTAGACGAAGCTGTTCGTCTAATCCGAGGGGAAGAAGGTACCGTGGTGACTTTGCGTATTTATCGTGCTGGTGATCGTGAACCACGAGAGATTTCGGTTACTCGTGCCAAAATCGAAATACCAACGGTAAAAACTGAAGTTCGGGGAGATGTGTACATTTTGACACTCTATAGCTTTAACGCCTTGGCAGAAAAGAAGTTTGAGGAAGCGCTCCGCGACTACAGTAAGAGTAAGGCAACGAAATTGGTCGTAGACTTACGCGGTAACCCAGGTGGGTATTTACAAAGTGCAGTATCGATTGCTAGTTATTTTATGCCTGCCGGAAAGGTGGTGCTGCGAGAAAACTTTGGTGACGAACGTGCCGAAGAGGTCTACCGTAGTTATGGGCGCACGATCAAAGACTTTGCACCAAAAGAAATCATTGTGTTGATTGACGGTGGATCAGCGTCAGCGTCAGAGATTTTGGCAGGAGCACTACAAGAACAAGGGTATGCGACTGTGGTTGGTCAGCCATCGTTTGGGAAAGGATCAGTGCAAGAATTGGTTGATTTGCCGGGAGGTTCTTCACTCAAGGTGACAATTGCTCGTTGGCTTACACCAAATGGCACCTCGATTTCAAATGGCGGTCTGACTCCAGATATTAGTGTCGAACGCACTGTCGAAGACCGTGAAGCAAATCGTGATCCACAGCTCGACGCGGCGGTTGCGGTAGCGCGAGGCACCTATGTAGCTCCGGTCGCTACATCTACTACACCGGTAGCAAATTAATTGCTCTCGAGGGCAAATCTGCTATGATAGGCAGGTTATTAATAGTTAATACTTTGTCATGAAAGTGATTTTACTTCGTGACGTGGCCAAATTAGGGAAACGTGGAAGCGTGATCGATGTACCTGATGGCTACGCACTAAACAAGCTAGTACCACAAAAGATGGCGCAACCAGCAACTCCCGAAAACCTCAAGCGCATAGTGGCTCATACCACGATGACTGCTGCGCATGCAGCGTCTGATGCCGCACATCTCAAAAACGCTCTCGCAGCCCTAGCTGCCTCTGGTGTCTCGATTGCGGTTGACGCCAATGCGCAAGACCATCTCTTCAAAGCGGTTAAAGCGACTGATATTGCCGAAGCCACAAAGACAGCTGGCTACGTAATTCCTGTAGAAGCAATCAACCTCAAAGATCCAATTAAAGCACTCGGTACCTATGAAGTACCAGTTGCCAGTGCCGGAGTGACCGGCATAGTGAAGGTTGTTATTATTCGTAAATAATCGGTATGACAAATTACAAACAAGTACTCGCCATTGTCGGTGTATCACTCCTCATGACAGCGGGATTGGCCTACTGGGCTAGTCAGCCAAGTGCGAGCAATGAGCTCGAATTGGTGACCGCTCCTGACACTGCTCCGCTCGAGGCACCGCTGGCACCAAAAGAATTAGATGTTACTCAACCTGAACGACAAAATACTATGAATCCAATTGCTGTACTAACAACCAACCAAGGTGTAATCGAAATTGAATTGTACAAAGATGCAATGCCTATAACTGCTGGTAATTTCGAGAAACTCGTTAATGAAGGATTTTATAACGGGATCAAATTCCATCGTGTGATCGAAGGTTTTATGATCCAGGGTGGTGACCCATTAACAAAAGACGATAGTCAGGAAGCACGCTGGGGAACTGGCGGTCCAGGCTACGCGATCGCCGATGAGCATGTGGCCGGTGAAAAACTTTCTAATACCCGCGGTAGTATCTCTATGGCAAACAGTGGTCCAAACTCAGGTGGTAGTCAGTTCTTTATCAACTTGGTTGATAACACACCGCTCGACTTTGACAAGCAACCACTTTCATCAAAGCATCCAGTATTCGGTCGAGTCGTAAAAGGGATTGAAGTAGTAGATGCGATAGGTAGTGCGCCGACAGGACCACGCGATGTACCTGTGACACCGATTGTAATTGAAAAAGCAGAGATTGTAGTACCAAGTAACTAACTATTCCAGACCAGTTACTTATACAAAAACCCCGTGCCAAAGGCACGGGGTTTTTGTATGAGAATGCGAATTTACGCAGCAACAATGACGTCTACTGCTTTTTTGGTGAGACGTTCACCGGTGAACGTTACTTTACGCATGTTGCGGAAAGAAACTACGCCATCAACCATAGCAAAAATAGTGTGATCTTTGGCGATCTTTACATTCTTACCAGCTTCGATCTTGGTACCGCGTTGACGGATGATGATCTGACCAGTTTTTACTGCTTGACCATCTGTTTTCTTGACTCCCAGGTATTTTGGCTGTGAGTCCTTTAGGTTCTTGGCCGATCCGGCCGATTTCTTTGTTGCCATAGGTTATAATAAAACTGCAAAATTCGTAACCCGTGGAGTATACGACATATGTACCAAAAACTCAAGCTTTTTATCGCGAATGATCTGGTTTTTACCAGTTTGTTACTCTTTGGGGTAGCAATTGCTAGTTTTGTCCTCGGGCGGGCGTCTGTCACGGAGCAAGGGGTATTTGTGCCAGATACTGCCACTCTACCGGCTGTAGTACTACAAACAGCACCAACTCTGCCACCAGCGACAGCAACAAGGGCAGAGGCTGTGGGTATCATAGCGACGTCTACTACCCGAAGTGGTGATTATGTGGCCTCAAAATCTGGCACCAAATACCATCTCGTGACCTGTCCTGGTGCCAAACAAATCAAAGAGGAGAATAAAATCTTTTTTGTGAGCACTGCTGAAGCAGAGGCGGCTGGGTATACCAAAGCAAGTAATTGTCCGAATTTATAGCTATACTAATGCCATGATATTTTTTCTCCGATTATGCGGACAAGCTGCACGTCTATGGGTGCGCCGTGAGGCAGATCAGCATGCAGCAGCACTGGCGTATTTTACGCCGTTTGCACTGACACCGCTTATCATATTTTCTATCTCTATTGTCGGGATGATCTATGGTGCAGAACGGGTTGTAGCTATGCTACTGCGTTGGGGGAATGCAATTGATCCTGGGGTGACAGACTTGTTGTATTATTCTGTGCAAAATTTCGACGTTGTCAAAGAGCACTACTATTGGCCGGTGATTGGTACTGTCTTTTTGTCAGTTATGATCTTTATCACGCTCGGTAGTTTGATGGCTGGATTGCACAAGATCTGGTCTGTGGAAGCATTTGGTTGGCGGAGTTACTTGTCGCGTCTGTGGCGGATTACCGTGTTCGTGATTGTCTTTCAGGCCTATTTGGTTGGTGTATTACTACTGAGTGATACATTTACTCTCTTGGCTGATTATGCGGCCTGGAGTGGGTGGGCGTTTGTGAGTTTTATGTCCTCACTGATCTTGACCATGCTCCTGCTCGCGTTTGCATATGGTACGTTGGCGATGCAGGCTCCGTCATTTGAAGGGCGTTTCATTGGGGCTACAGTAGCAGGTCTCATGTTGCTCTTTAGTCGAGAGTTGGTAGCATTGCATTTTACGACTGCACCAGTCCAGTCACTCTTTGGTGCCGCTGGCTTGTTGATTACGCTGTTGGTCTGGGTATATGTCGCTGCCGGCGTGATTCTCTACGGGGCTGCGTTTGCCAAGGTGTATGATGAAGCGAAACTCACCAAGTAATGGGTGTTCGTCCGTGTGCTGCAAGATAGGCATTACACTGACTAAAGTGTTTGCAGCCAAAAAACCCTCGATACGCCGATAAAGGTGAAGGGTGTGGGGCAGTCAGAATACAATGCTTGCTTACATCTATGAGTGATTTTTTACTTTGCGCATGATTACCCCAGAGTAAAAACACGACATGAGTCTGGGTAGTCGACACGGTCTGTATCACATGGTCAGTAAAACTGTCCCAGCCAAAGTTTTGATGAGAACCGGCTAGTCCGGCTTCGACTGTAAGAGTGCTATTGAGGAGTAGTACACCCTGTTTTGCCCACGGTAGTAGAGAACCACTGGTATGGACTACGCGCCCAATATCAGACTGGATTTCTTTATAGATATTAGCGAGCGACGGTGGAATCGGTGTGTCTGGTAAGACTGAAAATGCCAATCCATGAGCTTGACCATATCCATGATACGGGTCTTGACCAAGAATTACTACATTCACCGACGGGAGAGGGGTGTGGTCGAACGCTGCAAAGATAGTGTTTAATGTCGGGTATACGGTCGCGTGTTGGTATGCCTCGCTGACCCGATCGGTTAGGTGCTGGTAGTAGGGTTTCGAAAATTCAGCTTCGAGCGCAACGAGCCAACTTTTTTCAATCGGTTTATACATATGAGCAGTATAGAGTTGTTTGGTATACTGTACAACATGATTGCAATAGATATTGAAGGCTCTGGTACCAATTATCAAAAACACTCCATTGTGTCATTGGGGGCGGTCGATATGCGTGACCCTTCGAGGCAATTTTATGCTGAGTGTCAGATGTGGCCAGGAGCCCATTTTATGGACGAAGCCTTGGCTGTTAATGGTTTTAGTGAAGCGCAAATTACTGATACTACAAAAATGACCGAAGCCGAACTCGTGACTCAGTTTATGGAGTGGACAGAAATGTGCGACGATCGCACCTTGGTAGGTCAGAATGTTTCGTTTGATCGCGATATGCTCAAAGCAGCACTCGAACGAGCAGGTGAGAACTGGACACTGCCATACCGCACGCTCGATACGCATACTATGTGTTATATCCATATGACTACTCGAGGGATCGTGCCACCATTTGATGCCCAGCACAAGCGCACTGCTCTCAATCTTGATGCGGTACTGAATTATTGCGGTATCCCCGAAGAACCCGATCCACACAATGCACTGACTGGTGCCAAGTGTCATGCTGAAGTCGCCTCACGACTATTGTATGGTAAAGCACTTCTCCCCGATTTTGCTTCACTGCCAGTGCCGTGGCTACCAGCTCTTGTGGTAAAGTAGTAGCATATGGTACGTAAAGTTCTTGGTCTTACTCGCAAAAAGCGAAATGATAAGTCGTCTAAAAGTCTTCCGCATTGTCGGATTGTCACTGACTTGCTTGATCCAAAAGGCACTGATGGCGACGCTATTCAGTCGTGGCGTGTGTTCCGCATCATGTCCGAGTTCGTATCGGGTTTTGAGTTGCTCCGCAATCATGGTCTCGCCGTCACCTTCTGGGGGAGTGCACGACTAACCCCAAATGACCCATACTACAAAATGGCTGAAGAATTGGCTGCTAAACTGGCTAAGAAAGGCTTCTCGGTTATTTCGGGGGGTGGTCCTGGTATCATGGAGGCATCCAATGTGGGCGCCTTCAAGGTAGGTGGCAAATCAGTCGGACTCAACATCATGTTGCCGTTTGAACAGAAGCTCAATCCCTATACGACCGAATCACTCAACTTTGACTTTTTCTTTTCTCGTAAAGTGATGCTTACTTTTGCTTCAGAAGCATATATTTATTTCCCCGGAGGCTTTGGTACCCTGGATGAATTTTTTGAAATCATTACCTTAATCCAAACAAAGAAAATTGAGCCGGTACCGGTCTTACTTATCGGTAGTGACTTTTGGAATCCGCTCATTGCCTGGTTCGAAAAAGATCTGCTCAAAAAACATAAAACCATTAGTAAAGAAGACTTGGATCTCTTTAAAGTATTTGATGATGTGGAATCAGCGTACAAGTATGTACTGAAGTCAGTTGATTGTAACAACGTAACGCAACTCTAATATGGCAGTCGGTGTATTTGATATTGGGGGCACCAAGACCCGTGTCGGGATTTCGCTTGATGGCAAAACGCTAAAAGTAGTAAAGAACTTTTCAACCCCCCAACATCCTGATGAAGGATTGGAAAAGCTCGTGGAGTTACTTCGTACGCTCACTACAGAACCACTCACTATGGTAGTTGGTGGTATTCGCGGTATTTTGCGTGAAGATCACCTCGGTATTGACCATGATGCTATTCTAAAGAAGTGGGAAAATGTTTCGCTAGTTGAGTACATTACAAGCGCACTCGGTGTACCGGTTCATATACATAACGATACTGCGCTGGCTGGACTTGGTGAATCTGTATTTGGAGCGGGAAAGGATATTGATATCGTGGTATATCATACGGTCAGTACTGGGGTAGGGGGTGTGAAGATCGAGCATGGTGTGATTGATATGGCGAGTGTTGGATTTGAACCAGGACATCAAGTGCTGGATATAGATCGTACGATCCTCGGTGAGGATGTGTCACCGACGCTCGAGAACCTGGTTTCCGGTCGTGCGCTAGAGGCGCGTATGGGGGTCAAGCCCTATGATATACCACAAGACGATGTTATTTGGGATGAATTGGCTGGCTATTTGGCGCAGGGACTGCGTAATACGGTGTTGTATTGGTCTCCAGAAGTGATCATTCTCGGAGGTTCAATGATGGTAGGCGACCCAAAAATCCCTGTGGATGCTGTGCGTCGAGCCACAGTAGCGGTACTTGATGGGGTAGTGCCATGTCCTTTTATTACGGTAGCGGATCTGGGTGACGAGGCGGTACTGTATGGGGCGTTAGCCTTTATGCAACAAA
>JACCDH010402136.1_pt1 | contig 14196 bp, 9 predicted proteins | sample 7442481 | NCBI WGS metagenome assembly JACCDH01 (sample SAMN15323433, study PRJNA562643) | freshwater metagenome | isolation source: river surface water | place: USA:Blue River Watershed | collected 2017-08-15
GTCGGCCTCTCTTGCCCCCGATCTGTTTAGTTGTGCCATCGGAGTTGCTGGCGTTTACGATTTGACGCTGCTGACCAAAGAAGGCGACATTACCCGAACCACCTTTGGTGAGGCTTACCTCGACGGCGTGATTGGCAAAGACCAAAACCAATTAAAGAGTTTTTCTCCGGTTTATCAAGCCGATAAAATTAAAGCCAATGTGCTGCTTATTCATGGTGAAAAAGATGAAAGAGCGCCAATCGAGCATGCAGAATTAATGCAAGAGGCTTTGGAAAAGGCGGGTCGAACGGTGAAATTATCCGAGTATGATGATGAAGCCCATGGCTTTTATGCGGAAGAAAACCAAATTCGTTATTTTAAAGAGGTCCTCCAGTACTTAGAGGCACAATTAAAACGGTAAACAATCCGCTGTTGCTGACACCAACCTAGCGACCTAGGTTGGTGCCTGTATTTTACAGATTAGTTTTTTTGGCCTTTCTTTGTCCGCGGCAAATCACAAAATTATTTGGCGTTCTTGCTCACATTGGTTAGTATCAATTCAAAGGCTTACACAGGAATAGTCAACATGTGGTTCTGGATTAAGCACCTCTCTGCTGCGGCTGTATTATTGGGGCTCGCTTTTGTCTTATTGATGAAACCGGAATTGATCGCATTCAAATCCAACGAAGAAGCTGCGCCTGAGAAAGTATCCAAATCTGTTTCTGCACAAAATGCGACCAACTTCTATGAAAAATTACGCTATTCCTTAGATGCAAGCGCAGATCCATCCAAAGAATTTGTTGTTGAATTAAAAGACACCAGTGACGAATTAACGACGACCTTAGCCAGCCGTACCAATACTGTGCCGCCCCTGGAAGGAAACTGGCAAGGCAGTGCCACCAATCGACAATTCACCACTGGCTCTCGCGTTCGCGATCAGATGATTGGTTTTGCCAATGATGAAGGTATTGAACTGATTTGGACCTTGCCACGCGATTACGTGGTTAAGCATTATTTTGAGAGTGGCGACAATTATCTCAAAGCACTGACCGACATTGTCGCCGCCATCTCACCTGATTTTGAAACGCCACTCCTCGCGTATTTTTGTCCGAAGGAGCGCGCCGCCGTGGTTACCGACAAACCCAACCCTTTTCTGCAGGACAATTGTCGGTTATTGAACGGCGAAAAACCTAAACTGCGAGCAATACCCGCTGCCAACTAGCCTGCACGGCATGCTCAGCCTCAGTTAAATCAGGTTGCGCTGAACCATCGGCTGGCTGCAGAGTTTCCCGATGGCTAACCCCCCGCAGTTGCTGATACGCTTGCTGCAAAGCACTCGCCTCTGCTAAGGACATCAAACCACTGGCTGCTGCCGCGTCTAGAATGCGAATATTGTCACTAAAGGTATAAAGGTCAGCAAATTGATTGGCATAAGCCAACACCAGAAACTGACTGATGAACTCAAGATCAACAACCCCACCTGACTTATGTTTCACTTCTTGCGAATGGACGCCATGATGCTCACGCAGTTTTTGCCGCATCTCCACCACTTCTTGACGTAGCTTTGCAACATCTCGTGGTTTTGCCAGAATTTCAGCGCGGATCGCAGCAAATCGCTCACTAATTGCCGCATCGCCATAAATCAGTCGTGTCCGCACCAGCGCTTGATGCTCCCAAGTCCACGCCTCTTGCCGCAGATATTCGCCATAGGTTTCAATATGCACGGTTAATAAACCGGCGTTCCCGGATGGTCGAAGTCGAGTATCAATGTCATAGAGCACACCGCTCGCAGTGCGCGTCGTGCATAAATGTAGAATACGCTGCACTAACTTTAAGTAGAACTGACGCGAGTCAATGGCCCGATCGCCACTGGTCGGCGCAAGAGAATCGCATTGATGGACAAAGACCAAATCTAGATCAGAGCCATAGCCCAGCTCTAAACCACCCAATTTACCATAAGCAATGACCGCAAAAGCTTTATCATCGCCCGCTTTCACTCCTGCAGGATAGCCATATTTTTCAACCATTTGCTGCCAAGCTAAATCCACCACTTTGGCCATGATGGCCTCGGCTAGCCAAGTTAAATGATCGCTCACCTTCATCAGCGGGAGAATACCCGTAATATCGGCAGCAGCAATTCTCAGTTGCTGCGCTTGTTTATATTGGCGCAGCGTTTCCATTAACAGTTCTAAATCATCCTCGGGCACCCGCAGCAATTGCTGGCGCAAACGGTCTTGATAATCCGCCACGGTTGCGACTTGGTAAAGCTGCTCTGGATCAATCAACTCATCCAATAACATCGGATAACGCGCTAAATGTTCCGCTAACCAACCGCTGCGGCCGCAAAGCTTAACCAACTGCAGCAACGCTTTTGGATTTTCAAACAACAATTCCAGATAAGCGGTCCGACTGACAATTTGCCGAAACACGCCAAATACACGGCTCACCACCAGGCTATTCGCTTGCTCTTTTGCCACTAAATGTAAAAGAGATGGCAGCAACTTAGCCAACAACTCGCGACCGCGGGGACCGACACTGCGCTTTTGGCAATCCTGCCGAAATTGTTGCACCTGCGCGACCAAGCTTTCGGCTTCATCCGTGGCAAGCCATTCGAGATGCTCAGCCAGTTCGGCGGGGCTTAATTCGCTATCCCACAGTAAGCGCCCCAGCAATAATTCTTCCGCTTCGGGTGCTTCCTCTTGCGCAATAACCTGCAAAAACTGCGCATGAATACGCTGCATCGCTCGCTGGATTTGTTGCTCTAGATTTGCCCAATCCCCTGCATTCATCGCGATGACTAAGCGCTCACGGGTCAGTGCATCGCTCGGTAATGTTTGGGTTTGTTGATCATCGATGCCTTGCAGCCACTGCTCAACTTGACGCAGCAGTAAATAATCTTGCTGCAGAGCGGTCGCAGCTTGTGCATCTAAAATGCCCTCAGCAACTAAGGCTGCCAATGCCTTAAAAATCGATGGTTGTTGTAAAGCAGGGATGCGACCACCGCGGATCAACTGTAATGTTTGGACAATGAATTCAACTTCACGGATCCCGCCAGCACCGAGTTTGATGTTATCCACGCGATTGCGCCGCCGATTCTCTTGCTCAATCAGTTGTTTCATCCGCCGCAAAGATTCAATCGCCGAATAGTCGATGTAACGACGGTACACAAAAGGCTTCAGCATCGACTGCAATTCGCTGGCAAAAGGTTCTACCGGATTGAGGATCCGTGCTTTTAGCATCGCATACCGCTCCCAGTCACGCCCTTGCTCTTGGTAATAATCCTCAAAAGCAGCAAAACTGAGCACCAAAGGCCCGCTGTCGCCAAAAGGCCGCAACCGCATATCCACGCGATACACAAAGCCATCGCCGGTCACTTGATGCAATAAAGCAATAATTTTTTGGCCGAGTTTGGTGTAGAACTGCTGGTTTTCACAGCTGCGTCGACCACCGCTCGTCATGCCGTTTTGCGGATAGATGAAAATTAAGTCGATGTCGGAGGAAAAGTTCAGCTCACCGCCGCCCAATTTGCCCATGCCCAAAATCAACATTGGCAACACCTGCCCTTGCTCATCTTTCGGTTCGCCCCACTGCGTCGCGAGTTCACGCCAAGCAAATTGATAAGCACATTGAATGAGTGCGTCGGCCAATTGCGAAACCCGAGCCAGAGCTATTTCGACAGGTTGGGCGCGCAACACGTCATCCGCCAGCACCCGACAAAGTCCGGCATTGCGATACTGGCGCAGCAACGTCATGGCTTGTGCTTCAGTGGCATTCGTTAAATCTGGCACTAAGGCTTGGGAGTATTCGCCTGACAAATATTCCGGCAACAAATGCGGTTGCTTGGCCACAGTGCGGCACAATAAAGCACTGACAGCAAAGAGTTTTTGCACATTTTCCAGCTGCGCTGTAGCAAGAGGCGACACGCCTGCCAGGGCCTGATTGCCCATTTGCACCGTTAACCAATGTTGCAGCTCAACACTATAGTGAGCCGCTGTCGGCTGAAGTTGTCCATCCGCAGAATTTGTCATTATTTACTCCTGCACCAACCATTGCGTGAAATCTAATAACCACAGCTGACAAGCGCGATGGTTGCCAAGGTCTAACTGATGCGCTTGCGCGAGCAAGTCCACAGGCAAAGCATGCGGCTCCAGTGCCTGCACAAAGCGCTGCCATAAGGCCATCAGTGCTTGAGACTGAGCCAACGAAGGCGCTTGCTGTTGCAGAAATAGATTTTGCGACACAGCGCGCAGCCACTGGCCAAGCGTGGCACTGTTCTCAGGTTCAAGCCATTGCAGAGGCTGCTGCTGAGCTAAACGATAACCACGCTCAGCTTTGGATTGAAAGCCGACACTTAAATCAAACTGTGCTAACAGTGCACGCGCCAGCGCAAATAAACAGGCTGGTTCTCCAGCGACCAATTCCAATTCAATTTCACAAATTGCAGAGCTTGCGCCGCCAGCCATCACGGCACCGCTGTCGAGCACAGCCTCGACTTGCGAGCCGTCAGGCAGCATCAGTTGATAAGCCTGTCGAATAAAATCGGTGCGAAACATCTCTTGCAGTTGTGCTTGCAGCACTTCGACCTGCGTGTCTGCAGGCCAAATTTCAGCCGGGAAATTGGCCAACACTGGCCATACCGAATCACATGGGACATTATATTCTGGCCGAATATGCGCAGCACCTTGCTGCTGTCCAGCCAATTTAATAGTTTGCTCGTACCGACCCGCCTTGAGGCGTGTTCGCAACCCACAATCATGACGGCGAAACCATTGATCTGGTGTTTCAAAATAGGCATTAAGGAGAGATTTCGGCGCTTCTACTACAGGCGCTACCGCCAACAGCGGTTGCCAGCAGGCCACCAGATCTTCATGACTTGGCCGACTATCGGCATCATTGATGGTTAATTTTAATTCGACTTCCAACGCCATGCGGGGTTCCTGCCACCAGTTTTACTTCGACTTCAGCGCAACATAGGCCATCTGCTGATTCCCAGCAAGTGTTTTTGCTTGTCAAGCGGTTAACAACTCCCTATGATCAAGCGAGTCCCTCGCGCCTTAAGTTTTTGTGGAAGAATTATGTCGATGTTGAATCGTCCAACGATGTTGGTTGTTGCGCTTTTTAGCGCTGTAAGTGTTGCGCAAACTGCGCCTGTCACCCAACCTACTACTACCGCGGTCACCAATTCGACCGAAACAGCGGCAGTCAAAACCAACAAAAGCGCAGAAAAACCTGCGTTTATTATTGATGCGCTGAGCACGCCGTTACGCTCAGGCCCAGGTAATGAATACCGCACCATTTCAACGGTCAGAGCAGGCGAAACTGTCACCTTCATCGGCGATAATCCTAGCAATGGGTTTATCAAAATTCGTGATATTTCAGGCAATGAAGGCTGGTTGAGTGGTGAATACATTACTTATGAAGCCAGCCCGAAAGCCAACCTAGAAGCCATGAAGCAGCAGCTGGGTCAACAAGAAATGATGGCCGCACAATTTGAGCAAGAACGCCAAGCGTTGCAACAAGCTGTCACCACTGCTGAAGCTGAGCGTGACGCCGCGAAAAAAGAAGCAGAACTGGCCAAACAAACGGCTGCCCAACTCACCGCGCGTTTAGCGGAAGAAAATCCTGAATTGTTGCAAAACAAAATGGTGATTGGCGGGGGGATTTTAGCTGCAGGCTTATTCTTAGGTTTAATTCTGCCAATCATTACACCACGCCGTCGTCGCAACGATCGCTGGATGTAATCGTAAAAAGTCTTTGTTGCAGTCGCGGTGACTTGCACCGCGACACTGCGTTTGAACTCAGGCCCATGCTGATACGGCTACTGAAACTCAAACTGAAACAACCGCGCAAGCATGAATCTCGCCCACAGCTAATCAGCATTGTTTAACTGGTCATCAGCCTTAATTGCAGGCAGCGCTTTTTTAGCCCGCTCCGATGGGCAAACCAGAATCTTGTTTCACTTTTTCAATCACGACATAAGTGTGGGTTTGCAAAACCCCGGGTAAATCGACGATTCGCCCCAGCACTGCCCGATACGCTTCCATACTGGATAAACGCAGTTTCAGCAGATAATCAAATCCGCCAGCCACCATGTGACATTCTGCCACTTCATCAATTTGCACAACGGCATCCCGAAATTGATCAAACACAGCGCCAGTAGTTCTATCGAGAGTGACTTGAATAAATGCCGCGGTACCAAGACCTAATTTTGAGGCGTTTAACTTAGCGCCATACCCTTCGATAAAGCCATCTTGTTCGAGTTTTCGCACACGGTCGATACAAGGACTCGGGCTCAAATTCACCCGTTTCGCCAATTCTACATTAGAAATCCGACCATCTTTTTGCAGAGTGTCTAGAATTGTTCGGTCTATTCTATCTAACGCACGCGGTTTAGTTGATTCTGTCATTGCCAAATTTTCTATGGTTATGTTGCATGAATACCAAATAATATAGGGTTATCGAGCAAAAATAACCACCAAATACTGGCGTGATTTCACTAAAATGCAGCATTTATTTTCATTCAACTGGGAATCTACCATGCTATTTCACGGCGACCTGACGACGACGGATCCGATCCGCCAAACTATCCGCAAATTTTATCGTGCAGATGAAACCGAAGTTTTAGAGTATCTGCTGCCTATCGCTGATATTGGCGTGCAAGCCAGGTCGCGTGCTTGGGAGAAAGCCCGTCAGTTAGTCGTAAATATTCGCAAAGCACAGGTCGGTAAAGGCGGTGTTGACGCACTGTTGAATGAATTCTCACTGTCAACCGAAGAAGGCTTGGTGCTGATGTGCTTAGCCGAAGCGTTACTGCGGGTGCCTGATAAAAACACCGCCGATCGGCTTATCCGTGACAAACTGTCGCAAGGCGATTGGAGCTCGCACTTAGGCAATAGCGAATCCTTATTCGTCAATGCTTCGGCCTGGGGTTTATTGTTCACCGGTAAATTAGTCAACTACAGTGATGATGAGAAAAAACATCAATTTGGTTTATTAAAACGAACATGCGGCCGCTTGGGTGAACCTGTGATCCGCCAAGCCGTGCGCTATGCCATGCAAATTATGGGTACCCAGTTTGTCATGGGAACCACTATTGATAAAGCCGTTGAGCGCGCCGTCGAATTGGAATCTAAAGGCTTCACTTATTCCTATGACATGCTGGGTGAAGGCGCGCGGACGATGGAAGATGCGGACCGCTATTTCCAAAGTTACATGATGGCCATCAAAGTGATCGGCGAAGCGGCAAAAAATCGGGGCCCCATTAAGAGCCCCGGTATTTCGGTCAAACTGTCAGCAATCCATCCACGTTACCGCTTCTCACATCGCGATCGCGTGATGAACGAATTGGTCCCACGCTTAAAAACCCTCGCGTTAGCGGCCAAGAGTTACAACATTAGCTTCACCGTGGATGCGGAAGAAGCTGACCGTTTAGAATTATCCATGGATGTCATCGAAGCGGTATTCGCCGATGCCGATTTAGCCGGTTGGGAAGGCTTCGGTCTGGCCATTCAAGCCTACTCCAAACGTTGCATTCACTTAATTGAATGGTTACGGGCACTGACCGTTCGAGTGGGCCGTAAGTTAATGGTGCGTTTAGTCAAAGGCGCTTATTGGGATAGCGAAGTTAAAATCAGCCAAATTGAAGGCCACGACGACTTCCCAGTATTTAGTCGCAAACCATCAACTGACGTCTCTTACCAAGCTTGTGCCAAAAAACTACTGGCTTATCGCGACAGCATTTACCCAATGTTTGCCACGCATAACGCCTACACGGTTGCCACTATCTTAGAAATGGCGCCAGATCGCACAGGCTATGAATTCCAGCGTTTACACGGCATGGGCGATGCACTCTATGATCAAGTCGTTGCAGAAGACAAAGTGCCATGTCGTATCTATGCACCAGTGGGTGAACATTCAGATTTATTGGCGTATTTGGTTCGTCGCTTATTAGAAAACGGCGCCAATAGCTCATTCGTGAATAACATCGTCGATGAAAATATTCCGGTTGAGTCGCTGCTGAAAGATCCGGTTGAAACTGTGCGCAGTTGGACTCAAAAGCGCAACACGCAAATCCCACGTTCTGCCAATTTATATGGCTCTGAGCGTAAAAACTCAAAAGGGATTGATTTAACTGAAATTGATGCCATCACACCGGTGCGTGCCGCCATGAAAGCCTGGGTTGAGCAAAGTGCGGCGCTAGCGCCAGTCGCTGATGCCAAAGTGGTGAGAAATCCAGCCAATCACCAGCAAGTAATTGGCTACACAGTGCATCACACTCCAGAGCAAATGCTCGCAAGCATTGACCGCGCAGAAGCGGCCTTCCCTGCTTGGAGTAGCACGCCAGTGGCAGCGCGTGCAGCCTCATTACGCGCGTTAGCTGATGCTTTAGAAGCAAATCGTGACGAATTACTGGCGATTTGCGTGAAAGAGGCCGGTAAAACAGTGCCAGACAGCGTCGCAGAAGTGCGGGAAGCTGTCGATTTTTGTCGCTACTACGCCGCTCGTGCCGAAGCCATGTTTAGCCATGATGCTCCAGAGAGCCGTGGCGTTGTGCTCTGTATCAGCCCATGGAACTTCCCATTAGCGATTTTCTTAGGCCAAGTGACAGCCGCTGTTGCAGCAGGGAATACAGTCATTGCCAAACCTGCAGAGCAAACCAGCCTGATTGCCATTCGTGCGATTGAACTTTGGCGTGCGGCAGGCTTACCTGCGGGCGTGGTGGAACTTGCTATTGCGCCAGGTCGAGTCATTGGTGAGCACGTGGTCCCTGATCCACGCATTCAAGCCGTGATGTTTACCGGTTCAACAGAAACAGGCAGCTGGATTGCGCGGAAATTAGCGGAGCGTGGCGGTGAGCCTGTGCCACTGATTGCCGAAACTGGCGGTCAAAACTGTATGGTTGTTGACTCAACGGCATTGCCTGAGCAAGTCGTTGATGATGTGGTTTCTTCGGGTTTCCAAAGTGCGGGCCAGCGCTGCTCGGCGCTTCGTGTGTTGTTCTTGCAAGAAGATGTCGCCGATAAAATTATTGCGATGATTAAAGGCGCAATGATGGAACTGCATGTAGGCGATCCGGCTTATTTATCCACTGATGTCGGCCCAGTCATCGACCAAAAAGCGCTCACTGGCTTACAAAATCACGTGAAATATCTGGAAGGCAAAGCCACATTACATTTTGCCTGCCCAATTCCAAGTGGAGAAGATCACTTCTTCTTTGCGCCGCGTTTATATGAAATCAAGGATTTAAGTATTCTTGAGCGCGAAGTGTTTGGCCCAGTCGTGCATATTATTCGCTTCAAAGCGGATGAATTAAACAAAGTCATCGCGCAAATTAATGCCACAGGATATGGCTTGACGATGGGCGTGCACAGCCGGATCGCACAAGTTACAGCACAAGTCGCTCGCGAAATCAAAGCCGGTAACATCTATGTCAACCGCAATATGATTGGCGCTGTCGTGGGTGTACAACCGTTTGGTGGCCGTGGCTTATCGGGAACAGGTCCTAAAGCTGGCGGTCCATTCTATTTAACCCGTTTAGTGAAAGATCAAAGCCAAGTGGTCGAAGCGCAACTAGATGACGCCAAGAAACAACAACTTTTGGCAGCAGCCAGCTCAGAACACGCGGTCAATCAACTGGTTGACAGTGCAGTGAAGGCCCAGCCGCAATGGCAAAATCAAGATATCACCGCGCGCTCGTCGGTGATCCGGCAATTCCTCGCGCAAATTGCTGCCAATGCTTTAGTGATGAAGCAAGAAGCGGATTTGGAAGAAGTATTGAGTGTTGCTCGTCAGTTGCTCGCGAGTATCGAAAAAGAACTGGCAGCACCTATTCAATTGCCTGGACCAACCGGGGAATCGAACCAACTGCATCTGGAAGCGCGCGGTGTCGTTGCCTCCATTCGCGATGATAGTGCTTGCTTCAAATATTGGTTATTGAGCACCTTGACCGCACTGGCTGCGGGCAATGCGGTTGTCGCAGTGGTGGAAGATAAAGATCTGCCTGAAGCTGATGCCATCCGCAAAGTATTGCTCAATGCCGGCCTTGCTCCTGCGTTGTTCCAAGCCGTGAAATTGTCTCAACTGAAACCTCTAATCAACAATCAAGGGATCGCTGCTGCGATCATTGAAGCAGGGAGCGCAGTTAAAGCGCTGGCTGGTGAATTGATTGCTGCGCGTGATGGTGCAATTTCTCCACTGGTCACCACGCCTGCAGATGAGCGCTTATTACATCGTTTAGTCACCGAAAAAACGGTGACTATCAATACAACTGCGGCAGGTGGCAATGCCTCATTGATGACGATGAGTGATAATGTGGGTTAATTAAGGCGTAAGCCGAGAAATTTTGCCCGGGGGGGCGAAACAGGGGCGGATGGTTTTATACTTTCCGCCCCGCTTTTTTTCTGATGCGAATAAAAGTGCTGTCTGCTGCAAGGATATTCTGCAAAATCATTCGTCAATCATCATGCCTGCGCTCGGCCGCCATCTCGGCTGACATCGTTGCGGCCAGCTCACATAGTTGAGTTTTGCTGACAGAGTTGTGTTCAGCTGATGTCAGTAGCTGCAATCGGGCCTGTTAATTTTTTAAACGATAAGACCATTCAGACAACGCTTCCATACTGAACATCTGGCGGCCAGTTTGCAGCAGTACGTAATTGGGCGTGATTTCTTTCAGTTGGATATCTGCAGTAATCCATTGCCCTTCTTGTAAATCTTTGCCATTGACCTTGACCCAACGCTGTTGCGGATCAGTCGCATAGACATGCGCTTGAAAACGCAGTGGCGGGATTTGCCGTTGTAATAAATCGTCTAAAGTCCGGATATCGCGTGCTGGCGCGGCAGACTCAGTGACTTTACTTTTGAAAGTGGTCGCTTCAGTGGATTCTAGCGCGAATTGAAATTTATCTCGCAATGATTGGGATACATCATTGGCCGACATCTCAGGCGTTTGTGCAGGCAACTCTTGCACAGGCTCATCGAGATCAGCTTCTGCCATGGCTGGGGGTTCCACATATTCTTCAAATTGCTCAGCGGCCGCTTGCCAATCATTGGCAGACTGCGCGCGCTCTCCTGACACAACCAGCTGTTCTTCCTCTGCTGATCCTGTGGCTACAGGAACACTCAGCAAATCACTTAAAATGAGTCCAGGCGTTGCTACTAAAGGTTCAATCGGCGTCACAGCGACAGCTTGCGGCATCGATACTTGTGCTGCTACCGCGTTTTCAGCTGGGGCCGTCGGCTCTTTTTGAAGCCATTGCGCCAATAAAAACCCGACAAAAATCCCTAAGACCACCAACAATCCAAGAGCAAACCATTGCCAAAAATGCTGCGACGAGTTGCTCGGATCTGGCGTAGGCACTTGGGGCGGCACTGTATCCTGATTTTGCTGCTTTAAGGCATCCATTAATAACGACATGTCACTCTACCCTAACGACAATCACTGACTAAACCACAAGGTGGCGAATACGCCCACCGCGACACACAAGACAAATAACACCACATATAACCAACTGGGCAGCCGCGTTGAAGCTGCCGGTTGTTTGATGGCCAATATTTCTTGGCCTGCTTGTTCAACTAACTTGGCATCTATCAAGGCTTTTTGTTGGCTATAGCCACCAAGCATCGCCCGGTCGCATAATAAATTAAGTAACCTTGGGATCCCACCCGACAACAGAAATAACTTATTGATGGCGGCTTGGGTAAATACTGGTCGTGCACAGCCCGCAACCGCTAACCGATGTTGCACATAAAACGCCACTTCAGCCAAGGTCAGCGGCATCAAATGATACCGAGCCGTGATGCGCTGAGCCAGTTGCCTTAAATCTTGTCGTTGCAATAACTGCTGAAGTTCCGGCTGGCCAATCAAGATGACTTGTAATAGTTTTTTGGTGTTAGTTTCCAGATTGGTCAACAAGCGTAATTGCTCAAGCACTGCAGGTTGCAGATGCTGCGCTTCATCGATGATCAAAATGGTGTTGATGCCACTTTGGTGATTTTTCAATAACTTCGCAGTAATTTTATCAGTGAGCATTTTTAAGCTCGCGTCAGTTTTTTTATAACGAATTTTCAACTCGTCACAAATGGCCGCTAACAGCTCTAGTTCTGACAACGTCGGGTTTAAAATAAATGCGACCTGGGTATTTTCTGGTAACTCCGCCAGTAAACAACGAGATACTGTGGTTTTGCCAGTGCCAACCTCGCCGGTCAGCAGCACAAAACCGCCCGCTTCTCCCAAGCCGTATCTTAAATGCGCCAACGCCTCAGTATGCCGAGTGCCCAAATACATAAATTCTGGGTTGGGAGCAATCGAAAATGGCTGACTAGTGAGGCCAAAAAATCCGGTATACATAAAGTCCTGATGCTGAACTTGCGCGCAATTGTTGCTGGAGCGTTATAATGGCAAAAAATCAGCGTTCAGGAAAGCATGTGAAGATATATCTTGTCGGTGGCGCAGTGCGCGATCAGTTATTAGGACTTGCCATCAAGGACAAAGACTACGTGGTGGTTGGCGCAACGCCCGACCAATTATTGGCTGCAGGCTATCAAGCCGTCGGCAAAGACTTCCCTGTTTTTTTACACCCGAAGACAAAACAAGAATATGCACTTGCGCGCACTGAACGCAAACAAGGCCAAGGCTATACCGGTTTTGCCTGTTACTTTGCCGAAGATGTGACGCTTGAACAGGACTTGATGCGCCGTGATTTGACGATTAATGCGATTGCGCTGGATGAGACGACTGGGGAACTTCATGATCCCTACCAAGGCCAGCAGGATTTAAATGCTCGCATTTTGCGCCATGTTTCGCCTGCGTTTGTCGAAGATCCGCTGCGGGTTTTGCGTGTTGCCCGTTTTTATGCACGTTTTTATCCGTTGGGCTTTCGCGTCGCCCCTGAAACATTGGATTTAATGCGCACCTTAGTCAACTCAGGTGAACTTCGTCATTTAACCGCCGAACGCGTCTGGCAAGAGACCGCTCGGGCTTTGCTGGAGCCTACGCCGCAAGCCTATTTTGAACTGTTACAGCAGGTTGGCGCTTTGGCTGAATGGCTGCCAGAACTCGCAAACTTATGGGGCGTGCCTAATCCTCCGAAATGGCATCCTGAAATTGATACCGGCATTCATAGCATGATGGTGCTTGCACAGGCGGCGCAGCTGAGCGACAGGCTGGATGTGCGCTTTGCGGCTCTTTGTCATGATGTCGGTAAAGGCCTGACACCAGCCTCCGCATGGCCGTCGCATCATGGCCATGAACACACGGGGTTGCCACTGATCGAAGCCTTATGTCAACGCTTGCGAGTGCCGAATGATTGTCGTGATTTGGCTCTGCTGGCGTGTGAATATCACCAACTGGTGCATAAGTGCCAAGAACTGCGGCCAGTGACATTACTCAAACTGTTCGATGGTATCGATTTATGGCGGCGGCCTGAGCGTCTTGAATTGCTACTGACTTGCTGTATCGCTGATTTGCGAGGGCGTACTGGTTTTGAAACGGCCAATTATCCGCAGGCGGATTATCTGCGGGCGATGGCACAACAAGCGCGAGCCATTGATATCAAAGCACTCGTTGCTCAAGGCTTCAAAGGCGAAGCGATGCGTGATGCCGTCAATCAAGCCAGACTTCAAGCCATTAGCACGGCGAGAGCGGCATGGGCAGATGGCAAACTCCCGCCAGCAACTGATGCTTGATGTCTAAACTAATCAGGCTCTAAACTAATCAGACTCTAATCTAACCAGATCTCAGCAGAGGCCTTCGCATAAAAAACCTCTGCGAAAATAGAATCAACAGTATCACTCATAAAAAAACGGCAGTTCCCTGCCGTTTTTTATGCATTCATCCTGTAACGAAAGCTAGTCTGCTTCTAACTCCCGTAAACGCGCCATATCTGCATGATGGTCACGCGCCAGCCACACGTAGATAGACGGCAGCACATAGAGCGTCAAAATCGTGCCTATTGCCATCCCGAACACCAACACAATACCAATGGCGTTTCGCGCTAACGCACCTGCCCCTTCGGCAAAGATCAGCGGTGTATGACCGGCAATAGTTGCAATACTGGTCATTAACACGGGCCGTAAACGCAGAATAGACGCTTGACGCACGGCATCTAACTTACTGCGCCCTTCCTCTTGCAGTTTATTCGCGAACTCCACCACCAAAATACCGTTGCGTGCAATCAGCCCCACGAGAGTCACCAAACCTACTTGTGAGTAAATATTCAA
>JACCDH010516419.1_pt1 | contig 14196 bp, 10 predicted proteins | sample 7442481 | NCBI WGS metagenome assembly JACCDH01 (sample SAMN15323433, study PRJNA562643) | freshwater metagenome | isolation source: river surface water | place: USA:Blue River Watershed | collected 2017-08-15
AGGTGGCTCAGGCGACCGACAAGCCGGTGCTGGTGTCCTGGACCGCCGACACCGCCACCACACAAGCCGGATATGACGCGTTGCTGGAAGCGGGTGTGCCGCGCTATGACACTCCTGTTCGCTGTGCCACCGGTATGGGAGCCATGTGGCAATTTGTCGCTGCCTGCCGTCGCGAAGCCGAGCGTGCGCGGGAGCCGATGCTCAACTGCTCTCGCCCGTTGCGGCGCCAGCAACTGGCCACTGCCCACAAGGACCTGACCGAATACGAGGCCAAGCAGCTGCTGGCCGACTATGGCCTCCCGGTCACAGCCGAAGCATTGGCACACAGTGCTGACGAGGCCGTGCAGCAGGCTGCTGCCATCGGTTTTCCAGTAGCCTTGAAAGTGGTCTCACCCGACATTGCACACAAGACCGAAGCGGGGGGTGTGCGCATCGGCCTTAGCGATGCCGATGCCGTGCGTCAAGCTTACGATGAGATCCTTCTCAATGCGCAGCATCATGCGCCACACGCCACCATCGACGGGGTGCTGGTGCAATCCATGGTCCCTAGCAGGGTCGAGGTGATCTTGGGGGTCACGAACGATCCGCTGTTTGGGCTGGCCATCATGTTCGGTCTGGGCGGCATCTATGCAGAGGTACTGCGTGACGTGAGCTTCAGGATGTTGCCCATCACCCGCAGTGAAGCCGAGGCCATGGTGCGCGAGATCCGTACCTTCGCCTTGCTGGATGGTGCACGCGGTCAGCCCAAGGCCGATGTCGATGCGCTGGTGGACACCATCCTGAAGCTGGCGGCATTGGCACAAGATTTAGGCGAACACATCTCCGGCATCGACATCAACCCCTTGTTCGTCAAACCGGCTGGGCAAGGTGTTGTGGCGGCCGATGCGCTGATCCAGATCAAGCGCTGACCATCGGCCAGCGACCAGCCACGCCAATACCCGCCCTGGGTGGTCAGTGCGCCTGCGTCCATCCGCATGCATCGAACGGGCTGGGTTTTTCTTATAGGTGACGAAAAAGCTGTCACCCAAGTGCCATTCACAGGGTTTTTGGCGTTGTCAGAGTGGTTAAGTTTGACTACTCTCAAAAACATGAATGCACATTCACAAAATCAATCACCCCAAACAGCGGTCACTGCGGTGATGGCCAAGCCTCTGGTGCTGTGGGGCTACCCCTTGCTCGAAGTCCTTCGAACCTGCCAAGTGCAAAGCAATCCAGAAGCCACACCTGCATTCGGTCGCGGCCCCTTCGGGATGTTCCACGGCAGTGACAGACCCTGGACACACGAAGACCGAGATATCGTCACACCCTCGTGCGATCTGTTGTATTACAACGCTTGGATCTGGATCGGAGCTTCCCCGGTTCGACTGCACATCCCTCCGAACCACGGCCGGTATTACGTGGTGCAACTGATGGATGCTTGGAGCGAAAACTTCCACAACGTGGGTCTGCGCAACACGCCAGCCGAAGGTGCGGATTGGTGGCTGATTCACACCGAGGACCCGATGCCAGCGGGAATTGATCCAGCGCGCGTGGTGCGCTGCCCCACTCGCTTGGTCTGGCTGCTGGGGCGCGCGCTGGTGGGGGATCTCTCCGATGTGCCCAAGGCACGCGCATTTGCAGATGGCGTTCAGTTGCAAGGCAGCGGACCTCGCCCTTCATGCGTTAGCCAGTGGCGAGACAGCGGCCATGCCGCCAACGATTTTTTTGCCAACCTGCTGCAGGCGGTCGATGAGATCGGGGTACCGAGCAACGCCAGTGACCTGCGTCCACTGATGCGCAGCTTGCGCTTGCCACCAGGTGGGCTGGATGCGCTGGAGCGCAGCAGCCAGCGTGTACGAGAGGGCTTGCGACATGCCTACTCCGAAGGGATACATCTGATAGAACAGCACATCGTTAACTTGACACGAAAGCCCTGGACCTGGAGTCCCCATTTGGGCATCTGGGGCGACAACATCCTGATGCGCGCCACAGTGGCCATGAAGGGGCTGGGCGCGTTAGCGGCCACCGAAACCCTCTATGCACAGGCCGATTTCGACGCCGACAGTGAACCTTTACACGGCCAGCATGGCTACACCTTGCGCTTTGAGGGTGGCCACATGCCGCCGGCAGACGCCTTTTGGTCGGTATCGCTCTATGGCGAAGACCGCTATTTCGCGGCCAATCCGATGGGTCGCTATGCGATTGGGGATCGAACCAAAGGCTTGCGACTCGGTCAAGACAACTCTCTGACGCTTCAAATTCAGCACGAACGCCCCGCCGAAGGCGATGCGAACTGGTTGCCAGCGCCATCAGGACCGTTCTACCTGATTTTGCGCATGTACCACCCGCGCGAAGAGATGCTCAACGGCCGCTATACCCTCCCCCCCGTCCAACGCGTCAAAGAAAGATGACCCCATGAACCGCAACGATCTGGCCAGAGAGGCCATCCTCTACACGCTGCCCTTGTATGAAACAGCACGGATGCAAGCAGCAAGCAGTCCACGCAAAAATACAGAAGGGCTCTTTGCGGACCCGGCGGGTGGTCCCGAATCTAAGCGCCGCTGGGCCAATGTGTTTTCACACACGCGCCAACTGCTCAATGCCAAAGACCGCCGAGTGGTCACACCCAACACTGACACGCTCTACACCAGTACCTGGATCGATCTGTCAGACGGACCTTTGTTGTTGCACACCCCGGACACTGGCGAGCGCTACTACGTGCTAGGGCTGTTGGACTTCTACACCAACCCTTTTGCGCATCTGGGCACCCGCTTGAATGGCAATGCGGCCCACACGTTTTTTCTTCATGGACCTGGCTGGCAAGGCACCCCACCGGCTGGTACGCTGCCCATTGAGTGCGCCACCCCAACGGTGTGGCTGATTGGCCGTATTCTGGCCCTCCCACATGAGGACTTGGCCCCTGTTCACGCACTCCAGGACGCCTTTCGGTTGACCACCCTTCAAGGTGAGCCAGCGGCCCGTATCGTCACATGCAGCCTCCATGGGCAAGACAAGCTGGGCGACGCCGCCACCTTCGTCCAAGTGGTCAATCGACAGCTGGCCATCAACCCACCACCTGCTGATGAAACGGCCGACCTTGCTCGCTTCGCAGTCATGGGCATCGGAGCGGGTCTGGACTCATCACAGGCCGACTTGCCCTTGTTGCAACAAACCTTGACCGAGATCCTGTCCGAACTGGATGCCCCGGCTTCTTCCGATTTGGAGGGCGGCTGGAATGCCTCGGTCGAAGTCACTGACCACTATGGCCGCGATTGGTTTACCCGAGCCCGCGTGGCCCGTTGCTACATTGGTCTGCTGGGTACGCAGGAAGTCATTTACCAGATGGCGCACCGCGACAGTCAGGGCCGTCCACTGGACGGGCGTCACCGTTACCGCCTGCGGTTCGCACCAGGAGGCTTGCCACAGGTCGATGCTTTCTGGTCGCTCAGCCTATACCGCAAAAGCGATTACCTGTTCGTGGACAACCCGCTGCAGCGCTACGCCATCGGGGACCGCACAGCCGGCTTATGCACCGACCCCGATGGCGGTTTGACGATCTGGCTAGGCCATACGTCACCCCCGCAGACCAGCAACTGGTTGCCCGCACCGGCTGATACTTTTTACGTTGCCCTGCGCCTGTATCTGCCTCGCGAAGTTCACCAGAATGGCCATTACAACTACCCGCTCATCGAGCGGGTCAACGACAGCGCCTGAGGATCAGGCCTGACCGCAATGCCTGCGCCATGAACCTGACATCCTCAACCAAGGCGTCACTTATGACCACCGACCTTCATCCTGCAACGGCCACTTACCGTCTGATTCTTGACCATGTTCAGGACCACGAAGTTCAGCGGGCTGACCAGGTCTACCTGACCCAGCCTGTGGGTCAAGGCCAAGTGCGTGATTACACTTGGCGCGAAACACTCGATGAGGCACGCCGCATGGCGCGGCACTTGCAGTCGCAAGGCTTCGAGCAGGGCACTCGAATCGGTCTGATCACCAAGAACTGTGCCCATTTCATCATGGCGGAACTGGCCATCTGGCTGGCCGGTGGCACAACTGTGGCCTTGTTCCCGACCGAGTCGGCCGACAACATTCGCTTCGTCCTGGAGCACAGCGAGACACGCCTGCTTTTCGTGGGCAAACTCGACAACTGGGCGCGTCAGCAAACAGGAGTGCCCCAAGGTCTTACCTGCATCGCGCTGCCCCTGTCAGATGCCACAGCAGATCAGCCTGATCTACCCCGCTGGGAAGACATCGTCGCCAGCACCGAAGCATTGAACGGTCGCATTAGGCGCGATTCGAAGGATCTGGCGCTTATTTCTTACACATCCGGATCGACCGGCGAACCCAAGGGAGTCATGCACAGCTTTGGCGGTATCAGCGATGCTTCCGAACGCACCATGGCGTTGATCAACGAGCGCACAGGTGACCCGTCTGAGCACCGCGTCTTGTCGTATTTACCGCTGTCCCACGTATTCGAACGCTCAAAGATCGCCTGCTGGTCTCTGGTGGCTGGCAATGTGCACGTGTTCTTTTCCGAATCGCTGGTCACGTTTGTGGATGACCTCAAGCGCGCACGGCCCAACTCCTTCATTTCAGTGCCCCGGCTGTGGCTCAAGTTCCAGCATGGTGTCTTCGCCAGAATGCCGGCAGAGCAGCTGGACGCGGCGCTGGCAGACCCTGTCAAAGGCCGAATGGTCGCCAAGCAGGTACTGGCATCGCTCGGTCTGGACGCGGTGGTGTCGGCCGGCAGCGGCTCGGCGCCCATCTCAGCCGAGCTGATTGAGTGGTACCGCAAGCTGGGGCTGGACTTGATGGAAGGCTACGCGATGACCGAAGACTTTGCGTATTCACATGGTTCGCTGCCGCAGTACAGCAAACCGGGGTATGTTGGAGGAGCGCTTCCAGGCGTGCAATCGCGGCTATCACCCGAGTGTGAAATTTTGGTCAAGTCGCCTGGCTGCATGGTCGGATACTACAAACGTCCTGACCTGACGGCCGAAGCCTTCACCGATGACGGCTATTTCCGCACTGGCGATTGCGGACATTTCGAGCCCAATGGCATGCTCAAACTCACTGGACGGATCAAGGAGCTGTTCAAGACGACGAAAGGCAAATATGTGGCACCTGCACCGATCGAAAGCCGATTGAACAACCACCCAATGATCGAACTCAGCATGGTGTGCGGCACCGGTCAGAGCGCTGCATGCGCCTTGGTTCAGCTGTCAGAGCAGCACCAGACACAGCGCCAGGACCCTGCGATGCGAGAACAGATCGAACTCGAGCTGGCGCGGCTGATGGAGGACGTCAATGCGACACTGAGCGATCACGAACAGCTGCGCTTGATGGTGGTGATGAACGAGCCATGGACCATTGACAATGGTTGCCTAACGGCCACGCTGAAAATCAAGCGCAACGCCATCGAGGCCAGCGTCCAGCAACGTCTGTACGGCTGGTACGCACAACCGGATCAGGTCCTCTGGGCCTGACAAATCGAAGGGCCTACTCAGGCAGCTGAAAACTGCTAATAGGTGGCAAAGGCTCCAGCACAGCGAAGCCACGGTCAAAGGTGTCGAGCAGCATCAGGAATTCCTCAAAAATTTCCCGCGGGCCTTGCAGCTGTATGCGCCCGCTGTCCAGCGCATCTGCAAAACTCAGCTGCTCGAGAGAAATGTCATCGAGTGTCGCGCGGCTCAGGCGCAATTGGACATCCACTTTGTCAACAGGTTCTTCGCAGGCATGGCGCAACACACCATTCGACAGTGTCAACACATGGCTGGCGTCTGGTTCGCTAAAAAGCCAGTGCATCACCAGGCGATGCCGCGCTGCGCGAGGTCCGTTCAGGCGCATGGCCAAATAATCAAAATAATGCGACAGGGGCAGCGCACGGATCATGTCGCGGCTGGCAGCCATCCCTGATGCCAAGCGCGGCGGCCCCTGGCGCAGCTCCCGGGCGCCTTGCAGGTAAGCATTACGCCAGGTGGATGACTCGGTCTGATAACCCAGTTGTTCCATGGCTTGGGCGCACAGTCGGCGCGCTTCGGCGCAAGACGGATCCACCCACACAATCCGGGCACAGACATCGGCCACCCAACGGTATTCACCCGCAGCCAAGTCGGCACGTGCCTTGCTCAATACGACGTCCACGCCGCCCATGTAATCGATGGTCTTGCGCGCCTGTGCTTCACGCGGCAACGGGTCCAGGAATGCCGGGTGGCCTTCATAGGCACCCAGGTAGCGCTGGTACACGGCCTTCACGTTGTGCTTGAGGTGACCATAAAAGCTGTGTGTTGACCAATCCTGTTGGAGTGCCTCTGGCAAGCGAATGGCTTCGGCGATGTCGCCACCCGTGTGTCCGTGGTTCATCAACCGCAATGTCTGGTCGTGCACGAACTTGTAAAGATCGTGCTGGCGCAACAGATACTCGCCCATGGACTGACTGCCCCAAACTGGCCAATGGTGCTGAGCAATCAGCACATCGCTGTGAGCAGCATACCGTTGGCGTGCACCTACCAAATAGCTCGCCCAGGCACGGGCATCGCGCACCTGGGCACCGCGTAGGGGCAGCAGGTTGTGAAAGTTGTGGCTGGTGATTTCGGCCATGTTGAGCACACGCAGGCCAGGGTGGTGGATGATCATCTCGGCTGGGGCTTCAGCCCCAGGTGTCAACTCAAACACACATTCGATGCCATCCACCTCGAAGCTTTCCACCGGTTGGGTGATCAGCCGATTGGGTGCAATCAGTGTGACGGTCCCAGCTGAGACCGCCTTGCCCAATCCCGCATCCACCTGACCAAGCTCACCGCGAGGTAACAATGCGCCGTACTGAAACAAGGCACGCCGTGTCATGGCATTGCCTGCCATCAAGGTTTCGCTGATGGCGTCATCCATGAAGCCCACAGGTGCAATCACCTGAACTCGGCCGGCTAAGACATCGGCCTCGTCGATGACGCCACGCACGCCGCCAAAATGGTCCACATGGCTGTGTGTATAAACCACCGCCACCACCGGCCGTTGTGGCCGGTGGTGGTGATACAAGGCCAACGCCGCAGCGGCCACCTGGGTCGACGTGAGCGGGTCAATGATGATCAGTCCGGTGTCACCTTCCAGAATGGTCATGTTGGCCAGATCCATGCCGCGAACTTGGTAAACACGGTCACAGACCTTGAACAAGCCGGTGACCATATTGAGGCGGGCATGTCGCCACAGACCGGGGTGCACACTGTCGGGCGCCTGGTCATGGGCCAGGAAACCATAGGCCTGCAGGTTCCAGACCGGGCGGCCGTTGGGGCGCAGAACACCTTCGGGTGGCAAGGGTGCGACTAGTCCCCGACGCGCATCGTCAAACGCACGGTCATCGTGCAAGGGCAAATGCAGCCGCTGGGCGGCTTGGCAGGCACGGGTGTGCATCGAGGCCGGTTGAGGATCTTCTGTCGCCAGGCTTTTTTCAGGTTTAAGAGCAGTTGTGTCAGAGGTCATTCGTTGAAGCGACTACAAGTCGTGCTGGGTGACGAAGTTTGGCCGTTAAAAATGGATACGAATCAGGCGCTTTGCAAACCCTTCGTGATCGCATGATGAGCGAGCCGATTGGAATCAAACACATGGTTTTCCCTTGGTTCTTAAAGCTGGTGCTTGACAAGTGCTGCCAGGCGGAATTATTGTGAACCTGAATTCATGTTCTGTATTTTGCTTTTGAAAGCCGCACTTGTCCACCCTTCCATTGACTGCCTCTGCAACCTCTAGAAAACCAGCTTCAAACATGGAGAAAAAAACCATAGAGGCTGTCATCAAGGCCTTTCCAGCCAAGCAACAAAGGTCCGAGCAAACCCACGAAAAATTGCTGCAGTCAGGTCTCGATTTGTTGCGCGATGGGGTTTTTGATGATATTTCCATTGCGCAAATTGCGGCCCGAGCAGGATGCGCTGTGGGTTCCTTTTATCTGAGATTTCGCAACAAAGAGGCTTTTTTCAAATTTCTCATTGAAAGCATCAGCGAAACCTTAGAAGCAGACCTGCACGCCAATCTCACCCCAGAAAGCATCAAAGAACTCAACCTGGCACAAACGGTACGTCACTGTGTAGACCATTACGTGGAGACCAACCGACAGTACGAAAGCATCATTCGTGCGGCAGTGCAATACAGCATCAATGACAGCGATGACTGGCAACCCGTAAGGGACAACGGGCTAAAGCTGCACGATCACTACATTGAATTGATCCTCAGTAAATCAAGAAAATCAAACCAAGAAGAAGTCCGACAACAACTGATCGTCGGCTTACAAATCATCAGTGGACATTTGGTCAACAGCATTACTCACCCGATCAACCGCTTACCCCTGCATGACCCCAACCTCAGCTATTGGCTTTATGAAGTGGTCATGCACTGCTTAAAGGTCAAGCCGCCAGTACCCGCCATGTCGCAGCAAAAAAAGGGGCATTTGCGGACTGCATCCCCAGTGAAAAAAGCCATAACCAAAAGGAGCAAATAAATTGAAAGCCGCCGTATTTCATGGCCCAGGTCAGCCCATGACTATCGAGAGCATCGAGATCGAAAAACCCAAACGCAACGAGGTGTTGGTGCGCACCCGTGTCAGCGGCCTGTGCCACAGCGACTTGCATTTCATCGAGGGCAAATACCCGACCCCCGTGCCCGCCGTACTCGGCCATGAAGCCGCTGGGGTGGTCGAAGCGGTGGGTGAAGACGTCACCCACGTCAAGCCTGGTGACCATGTGGTCACCTGCTTGTCGGTGTTCTGTGGCCATTGTGAGTATTGCGTGACGGGTCACCAAACCATCTGCAGCAACACCGCAGTCAAAATGCCTCCCGGCGTGGCCAAACGCCTGCGCTGGAAGGGGGAACACCTCAATCAGTACCTCAACCTCTCCACTTTTGCTGAGCAAATGCTGGTGCACGAGAACGCGGTCGTCAAAATTCGAGAAGATATGCCCCTGGACCTGGCGGCTTTGCTGGGCTGTGGCGTTCTCACGGGTTATGGCTCGGTGGTGCACAGCGCACAACTGGAGCCTGGCACCACAGTGGCTGTGCTTGGTTGCGGCGGCGTAGGCCTGTCCACCATTCATGCGGCGCATCTGGCTGGCGCAGCCCGGATCATTGCCATCGACATCGACCCCGCCAAGCTGGAGATGGCCAGGATATTTGGAGCCACAGATGGCATAGATGCTAAAGACCCGGACATGGTCGCCAAGATCATCGAGATGACCCAAGGCGGCGTGCATTACGCATTCGAGTGCATAGGTCTGAAGACCACGACCGAAGCTTCATTTGCCATGCTGCGTCCTCGCGGTTTGTCCACCATTGTGGGCATGATTCCGCTGGGCACCAAAATTGAGCTGCACGGCTTTGACTTTCTGCGTGAGCGTCGCATCCAAGGCACGATGATGGGCTCTAACCACTTCCGACTAGACATCCCCCGCTTGGTGGAATTTCACATGCAGGGCCGGATGAAACTCGACCAGTTGGTTTCGAACCGACTCAAGCTGGAGCAAATCAACGACGGTTTTTCCGCTCTGCAGCGAGGTGGTATCGCTCGCAATGTGATCGTTTTCGATTGATGGAGCGCCCCATGAAACGATTGCAAAACAAAGTCGCCGTGATCACGGGCGCCTGCTCGGGCATTGGCTTGGCCACCACCGAGCTGTTTCTTTCAGAAGGCGCCCAAGTGGTGGCAGCGGACGTGCAGGACGAGGTGGGACAGCAACTGCAAGAGAAGTATGCAGGTCAGCTGCTCTTTGCGCATTGCGATGTGACCCAGCTCGATGAGTTACGCGCCGCCATCGACTGTGCCGCCGAGCATTTTGGTGGTCTTGACATCCTGTTCAGCAATGCGGGTCGCATCGGCACCATGGGCGGCGTTCAGGCTTTTAACGCCGAGGCTTGGGACAACACCCAAAACCTTTTGCTGCGATCTGTCGCGGCAGGCGCGAGCTACGCAGTGCCCCACATGATCAAACGGGGCGCAGGCGCCATCGTGAACACATCGTCCATTTCGGCCTTGCAGGCTGGCTACGCCCCGCTGGCCTATTCGGTGGCCAAAGCGGGCGTTCTGCATTACACACGGGTGGCAGCGGCCGAACTCTGCGCCTTGAACATCCGCATCAACGCGGTGGTGCCGGGCTTCATTGCCACGCGCATCTTCGGCGGCCTGTTTGGCATGGACCAACAGGCCTCGCAAGACCTGGCCAAACGTGTGAGTGATCACAGCAGCAGCGCCAATCCGATTGGCCGTGCCGGTCAGCCGCAAGACATTGCAGAGGCCGTCCTGTATCTGTCTAGTGATGCCGCGCGGTTTGTCACTGGCACCCACATCACCGTGGATGGGGGGATCACCATCGGCCCCCGACACAGTTGGGACCCCCAAACAACCAGCCCCATGAGCCAAGCACTCGGCGTGTCACGCGAGCAAATCGAAGCCATGCGCAAGTCAGCCGATTCCTGAATTTTGATTTTTCCAGAAAGATTTTTGTCCATGCCCCAAGTTCATTTCATCAGCTTTGACGGTATTCGCCGCAGCGTTGAGACCCAGATTGGCGAGAACCTGATGCGCGCTGCCACAGATAACGCCGTGCCTGGCATCGATGGGGATTGCGGCGGCCAGTGCGCTTGCGCAACTTGTCACGTGTTCGTATCTACGCCCTGGGCAGAGCGTCTGCCCATCATGCGTACCAATGAGAACGATATTTTGGAATTCACCAACGAGCGCCGGGAATCTTCCCGTCTGGCCTGCCAGATCGTCATGACCGCCGAGCTCGACGGTATCGAAGTCCATATGCCCGAAGGCCAGCACTGAAGCTGTCGATGAAGCGAAAGAAAAAACATGAAACTGTCACAAGCCGAAATTCAGGCTTCAGCCCGCGCCGAAGCCTTTGCCATGCCGATCGAGCAGATCGACCCCGGAACACCAGCTTATTTTGAGAATGACACCGTTGGTCATTATTTCGAACGCCTTCGACGTGACGACCCTGTCCACCACTGCAACAGCGCTTTGTACGGACCGTATTGGTCGGTGACCCGTTTCCAGGACATCATGCAGGTGGACACCAACCACGGCATCTACTCTTCAGACTGGACAAATGGTGGTATTGCCATCACCGAACCACCACCGGGTGAAGCGAAGTTGCAGATGTTCATCGCCATGGACCCTCCGCGCCATGACGTGCAACGCAAGGCCGTTCAGCCCATCGTAGCGCCGGGCAACCTGGCCAACATGCAGAACCTCATCCGGGAGCGGACCTGCAAAGTTCTCGACGGCTTGCCTCGTGGCGAGACCTTCAACTGGGTAGAGCATGTGTCTATCGAGCTCACCACTTTGATGCTGGCGACTCTTTTTGATTTTCCGATCGAGGACCGTCACCTGTTGACGCACTGGTCAGATGTGGCCACCGCCAACAAGGATGTGGACCCCAACGCGCCAACGCGTGAAGAACGCCTGGCTGAATTGCAAAAGATGGCGGCTTATTTCACCCGCCTGTGGAATGAACGCGTCAACTCAAGTCCAGGATCCGACCTGATTTCCATGATGGCCCATAACCCGGAAACCCGGAACATGTCTCCGCAGGAATTCATGGGCAATCTGGTGTTGCTGATCGTGGGTGGTAACGACACCACTCGCAACTCGATGACCGGAGGCCTGCTGGCCCTGCACAACAACCCGGCCGAATGGGACAAGCTGCGAAACAATCCAGCCTTGGTGGACAACATGGTCTCGGAAATCATTCGCTGGCAGACACCGCTGGCCCACATGCGCCGCACAGCCTTGCAAGACACAGAACTGGGCGGCAAACAGATCAAAAAAGGCGACAAGGTGGTGATGTGGTACCTCTCGGGCAACCGCGACGAGGAAGCCATTCCCAACGCGAGCCAGTTCATCATTGATCGGCCACGTGCACGCCAACACTTGTCTTTTGGCTTTGGCATCCACCGCTGTGTGGGGAACCGCTTGGCAGAGATGCAACTGCGGATCCTTTGGGAAGAAATTCACAAGCGCTTTCCCGTCATTGAAGTCGTGGCCGACCCGGTGCGAGTGCGTTCGCCCTTTGTGCGTGGCTTCACCGAACTCATGGTGCGCATACCCACATGAACGAGGCGCCTGACATGAAGCCGTTGCCCGAGCAATTGGATGTGCTGATCATCGGCGCCGGTATTTCTGGCGTCGGTGCTGCCTGCCACCTGCAGCAACAGTGCCCGGACAAGCGTTTTGCGTTAGTCGAGGCCCAGGCCAGTTTCGGCGGCACATGGCGGACTCACAACTATCCCGGCATTCGCTCCGACAGCGATCTTTTCACCTTTGGCTACCGATTCAAGCCGTGGCGCGGCAACCCGATCGCCAGTGGCGATCAGATCTTGAACTACATGAACGAGGTCATCGACGAATACGACTTGGCTGCGCGGATCCATTACCGAAACCGTGTGACCTCGGCCCGGTGGTCTTCTGTCGACGCCCGCTGGCATGTCGAGATCCTGCAAACGCCACAAGAAGGCAAGCCTGTCATCCGCCAAGTGCGTTGTCAGTTTTTATGGATGTGCCAGGGTTACTACAGTCACGCCGCGGGTTACACGCCGGAATGGTCCGGTATGAATGACTTTGCCGGTCGCATCGTCCACCCGCAACAATGGCCGAGAGACCTCGACCTGACCGGTCAGCGTGTGGTGGTGATCGGTTCTGGCGCGACCGCCGCAACACTGGTACCTTCCCTGGCGGGCCGCTGTGCGCATGTGACCATGCTGCAGCGATCACCCACTTGGTTTGCAACTGGGCGCAACGCCAATGAACTGGCCGACACGCTGCGCGCACTGGACATACCGCACGAATGGACCCATGAAATCGTGCGCCGCAAAGTGCTTTTTGACCAAGCCCACATCCAGCGGCGATGTGTCCAAGAGCCCGAGACTGTGGCGGCTGAACTGCTCGCCGCAGCCAGAGAGGCACTCGGCCCCGAACACGCACACTTGGTCGATGTCCATTTCAAGCCGACCTATCGTCCATGGCAACAGCGTTTGGCCTTTGTGCCCGATGGCGACCTTTTTAAAGCGATACGTCATGGGCAGGCCAGTATTCAAACAGGTTCGATTGAGCGCTTCGTGCCAGAAGGCATTCGCCTGAGCAACAGTGAGACTGTGCCCGCCGATGTGATTGTGACTGCCACAGGTTTTAACCTGAACGTATTGGGTGACATTGATTTCCAGATCGATGGCAAGCCGCTGGACTTTGCGGGCAGCGTCACTTGGCGCGGCGCCATGTTCACAGGCTTGCCCAATTTATTGTGGGTGTTCGGCTATTTCCGTGCCAGTTGGACGCTGCGCGCCGACTTGCTGGCCGACTTTTTCTGCAAGCTAGTGAAGCACATGGACCAACACGAATTACGCAGTGTGGTGCCAGCGCTTCGACCTGAAGACCAAGACATGACCTTGAGCCCCTGGGTGCGGCCCGACAACTTCAATCCCGGCTACCTGGCCCGAGGCATGCATCAGTTGCCACGCCAAGGTGATCGTGCACCCTGGTTGCACCTGCAAGACTATTCGACCGACAAGAACGATCTTCCAGTGGCCGCACTCGATGACGGCTCTTTGATTTTTAACTAAGTTTTTCTCAACCCACCTAGAAAATTTTGACCACCACAACCAGGAGACACTTCATGACCCATGCACTGACACGCCGCCAGACCCTGCAAGCGTTGGGGGCCAGCTTGCTGCCGATGCCGCTGATTGCAGCCGCACAAGCCGCTTTTCCAAACAAGCCCGTTCGAATCATCGTGCCGCTGCCTGCCAGCGGTGCAGCCGACGTGTCGGTGCGCATCTTGACAGAATTCATGCAACAGCCTCTGGGCCAAAGCCTCGTGGTGGAGAACCGACCCGGTGGGATTTACCAAATCGGCATTCAGGCCATCACCAGCGCTCCAGCGGACGGTTACACCCTGATTCACCTCAATGCAACCATGTGTGCCGTACAGGCTTCACTCAAACGCTTTGACATGCTCAAACAACTCATTCCCGTGGGGTTGATGGGCTCAACAGATGCCATGCTTTGCATTGCCAACAATGCGCCATTCAAGACTGCACAAGAAATGGTTGCATGGGGCAAGGCCAACCCCGGCAAGCTCAACTATGGCTCCACAGGTCCGGGCTCGATGGAACACTTGAGCATGGTCAGCATCATGCAACGTGTCGGCATCACGGGTAACAACATTCCATTCAAAG
>JACCDH010973232.1_pt1 | contig 14196 bp, 11 predicted proteins | sample 7442481 | NCBI WGS metagenome assembly JACCDH01 (sample SAMN15323433, study PRJNA562643) | freshwater metagenome | isolation source: river surface water | place: USA:Blue River Watershed | collected 2017-08-15
AATCAAAGATAAAATACAACCCGTAAGCATATAATAATCTCCCGCAGAAAATAACAATCCAGATTGGTTGTTACAAATCATGGAAGAAACACCACCTACATTTGTTGCCACGCACGGTAGTCCTAATATCATAGCTTCACTGAGGCTATTCGGGCTATTTTCGATGTATGAAGTAAATACAAAAATATCTGAATTTAATAATTCCATTTGTAAATTATCTTCGCTACAAAAACCTATAAATTTTAACTGTGTCGGTATTTTATCAATGCCAAACTTTTGAAGAGACAGCTTAACAATTTCATCTGTAGCATTTAACCCGGCTAATTGCCATTCAAAATTTACTCCAAGTTTGTTTAATTGTTGCAAACAACCCACAACAACATCGAATCCTTTGTTTGGCGTATTTGAACAAATTGAGAATAATTTCAAAGTGCCATTCAATTCATAATTTAATTTAGGATTACATTCATAAAACGAAGTTCTCAATACTTCATTCAATTTAAAATATTCCGCTTTGGGAGAAAAAACTCTACTCAATTGATAATCCCAATGAGTTCTACCAAAAAAATATTTAATTTTACCTAAATATAGATTTTCAATGAGAGTTCTCTCATATAAATCAAGATTCATTTTTTCAAAAAATCCAATTCCAAAAAGGTGATACAAAATATTTCTATTTTTTACCGATTTTAACTGCTCTAGAGAAAATCCACCATTGAAATTCGCATAAACAGCAGACGCAACTCCTTGAATAGATAAAATGATTGGAATTGAGGTAATGTCTGATATTTTTGCGAAGTCATTTTCACTGCCATGTATGTGAATAATATCTGGTTGAACTTTATCAATCACATGCTTCAAATAGGAAGTATTGTTAGTATTTAAAAACCTCTTACGTAATAAATTTAAAATCTTTTGTAATGGATTTTGATGAATAAAAATTGGGTGATAATGTGTATTTTGATTTTCAAAAGAATCAACCTTTACATGATGATAGAAAGAAATATGTAATTCACAATTTTGATTGACTAATTTTTCGAGTGAAACCAACCAACCTCCACTTCCCTGATTTTGTTTTAAATAACTCACAGCACCACAAGGAGTATTTGTAAACCAAAGGACTCTCATTCTATTTTCGTTGTTAAAATCCTTGGTGTAAATAAATAGTTCAGAATGTCTAAAATTAAGTATTGATAAAACAGTGTTCCCATCCAACTTCCCACAGTGTGATGGGAAAAAATTGATTGAGTCCACAGATACAAAAATATCGCAAAAGGAAACATTGAAATGAGATAATTATCATTGTCGGCCAACACAAATCTTGAAAACACAATTTCAGTTAGAAAACAAAACACAAAAATTGCGACAAAAGTACCGTAATAACCAAAATCATCGTACACATTCAGAAAAATAGTGGCAGTTGTATTTTCCCATTCCAGACCTCTGGCACCCAATTCAACTGCTTCAGGTAGTTTAAATCCATAATAACTGGCTAGCCCTATTGGCGCGTTGTACAATTGCGAAATAAAAGGAATATTGAAAAATAAAATGAAAGAAAACGTTTTCTCACCCATCTCCAATTCAGGGGTTACGCTATCTTCTTTTCTCAGTTGATAGCCAGGATAATGATCTGTTAGGTATTGCACGATTCCTGATATTGGAACCAACGCAGGATAATCTTTCCATTTCTCAAATGAAGGATCATAATCGGTGCTTTCAGCTCTTAGTTGATTGATTAAGGTAGAGTATAATGAAAACCCAATTAACGCAATTGCCATGAATCCGCTCATACGTTTCAATAAATACAACTGACCTTGTTTCATAGTAGATAAAGCGATAAAAAGACCCGTTGAAAAATAAATCAAAGCATAAATTACACCTGCCCTTCCACCAGAAATCACGGTACCCAATATCATTGTCAGCGTAGGTAAGTAATAATAAAATTTTATCTTCTCAAAACTCTTTTCAACAATGGCTTTTGTAATTTTAAATGAAGTGTAAGTTAAAAGTACTAGATTGGCCGATTTTGCAATATTGAAAAGCAATGTAGCAACACCAATCTGAGAAACCATTTTTTGATTTTTAAGCATTTCTGCACTACCCGCGGCTCTATTACTTACAATGTCTGATCCACTCTTATACCAATTTATCAATACAACTGAAAATAAAATAATGCTCAAATATTTGAGGAGTCTCTCCTCAATTACAAATTTAAAGTTCATTTGGTGATCTTTAATTTTTGCAGATTTAAACCAACCCAAAAATAAAAGACAAATAGAGGTAAAATCCACATAAACCATCAATTCTACCACATCCTCAGGGTTGAAAATAATAAATGTAAACCCAATATTTAAATACAGAATGAATGATAAAAAACTACCTATCCAAACTGTAACAAACCAAAATCCGGGATGCAATAATGATTTATATCCATATTTCATAAACTGCATCACCAAAGTGAGCAACTGTATAAAGGTTGAAATCCATGCGACTAAATATAAATAATCAATATCTATATTGTTCATTTCAAATTTCTAATTTCCCTAATGACCTTAAAAGGAATATAAATCAATCCTATAAATGAAGACAAAATCAAACCTATGACTACACCTATTGAATTTTGAAAATATATTGTCAGATTATAAGCTGAAAAAATAAAAATAAAAACACCGACAGGTGATAAATAAGCCACAACATCTAGTTTGCCAATTCCATTGTAAATATTTGTAAAAGGCTGTAGAAACAAATTGATTGAAGTATAAATTGCAATCCATAATACCAAATTTGGATTTATTAAAACTTTATTGCCAATCCAAAGTAGATAAACCGATTGAGATAAAAAGTACAAAATCCATGTGATAAAGATTAAAATTAATGCATAAACGTTGAATTTATTTAAAATTTGTTTCAACCACTGTTTATCCGACTGCACGAATGCTTGTGTTACAAGAGGAGTAATTGGATTACACAATACTCCCATTATCAGCAGGGGGATGTTAAAAATACTATTCGCTAAGTTATATTCGGTAGCATGGGATGGATTTAGTAATTGTGATAATATAAAGGGTATACTTGCAAAAATGATTAAAGCCGTTAATTGAATTAAAAAGAAATGAAAGCTTATTTTCATCAATGGTCGGATAAATGGCAAATCAAGCTCGCTCCAACGGGGCATAAAAAGTCGTTTTTTATGAAAAATAAACCACAAAAAATAGAATAAATAGAGAACATTTGGAATCCAAACAACATACAACCCTACAGTTTTTAGTTCTATCATACCTGATGATAATATTCCTTGAACGTATAAGAAAATAATCCCTAAAATATTACCAATCAATAACAATCCGTTAGAAACATGGGTAAATCCTTTTGCTGTTTCTAAAACTACGGGTATTTGAAAAATAAACCTAAAAATAATCCCAGCAAAAACAATGTTAAATATACCAGAAAGCTCATTTTCAGATATTTTTTGAGTATTAAATAATCTTTGAAAATTTAAATGTGGTTCAAAAAACATAAAAATGATAAATATCAATGTAAAAAACAGCATCAAAAAAGCAAATACATTAAAAATGTACTTCCTGGTATCGTTGATGTTTTGATTGATATAAAGCTCAGATAATTTATTCCTTAACCCATTTGTTATTCCTAAGTCAAACACAGAAATCCAATTCACAACATTCAATAAAGTGAGCCAAACCCCATATTTTTCTTGTTGCATAATGCCCAACAAAAGTGGAACTTGTATTAAAGTTACAAGTATTCCCCCACCACGGATAACCAATGACCAAAAAACCTGTTGTTTGAATATTGAATTTTTATCCAAAATATCGCCTGAAAAATAGTTGATAAATTAACTTTAATATTGCTTTAGGCACAAATTTTAAGAAATATTTTTTTTGAATCATAGCACCGTAAATATTAAATCGATTATCCAATATACGCTGAATTTTATCATTTTCATTGTAAGCAAATAAATTGATAATCACACTGTTTGCCTTGACAATGCTTTTTAATTTTAATCTATAATTTTTATTGAATATTTCGTTGAGACGAATACCATAAATATAAGACATACCTACGAGGGCTCTCACGGATGTATCACTATTTTTTGAATCATTATTATCATGGTTGCCCCTGGTTACCAAAAGATTTTCGTTTCCAAAAAGATTGAGCTTTCGAATCTCTGAATACATCCAAATCCAATCAGAACAGGAATGAAATTTTTCTTGAAATCCATCAAATTTAGACTTTTTGATGGCTGTGGTAAAAATTGGAAACGATAAACCGTGCTCTACACCATATTTCTGTACCTCTAAGTTGTTTTCGAAATAACCAAATGGAATACAATGATGATGTGATAAAAATTCTTTTGATCCAAAATCGTATATATCAAAATTGGTATAATACATATCCAACTGTGGATGTTCTCTTAAAGTATTTAAAAAATCCTCAACATAAGTTGGTTTGAGTACATCGTCGTCAGATAATATAAGTGCAAATGGAGTTTTTGCCAACTCAATACATTTATTCCAATTTCCAAAAACACCCAAATTATTTTCATTCCTGAAATAAGGAATGTTATTCAATTCACAAAAATCTCTGAATTTGGTGTGCGAAGAAGCATTATCTGATACTAGAATATCACATTTAACCGTTTGATTTAAAGCCGATTCAATTGCTGACTCAAAATAATCAATTCTTTCATAAACCGGTATGCAAATGGTTAATTTATTCATGATTTATTCTTCTCTAAATAACGCATCAACCCATCTTTTAAACTTATTTTAGCCGTCCAATTAGGTAGGAATATTCCTTTGTTCCATGGCTCCATAACTTCACGTTTGCGATATGGCTTACCACCCCAAATAACCTTGATTTTCAATCCTGAAATATGTTCGAAAAGTTGGATTATCTCTCGAATAGAATATGAATTTGAACTTGCAACTTTGTATTTGTAATGACAAGACTTTTTCTCACACTTGATGATGTCAAAAGCCATTTTAAATGCCTCACAAACATCAGAAATATGCACCAGATTTATTTTTTGATGGCCCGGTGTTAAATTTAATTCACTCTTGTTTACCGCAAACTGATACAACAAATTAATTAATTTTGGTCTGTCATCATTTTCTCCGTAGGTATCAAACAATTTCAGCGTGATCACTTTGAATTCTTCAGCTTTCACATAATAGTCTATCAAAGATTCAAACGATTGTTTTGTTGCTGCATATAAACTCACCGGATTATATGAACCATTTCTAAAATGCTGCCATGAAGTTCCTGTATTTATGAGATGTTTAATCCCTGCTAAATTCATTGCTTCTAATAATTGACAACCAAATAAAATATTGCTGCTTACTAATTCTTCGATTTGTTCGGACTCATGCTCGGCAATAAATTTTGATGCCAAATGAATCACACAATTTGGTGTGTTGAATGAAAAAAATGCACTTAGTTCATCGATATTATTTTTGTAGACAAATACCTTCAAACAAGGATTTGATGTGTTTAATTTACTCAAATCACTGTTTTCTCTTACAATCAACTGAACCTCAAAACCAAGGTTCAACAACCAATTGGTAAGATTAAATCCTACAAAACCTGTTCCTCCGGTTATGGCTATTTTCTGCAAATCAAAATAAATTGTTACGGCAAAATTCGTCCATTGACATAAAATTTTGGTCCCGTTCAGACACAATTGGATTTTCTATTCCCCAGTCAAAACCAAATGAATCATATCGAATGCCACTGTCAGAATTCATTTCATAAACAGATGAAACATTGTAAACAGTCGTTGTGTTTTCAGATAAAGATAAAAATCCATGTGCAATGCCTTTTGGCATAAATAAAGATGTGGCATTATTTTCAGACAGTTCAATCGAAAAACACTTTTGATATGTTGAAGAGTTTGATCTTAAATCAACCACAACGTCTAAAATACGCCCAGAGGTTACATAAACTAACTTTTGATGATCGTGTGGAGGGGTTTGAAAATGCATTCCTCTAATCACGTTGAGCTTAGATTTTGAATAATATGACTCAGCTGAGCAGAATTCTATTTCGTTTTCTTTAAACAAACTCATATTGAACGTTTTAACAAAACATCCGCGGTCATCCGAAGCTTGGAAATTCCGAACAACAAATAAGCCTTCAATTGGCGTTTTTTCGAATTCTAGTTTTCTAGCCACCTACCTGCTCTTGATAAAATCTTTGATTACTTTCACCATATACTCAAAATGCATTTCATTCAAACCAGGCCAAACACCTAACCAGAATGATTGATTCATCACCAAATCACAATTTGTTAAGCTGCCCACGATTCTATGTTCAATATGAGTGTAAGCGGGTTGTTTCAACATGTTGCCTCCAAAAAATAATCTAGTTCCAATTTTATTTGACTCCAAATATTGAACCAAATCATTACGATTAAAGCCACATTCAGGACGCACTGTAAGCATATAACCAAACCAAGAAGGGTCAGAATTTGGGGTTGCTTCAGGTAAAATAAAATACTCCTCCAAATCCTTCATCATAGAATTCAAAGTTTTATGATTTTCCCTCCTCTTTGCCACGAATTGATCGGCTTTACGCAATTGATTCAAACCTATCGCAGCCTGAGTATCTGTTACCTTTAAATTGAAACCTATATGACTATATGTATATTTGTGATCGTAACCACAAGGCAGTTCACCCAATTGCCAATCAAATCTTTTGCCACAAGTATTGTCTTTTCCAGGTTCACAATAACAATCCCTCCCCCAGTCTCTGAAACTCCATGCTGGCCTCAACAACTTTATATTATTGACCAATACCGCACCTCCCTCACCCATGGTTATGTGATGGGCAGGGTAAAATGAAACAGTAGCCAAATCTCCGAAAGTTCCGGTTTTTTGTCCTTCGTATGTAGCCCCTAAAGAATCACAATCGTCCTCTATTAACCAAAGATTATATTTTTCAGCCACTGCCTTTACAACTGCCAAATTGAATGGATTTCCTAAAGCATGGGCAATCATGATTGCTTTCGTTTTCGGAGTTACGGCCTCTTCCAGCAATGTAACATCAATATTATATGTAGGAATATGTACGTCTAAAAAAACAGGTACACATCCAAATTGTATCATCGGATTGATGGTGGTTGGAAAACCCGCAGCCACTGTAATTACTTCATCTCCTGGTTTGATGGCTCTATCTCCCAACTTTGGACTGGTGAGGGTGTAAAATGCAACCAAATTTGCAGATGATCCCGAGTTTACCAAGACAGACGCTTTACTCCCAAAGTACAAAGCAAAATCCTTTTCAAAGTCTTTTGCATATCTACCTGTAGTTAACCAAGCATCAAGTGTGGCATCAACACCATGTAAAATATCATCAACATCTAACACTTTACCAGTAACAGGGATATAATTCTCGCCAGGTGTAATACTTTGATAAATATTGCCCGAAATAATTTCAGATAATTTAGATTTTAAATCTTCAGATTGAATATTTTTATAGTTAAAGTTCATTAGAGAAAAAAGAATGTATATTTTGATTAGTTAATTGTTCTGCATTGTTTGAATTCAATTCATTGTACCATAAAGCCGTTTCTTTGATCGCTCTCTCAGTATTCCATGTAGGCTTCCATAACAAATGTTGTTGAGATTTATTGATATCCAACATTAATAAATTTGCCTCATGCAACTGTTGGTCTTGCTCGATACTGATATCGGATTCCATTCCAAATGTTTGATAAAAGATATTTGCAACCTCAGTCACTGTTTTCTCCTCTCCGTTAAACGGTCCAAAATTCCATGCACTTGTGAATTTATGATGAACATCCATCATGTTACTCGCTAACGTCATGTAACCAAAGATAGGGTCTAAAACATGTTGCCATGGTCGTACAGCAGATGGATTTCGAATCACCATTTTTTTCTTGAGGGATATGGACCTAACCAAATCTGGTATCAATCTATCTTCAGACCAATCGCCACCGCCAATTACATTTCCCGCCCTTGCACTCGCAACTTGAATATGTCCCTCACTAAAAAACGACTTTCTGTAGGAATCTATAATCAACTCAGCCGCAGCCTTACTCGCAGAATAAGGATCATGTCCCCCTAAAGAATCTAGTTCATTATAAGCATAACGCAGTTCCTTATTACTGTAGACCTTGTCGGTTGTAACACATACAACGATACACGGTTTAATTAACTTTTTACATGCTTCCAACAAATTCGCTGTTCCAATTACATTGGTTTGAAAAGTTTCCAAGGTATGATGATAAGAGTATCGAACCAAGGGTTGAGCCGCCAAATGAAAGATAACGTCGGGTTGAAACGACAAAATATGATTTTCAAGGGCGTCTGCATGATTGATATCCGCAAAAACGCTTTCAAATTTATGATGATGATTTAACAATTGAAACAAACTAGGTTCAGTTTTTGGATACAATGAATATCCCTTCACAGTTGCACCGATTTGCAACAATAAATGAGCAAACCAAGCACCTTTGAAGCCTGTATGCCCCGTTAGAAAGATTTTTTTATGTTTGAATTTTTGAAGAATCGGATTTATTTCCAAGTTTTCCATGGAGCCTTATTTGATTGCCACAAATTTTCTAATTCATACTTGTCTCTTAAACTGTCCATTGGTTTCCAAAAACCATCATGTTTAAAAGCCATTAATTGATTCATTTCTGCAATTTTTTCTAGTGGATCCTTTTCAAAAATGGTTTCATCACCGTGAATAAAATCGAAAACACTAGGTTCACAAACAAAAAAGCCAGCATTAATCCATGCACCATCACCCTTGGGTTTTTCAACAAATTTCTGCACAGTATTGGTTTCATCTATTTCCAACGACCCAAATCTTCCAGTTGGCTGAATCGAAGTAACAGTCAATAATTTACCACTCTTCTGATGAAATTCTACCAATTCTTTTAGGTTTACATCACTCACACCATCCCCATAAGTCAATAAAAACGGTTCGTTTCCAATATATGATTGAATTCTTTTTATCCTTCCGCCAGTCATTGTATTCACACCAGTATCAATCAAAGAGATTTTCCAAGGTTCCGCGGTTGAGTTATGGATTTCGGTGGTATTGTTCTTCAAATCTATTGTTAGATCAGATTGATGACGAAAATAATTTGCAAAATATTCTTTGATCACATAGCCTTTGTAGCCTAAACAAATGATAAATTCGTTGAAGCCAAATTGGCTATAAATTTTCATAATGTGCCACAAAATGGGCTTGCCACCAATTTCTACCATTGGTTTTGGCTTAGTATCTGTTTCTTCTGATAATCTGGTTCCGAGACCTCCAGCCAATAAAACAACTTTCATTTAATTACAATTTAGATTTTTGAAGTGTGTTGTGAAGTATTAAAAGAATGAGGTAAAAGATAAAAATATAGTTATAAACCACATATCTGTACCCTATTATATTTACTATTGTTACGAGAGATTGATTGAGCATCAAAGAAAACAAAGCAATGAAAATAAGAAGAAAAATCAATTGTCGCTCTTTTTTGTACTGAACCAATGAAAATACCATCACAAACACTGAAACGATAAAAATTAACCAGTTATTATACCCATTCAATTTGAGTAAATTGAAATAGAAAACAACATTTTGTTTTATGTTCTTCTTAAAAAGTATGAAAAACATGTGTTTACCTTTTTGATCAATTTCAGCATACTGATCATCTACTTTCAAATTTTTTAACTGATTGAGAAAATATGGTTTGATTGTGCGATGAGCAATGACATCAAAAAATAGAGTGTACAAATACTGTGGACTATTTCCAAGCAAAGTATCCATTTTTTGGTGATCAATAGATTTGTTGAGCAACTGGGTTTTTAGATGAATAAAATCTTTACGTTCTTCCTTATTTTCAAAGACTACTGAATCAGCCAAACTTGCTTGAAACAATACAGAGGGTAAGATCTGCATCCCTGTATATGGTGTGGCTATAAAATGATTGTGTTTAATTTGATGATAAAACCTATCTATCAATGTATTCAGAATTAGTGGAACAATAAGAATTACCGTAAAAAACCATCTTCCTGGAATTTTTTTTAGTATTAACCAGACAGCAATGGTTGGTATTAAAAAAATAAATTGATTTCGAATGGAGATGAGTACAGTTAAATACAAAATGATTGTCAAATAACTTTTTGTTGTTAGACCCTCATTATCATTCAATTCCAAAAACTTGGTGAGAAATAAAATAAAAACTGGAATTGCGAGGGCCTCAGAGATCACTGCATTTGAGAAATTTGCAATCACTATGCAGCCAAATACGATAAATCCTATATAAATCAACCAATTATCAAATAAGAAAGTTCTCGATCTTGCCAACTGAACGAGCGCAAAAACTGTGATCAACATTTGAACCAAAATGGCAAAAGTAAAATTCTTTTGATTGCTAAAAAGGTCTAAAAAAAGCGGATAAATCGCAGATCTAATGATATGATTATCAATATATCCATAAGAATCGATATACAATATCACTCCAGATTTCAAAAGAAATAAAGTGCAAAAAAGTGTAAAAATCAGGGTTAATTGAAAGTAACCTCTTTTTAATAAGGAGTTTTGTATCATTTTCTACGACGTAGTAAGTTTTTCAATACGAACGCATATCCAGTTTTATTACGAGAACCGTAATACCCATATGCCCCATAACCATATCCATATCCGTAACCATATCCATAATATGAATTTCCATATTTCTTACCTGTCCAAATACCTTTTGCTTTGATCCCATTGAATATGATCATTGGCTGCTTAAAATTATCGTGGGTTGTGTGTTTATCGATAATGTTCGCAATAGCTTCTTTTGGCGTAACATCTTGACGAACCATAAAAATCTGGATGTCTGTTTTAGGTGCAATAATTAAAGCGTCTGTTACCAACCCTAAAGGTGGAGTATCAATAATAATGATATCAAATTCCTTCTTTAATTCTACCAACAATTCATCAAAAGCATCCCCATCAATGAGCTCTGATGGATTTGGCGGTACAGGACCACTTGGAATGATTGAAACATTTTCAAAGTTTGTTTTAATGATTACATCTTCTAATTTTAAAGATTTAGCCAAATAATTAGAAAGGCCCTTACTTCCAGAAATTTCGAAAGCTTTATGCAACACTGGCTTCCTTAAATCCGCACCTATGAGCAATACTTTTTTCCCCGATAAACTATATGATAAACCCAGATTTAAAGTCAAAAAACTCTTTCCTTCATTTGGAATGGAAGAAGTTACCATGATTACTTTTGTTTCAGAGGCAAATTTATAGTATGAAAGTTTCGTACGAATACTTCTTAACGTTTCACTTAAGAAACTTCTATCTTTTGCACCAATCACAAATTTTCTTTTTTCCTTATCAAATATCAATTCCGCAACAATCGGAACTTTTGTAAAATCGGTGATATCTTTTTTAACCAAAACCTTCGGATTCAATAATATTCTGAAGGCAAAGAAAAAAAGTGGGATGAATAATCCATACGTAAACCATTGTCCGTAAATAAGATTCGACTTTGGAGAAATTAAAGTACCTCCATAAGCCCATTCGATAACCCGAATATCGGAAACTGTTGAAGCATAAGAAATTGCCGATTCCTCTCTTTTTTCAAGAAGATAAGTGTAAATTTCATTTTTTACATTTTGTTGTCGACTTATATCTACTAATATTCTCTCGTTTTTTGGCAATCCCTTGAACTGAACTTTATTTTTATCAAGCTCTATGTTAAGTTGCTTTATTTTAGTGAATAAGTTTCTCCGTGTGCTTTGGATGTTTTCTTTGATGCTTAACTTTAAATTTTGAATCTCATCGAAAACAGCGTTATATTTTTCATCTTTTGATCCTGATACTTTGGCTAGTTTGTTTAATTCATACTCTAGATCGTACAAGTTGTTTAATAACGAAACCATCAGAGGTTCTTCAAACCCCATCAATGAAGGTGCTGCGCCAGGATTGGCCCCTTTACCGTTGATATAATTTTCAATATTGTCGAGAATGGATAATTGAATTTTGGCTTTAGAAATTTCTAAATCAGTGTTTCGAACAACCTCCAGGTAACTCTCCGCTTGAGAACTAATGTTCATCAATCCGGTTTCTTCCTTAAAGTTTTCAATATTCTTTTCTACACTAGCCAACTCATCACTGAGCAATTTTAGACGATCGTTGATGAAATTCAGCGTATATTGAGCTATCTCTCTCTTTTCATCCACTGCATTGGATGTATAAACTCGAATAAACTCATTCAATATATCCCTTCCTAAAACAATATTCTCTGTTTTAAAACGCAATCCCATAATGGTGGTTTTACGGCCTGTTGAACTCACAATCAATGAGGCTAACAATGAATTTATTTCACTTTCAACAGAATTAAATTGCAGCGTATAATTCTCCAATTGGGTGTTGTTCAACTTGCTAGAATCTACCCGTAAATAGAACTTTACCTTCCTAATAGTGATGATTTGATTGATTGGATTGTAAATTTTTCCATCAATCTTCACTTTCGGGTTGTTGCCTTTAATGATTGACATTTCCAATTCCTTGGATGTCGGCATTGAGTCTAATAACAAAGCTTCAAATTTTATTGGGAATGTAAAATCTTGCAATACAGTTTGCACTTTACCTTTACCATAAATTTTTACATATGTTTTCAAGTTCTTAGCAACTTGCTTCGCTACTAGTCTGGAACCAATAATTTCAATTTCATTGTCAATGGATTTTTGCTTTGAAAACAAATCCATCTCCTTCAAAATATCTTTTCCTGCTGAATTACCGTCCTCATCTTTAATCAACACTTTTGCATAAATTTCATAATTTGGCGCAGTGTACTTGATAATATTCTTTGCAATTACCAACGACAATATGATTGAAATTGCGTAAACCGGCCAATATGCAAAAATGATTCTTTTGATTAAATCAAAAGGATCATTTTTTGATGGATTCGGTTGTTTGATAGAATCTATTTTGTCGTTCATTTTATCTTGTAAAAATTGAAAGCATTACAACCAAAAGAGATAATCCACTCGTAACCAATGGCCATATCTGAAATCCAAGACTTGTTGAATTCAATTTCGTTTTATTGGGTTCAACATAGATGAAATCCCCCGGTTGCAATTGAAAATATGGACTTTTAAACAATTTTGGGTCGGTAAGATTTAACCGTTTCACAATCCTGTTACTGCCGTCTTTTCGTATCAACAAAATATTGTCTCTTTTGCCATATGGTGTTATATCTCCAGCCAATCCAATGACTTGAAGTATATCTGCCTGTGGTGTGGTAATGGTTATTTGTCCTGGCTTGCCTACCTCACCTAAAACTGTGATCTGATAATTCAACAATCGTACATTTACGATTGGATTTTTCGTATATGGCTCCAACATCACCTGAAGCATATCCTTTAATTCGTTGTGAGTTTTTCCCTCCACATATATCGAACCCAATCGGGGCATATTGATTGTTCCATTTTCACTCACAAAATATCCAACTACATTGGCACCTGAATAACTCACCGAGTTTGAAGCTCCTCCACCGGAGTTCGATTGGTTTATAATGGCATCTGCCTCTGAGTTCAAACTCGATAATGAAATCGACAATTGATCTCCTGATTTGATGGTTAGTGGCTTTGTAAAAACTGAGTCAATTGCTGAACTATCTGAAATTCCTTTTAAATACACCAAATCTTTACTCCCTCCACAGGAAGCAAACAAAATGATTATCGCAATTGTTTTTATAACTATATGATTGAAAATCTTCACTTTTTAAACAAATTAACTACTTTTTTTTGAATTGTGATCGGAGAATTACCTAATTTTATTCAAAGCTTCGCCACTTCAGCTACATTTAAGATTTTGTAACTAATTAATAGTTAAAGATTTAAAAAATACTTACTACTCCAATATTTTGGTTTATCGTATTTTCTTCAAAGTATCTCGCAAAAATACAAATTTCATGCCACCATTTTTACCGCAATTCCCCCACTGACCTTATGTTTAGACATATTAACCAATTAAAAAATCTAATAAAATCTCATATACACCACGAACGCTATCATTTAATGCCCAAATCATCTTGAACGATGAGAAGTTTCATTTGGTCAGGTTTTAGTGAACACTCTTCGATATCACTCCTCAAAACTCAGAAGATTGCCTTATCTTTGCAGTTATGAGTAGAATTGTTGCCATTGTTGG
>JACCDH011423247.1_pt1 | contig 14192 bp, 15 predicted proteins | sample 7442481 | NCBI WGS metagenome assembly JACCDH01 (sample SAMN15323433, study PRJNA562643) | freshwater metagenome | isolation source: river surface water | place: USA:Blue River Watershed | collected 2017-08-15
GCGATGCCCTTGCCGGCGATGTCCGGCGCAGAGCCATGAACGGGCTCGAACAGCGACGGGTAGCGCCGGTCGGGATTGATGTTGGCCGACGGCGCAATCGCTATCGTGCCGGTGCATGCGGGACCGAGGTCGGACAGGATGTCGCCGAACAGGTTGGAGGCCACCACCACATCGAAACGATCGGGATGGCGCACGAAATGCGCGCACAGGATATCGATGTGGTACTTGTCCCAGACGACGTCCGGATAGCCGCGCGCCACCTCGGCCACGCGCTCGTCCCAGAACGGCATGGTGATCGAGATGCCGTTCGACTTGGTGGCGGAGGTCAGGTGTTTTTTCGGGCGCTTCTGCGCGAGCTCGAACGCGTACTTCAGCACGCGGTCGGTGCCCTCGCGCGAGAACACGCTCTGCTGGAACACGACCTCGCGCGGCGTGCCCTCGTACATGCGGCCGCCGACCGACGAATACTCGCCCTCGGTGTTCTCGCGCACCACATAGAAATCGATATCGCCCGGCCGGCGTCCGGCCAGCGGCGATGGAATGCCGGGCATCAGCCGGCAGGGACGCAGATTGATGTACTGGTCGAACTCGCGCCGGAACTTCAGCAGCGAGCCCCACAGCGACACATGGTCGGGCACCGTGTCCGGCCAGCCGACCGCGCCGAAGAAGATCGCATCCTTGGGCATCAGGCGATCCTTCCAGTCGTCCGGCATCATCTGCCCGTGCTTCGCGTGGTAATCGCAGCTCGCGAAATCGTGATGCTCGAATTCCAGCGCAATGCCGAACTTGCGCGATGCCGCCTCGAGCACGCGCAGCCCCTCGGGCACCACTTCCCTGCCGATACCGTCGCCGGCGATGACTGCGATCTTCTTCATGGTCTTATTCCAGGAACCGGGCGAATTCGGAAACCGGCGAGCGCTCGGTGACCAGCGTGTTCTCGATCTTGCTGCGGTCGGCAAAGCCGAGCGCCATGCCGCAAACCACCTGCTCGCCGGCCGGCAGTTGCAGCACCTCGGCGATCACGCGATGGAACTGCGTGAAAGCCGCCTGCGGACAGGTATCGAGGCCGCGCGCGCGGGCAGCGATCATCACGCTCTGCAAAAACATGCCGTAATCGAGCCACGAGCCCTGCTCCATCACGCGGTCGATGGTGAAGATCAGGCCTACCGGCGCATCGAAGAAAGCATAGTTACGGCCGTGCTGCGCCTGCATGCCGGCCTTGTTGTCACGCGCAAGCCCGAGCAGGCCGTACAGGTCCCAGCCCACCTTGCGCCGCCGCTCCTGGTAAGGCGATACCCACTGGCGCGGGTAGTACGCGTACTCCTCTTCATGCCGCACGTTCTGCGCCGGATCGAGGTAGGCGGCGAGGATGCTCTCCGAGAGCCGCTGCCGGGTGTCGCCGGTCAGCACGTACACCTTCCACGGCTGCGTGTTGGAGCCGGACGGCGCGCGCGAAGCGACGGCGAGAATGGACTCAAGGTCTTCGCGCTCGACCGGCGTCGGCAGGAAAGCGCGTATCGAGCGTCGCGACGCAATGACTGCGTCGACGATTTTTTGTTCGTTCGTTTGGATCAATCGTTCTCTCCGGGGCGGATCTGCAAGGGACTTGCGCTAGCGCCTGACGACGAAAGCGACGCCGGTTGCCGTCAGCAGCATGCCGGCCACGCCAGCTAGCCCGAAGGACTCGCCGAACAGCAGCCAGGCCATCAGCGCCGTCACCGGCGGCGTCAGGTACATCAGGCTGGACACACTGGTGGCCGCGTTCTTGCGGATCAGCGTGAACAGCAGGAACATTGCGCCTATCGACAGCGCCAGCACCGACCACGCCAGCGCCAGCAAAAATTGCGGCGTCCATTGTATCGCCTGCTCTCCTTGTCCCAGCCCTTCGAGCCACAGCGCGAACGGCAGCGTCACCAGCGCCGATGCGGCAAACTGGATCGCCGCGCCGGCGCGCAGGTCGAAGCGCGGGCAAAACCGTTTCTGGTACAGCGTGCCGGCGGTGATGCATAACAGCGCGAATACACACAGCGCCACGTTCAGCAGCGAGCCGCCGGTCGGCGTCAGCTTTTCCGTCACGACCAGCGCAACGCCCGCGAATCCCAGCAGCAGCCCCAGCCACTGGCGCGCCCGCAAGGGTTCGCCCACCAGCGGCGCGGCGAAGCCGGTCAGCAAGGGCTGCAGGCCGACGATCAGCGCAGACAGGCCGGCAGGCATGCCAAGCTTGATCGCACACCACACGCCGGACAGGTAACCGGCCTGCACCAACACCCCGGCCAGCGCGATATGCACGACGCGGCCGTGCGGCCAGGCTGGCCTGAAGATCAGCAGCACGGGCAGCAGCACGAGCAGTACGCCGGCAAAGCGCAGCAACAGGAAAGTCAGCGGTGGCGCGTAAGGCAGGCCGAACCTTGCGACGATGAAGCCCGTGCTCCAGACCAGCACGAACAGCAGGGGCATCGCGATTTCATGGATCGTGCCGCGCTGCGCGGCGGGCATCTCAGGCATGCCGTCTCCCGCGCGCATACGAGGCCGCGATGCGTATCGTCTGCAGGTGTACCGCCACCGTGTCGGCGATGTTCCTGCCATAGCCGCCGGCCATCGCGATGGCCACCGGCAGGCCGCGCGCGGCCGCGGCGTCGAGCACGCGCCGGTCGCGCTGCGCAAGCCCGTCCATGCTGAGCTTCAGCCGGCCCAGCCGGTCGCCCTCGTGCGGATCGGCGCCGGCCAGGTAGATGATCAGCTGCGGGTCGAACCGTGCGAACAAGCTTGCCAGCGCGCGATCGAGTTCGGCAAGATAGGCCTCGTCGCCGGCGCCGTCCGGCAGCGCAATGTCGAGGTCGCTGCAAGCCTTGTCGAAAGGGTAGTTGCGGTCGCCATGCAGCGACAGCGTGAACACCGAATCGTCGTTCGCGAGTATCGAGGCCGTGCCATTGCCCTGATGAACATCGAGATCGACGATCGCCACGCGCGATACCCGGCGCTCCGCCTGCATCAGTCGCGCGGCGATGGCCGCGTCATTGAACACGCAGAAGCCCTCGCCGCGATCCGCATGCGCGTGGTGCGTGCCGCCGGCAAGGTTGACGGCGACGCCTTCGTCGAAGGCGGCGCGGCAGGCGGCGATGGTGGCGCCGGCCGAGCGGCGCGAGCGCTCGACCATCTCGGGCGACCACGGAAAGCCTATCGCGCGCTGCTCGTCGGCCGACAGCGCGCCGCTGGCCACGCGCTGTATGTAGTGCGGATGGTGCGCGAGCGCGAGCACGCCGTCGCTGGTGGTCGGCGCTTCGTGAAACGCCAGCCCGTCAAGCTGTTCGGCCGCCGCCTCGCGCAGCATCCGGTACTTGGCCATCGGGAAGCGGTGCCCGGCGGGCAGCGGCAGCACGAAACGGTCGCTATAGTAGGCTTTCACAGGACGGCTTTCATGAATTCTGAATACGATCCGCTTCGGCCATAACATGACAACTTTGTCGCTCGCCATATTCGGGGACACCCAGTATGATGAGACGAGCAGTTTCAAAAATTACCAAAAGTCGAACCTATGAGCGGCGATACCGACACCGCGCAAGTGCAGCATCAATCGACGATCAGACTGATATCGCTCGCCTCGATAGCTGTCTCGGCCGCGCTGTATGTCAGCTTTTATCACCTGAACGGCTGGTTGTTCAAGGCGTTTGCGCTACATGCAGGCGCGCACTGGGTTTTTCTTCCTGCCGGATTGCGCCTGATGTGCACGCTGGTATTCGGCATCGATGGCGCGCTGGGCCTGCTGGCCGCAGAGCTGATCCTGGTGCACCAGATGGGCGCCGCGGACCCTGTCACCAGCATCGTCAATGCGCTGATCTCGTCCGGCGCGCCCTACCTGATCTATCTCGCCGCGCTGCGTACCGGCATGCCGGAAAGCTTGGAGCAACTTTCCGCCAGCCGTCTCAGCTCGCTTGCGCTGGTTTATGCGTTGGTGAACTCGGCGCTGTTCTCGTTCTGGTTCGCGGCACGCGGCGTTTTCACGAATTTCATGCACAACTGGATCACGATGTTCATCGGCGACCTGCTCGGCACGCTGATACTGATTTACGCACTGAAGATCGTACTGGCAATCTACCGCCGTAAGACACGCCAGTCAGCCTGATCCGCCTACCCAGCGGCATACTCCTGCCCGAGTTCGTCAAGTCCCTCGAGCATGCGCACGTAGGCCAGCTCGACCTTCCCAGGCTCGCCCTTGACGCCCAGTTCGATCTGGCGCCGCTTGCCCGCCTCGGCGACGCTCGGCAGGCTGAACACCTTCACGCCGGCGAACTCCGTCTCGATCGCTTCCATCAGCGGCGTGAGATGCGACTCGATGCCGTCATAGACGATCACGGCCTTCTCCAGATGCGGCACCGAATGGAACAGGTCCGCGTGGTAGGTGTCGAGCGCCCAGGCCATCATGGGCGCGGCCATCACCGGAAAGCCGGGAACGAAATAGTGCGCGCCACCCTGCTCGCCATGCAGCGAGAAGCCGGGGATCTTGTTGTACGAGTTCGGAATGATGCGTGCGCCGGCCGGAAACTCGCCCATCTTCAGCCGGTGCAGGTTCTCGGCAGACGCGAGGTCAGCCTTCGCCGGATCGCCTTCGGCCATCTCGACGATGCGCTGCTGGATCAGGCTTTTCGCGTCCGGATGCAGCTGCAGCGGCACGCCGAGCGCGGCGGCCGCGCACTGCCGGGTGTGGTCGTCTGGCGTCGCGCCTATGCCGCCGCAGGAGAACACGATGTCGCCGCTGGCCATCGAGCGGCGCAACGTCGCGGTGATGCGCTCGGGATCGTCGCCGATGTATTCGGCCCAGCCGAGCGACAGCCCGCGCTCGCCGAGCAGTTCGATGATCTTCGCCAGATGCTTGTCGTTGCGGCGGCCGGACAGTATCTCGTCGCCGATGATGATGATGCCGAAGCTCATGGAAAGTCCTATTGGTCCGGGTGAATGTCGATGATGCGTGATGGATCGACCGGCGGTACCGCACGCAATTGCGCGAGCGCCTCGAGGCAGTAATGCTGGAACCACAGCCCGCTGAACACGAAGATCAGCAGGTAGAGCCAGATCGCGGCCGCGGCCAGAAAAGGGAAAAAGATCACCGACGCTGCGCCGCCCAGCCACAGCAGGCCGGGCGCGGCGCCCAGGCTGCCGGTGGCGATGCCGATCAGCAGCAGCGGCCAGCGGTGCTGCCGGATCAGGCGCAGGCGCTCGTCGCGATCGGCATGATCGGCCAGCGCGTCATACGTCATCACGCGATATGCGAGCCAGCCCCACAGCAGCGGCTGCACGACCAGCGCAAACAGCGGCACGAGGTTCAGCGGCAGCGTGAGCAGCCATGCGACGATGAACGCGAGGAAAGAGGACAGCGACACCCACAGGCTGCCGAGAAAGGAGCCGCCATGGCGCGGCGCCAGTTGCGGGTAGCGGCGCAGGCCGATGTGGCGCGCGATCGCGGGCATGGCCAGCGACCCGACCAGCACCAGCGCGCTGACGATCATGAACGGCAGCAGCAGCCACATCGCAATCAGCGGAACGAGCAGCGTGCGCAACGCGCCCAGCCCCATCGCGTCGAGCATTTCGCCGGCGGTGTGAAAGAGGTCATAGTCGGCGAACCACGCGTACAGCTGATCAATCATCGGCTGCAGGCCAAACCACAGCGCCACGCCCCACAGTGCGACGGCGGCAACGAAGGGCAAAACCGTCAGCAACAGCATGCGCGGATGCAGTTGCGACAGCAGTGCCCGGTAGAACGAGGAGATCAGCAGTGACATGACAATCAGGATGTTTGCATGATTATAAGTGGACGCAACGGGCGTCGCAGAGCGGCTGATAGAATGGCCGCTTTTCAGACACTCATCAGGAGAAACGAATGTCGATGACCATGACCTCGACCGGGCTGCAATACGAAGACCTGACCGTCGGCGACGGCGACGAGGCGAAGGAAGGCAGCTATGTCAGCGTGCATTACACCGGCTGGCTGCAGAACCCGGACGGCAGCGAGGGCGCGAAGTTCGACTCCAGCCTCGACCGCAACGAGCCTTTCGAATTCCCGCTGGGCGCCGGCCATGTGATCCGCGGCTGGGACCAGGGCGTGCAGGGCATGAAGGTCGGCGGCAAGCGCCGCCTGGTGATCCCGTCCTCGCTCGGCTATGGCGCACGCGGCGCCGGCGGCGTGATCCCGCCGAATGCGACGCTGATCTTCGACGTCGAATTGCTCGGCTTCTGATCCGGCCGCGCGCTTCACGCGCGCGGTTTCAGCACTTCAGGATTGAGCAGGTTCGGCGGCAGCTCGCCGCTCAGCGCCGCGATCAGGTTGCGGGCAGCGGTTGCCGCCATCGCCATGCGCGTCGGCCGCGAGCTGCTGCCGATATGCGGGGTCAGCACGACGTTCTTCAGTTCGAGGAAAGCCGGATTGAACGCCGGCTCGTTCTCGAACACGTCGAGGCCGGCCGCCGCGATTTTGCCCTGCTTGAGCGTATCGATCAGCGCGGCATCGTCGACGATGCCGCCGCGCGCGATGTTCACCAGCACCGCAGTCGGCTTCATCAGCGCCAGTTCCGCCGCGCCTATCGTGTGGTGCGTGGCCGCCGAATACGGCAGCACCAGCACGATGTGGTCGGCCGTGCGCAGCAGTTCTTCCTTATCGACGTAGCGCGCGTCATTCGCATGCGCTTCCTGCTCAGGCGTCAGCCGCGAGCGGTTGTGATAGACCACCTTCATGTCAAAGCCCATCGAGCGACGCGCGATCGCCTGCCCGATGCGGCCCATGCCGATGATGCCCAGCGTTGCGCCGTGCAGGTCGGCGCCGAGGAAATCGTCGTAGCGCCATTGCTTCCAGTGCCCGGCGCGCAGCCAGTGCTCGGACTCGGTCACGCGGCGCGCGGCCGCCAGCAGCAGCGCCCACGCATGGTCGGCCGTGGTCTCATTCAGCACGTCGGGCGTGTTGGTGACCATGATGCCGGCCTCGGTCGCGGCCGGCACGTCGATGTTGTTGTAGCCGACGGCCATGTTGCAGACCGCCTTGAGCCCCGGCGCGGCGGCGATCAGCTCGCGGCTGATGCGGTCCGCGGGGTTCGCGAACAGGCCGTCCTTGCCCTGCAGCCTGCGGCGCAGTTCGTCGCCGCCGTAGATTTCGTCGTCCGGATTGGCCTCGACCTCGAAATGCTGCGACAACAGCTCGATGATCTCGGGGAAAACCTCGCGCGTGACCAGCACCTTGGGTTTCATGGCGCTCAGGCGTCGACCAGGATCACGTGCACGCGGTACGGGCCGTGCGCGCCCAGCACGATGGTCTGCTCGATGTCGCCGGTGCGGGACGGGCCGGAAATGAAATTGGTGGCGCGCGGCAGCTCGCCGCGCTCCTGCTTGGCCAGCGCGAACGCATCCTCGATCGAACCGACGATGCGCGACACCGGCACGATCGCAATGTGCGTCTCCGGCAGCAGCGCCGCCGACGAGAAGGTCTCCGGGCCCGACAGCAGCATCAGCGTGCCGGTCTCGGCGACCGCGCAGAAGCAACCGGTGATGCCGACCAGGTCTTCGTTGACCGGCTTGCGGAATTCGACCGCGACGCCTTCCTGCTGCCAGGGCAGCCCGGTCAGCGTCTGCCAAGCGATGGCCTGCTTTGCCAGCCCCAGCCCGGCAAGATAGCGCGCGACTGCAGCCGGCACCTCGTCCAGGCTGCCGACCTGGTCCAGCGTCTGCGAGGTGCGCTCGGCCTGCTGCCGGAAGCGGGCGACCAGGTCCGGGCCCAGATCCGGGCGCGGCCCGGGGCCGTGGTCGGCGAGGTACTGGCTCACCTGCGCCAGTTCGGCCTCGGTCGGCTGCTCGGGACGGTTCTGGGCTTGGCGAATGCGGCTGAAAATCGCGGCGCGGGCTGCGGAAGTATCCATGGTCTCCTCGGAAAACAGCCTGTGATTCTAGCGCAGCGGAGGTTGGCAAACCCGCATCATCCGGGCCCGGACGCTTGATTTGATTTCAGCGGCCAGCCTCAAATAATTCACGCCATACCGGCCGGCAGGGTCGTCCCGTGGCCGGCCGTCGTCCGAATTAGCATATTCAAAAACTATCTAAGCCGGGTTTGTGGGCATGGATTGTTTGCCTTAAAATACAAGGCTTTGCAATTCCCGTTCCAAGAACAAATAGGACTGGCCTCATGACCCACGTTGTTACCGAATCCTGCATCCGCTGCAAATTTACGGATTGCGTCGATGTCTGCCCGGTGGACTGCTTCCGCGAAGGCCCGAACTTCCTCGCGATCGACCCGGACGAGTGCATCGACTGCGCAGTGTGCGTGGCCGAGTGCCCGGTCAATGCGATCTACGCCGAAGAAGACACGCCGGCGGACCAGCAGCAATTCATCAAGCTGAACGTCGAACTGGCCCGCAAGTGGCCGTCGATCACGAAGTCGAAGGAAGCGCTGGCTGATTCCGAAGCGTGGAAGGACGTGAAGGACAAGCTGCAATACCTGCAGCGCTGACCTGCCCCGCACCGGATTTCAAGCGAGCCCCGGCCTATGCCGGGGTTGGCGTTTAAGGCGCCCCCCATCAACCAGACTGTGCAACACCCGTTATCCCCTGAACCGAATGAATACCACCGTCAATACCCCGATTGAAACCGATGCAGTGATCGTCGGCGCCGGCCCGGTCGGCCTGTTCCAGGTCTTCGAGCTTGGCCTGCTCGAGATCAAGGCGCACGTGATCGATTCGCTCAACGCCGTCGGCGGCCAGTGCGTCGAGCTGTATCCGGACAAGCCGATCTATGACATCCCGGCCGTCCCGAGCTGCACCGGCCAGGAACTGACCGACAACCTGATGAAGCAGATCGAGCCCTTTGGCGCGACCTTCCACCTCGGCCAGGAGGTGACGCTGGTGCAGAAGCGCGATGACGGCCGCTTCGACCTCGAGACCTCGCTCGGCACGAAATTCATCACCAAGACCATCTTCATCGCCGCCGGCGTCGGCTCCTTCCAGCCGCGCACGATCAAGGTTGACGGCATCGAGAAGTTCGACGACAAGCAGCTGTTCTACCGCGTGAAGGATCCGGCGCGCTTCGAGGGCCGCAACATCGTGATCTGCGGCGGCGGCGACTCCGCGCTCGACTGGGCGCTGAACCTGCAGGGCAAGGCCGAATCCGTGATCCTGGTGCACCGTCGCGAGGAATTCCGCGCCGCGCCCGCCTCGGTGGCGAAGATGAAGGAACTGTGCGAGCAGTACGAGATGCAGCTCCTGATCGGCCAGGTGACCGGCTTCGAGGAAGCGGACGACAAGCTCACCGAGATCAAGGTGACCGGCGCCGACGGCGTCACGCGCCGCCTGCCGCTGGACGACCTGCTGGTGTTCTTCGGCCTGTCGCCGAAGCTCGGCCCGATCGCCGAGTGGGGCCTGGCCATCGAGCGCAAGCAGCTGGTGGTCGATACCGAGAAGTTCGAGACCAATGTCCCGGGCATCTTCGCGGTCGGCGACATCAACACCTATCCGGGCAAGAAGAAGCTGATCCTGTCGGGCTTCCACGAAGCCGCGCTGGCGGCGTTTGGCGCTGCGCCTTACATCTTCCCCGAGAAGAAGATCCACATGCAGTACACCACGACCTCGCCGAAGCTGCACAAGGTGCTGGGCGTGGAGACGCCGGTGTTCGACTGAACCCGCGGCTCCCAACGAAAAACGGCACCCTCGGGTGCCGTTTTTTTTAGCTTGGACGCTGTCCTCAGTGCGGATGCTGGTGCCGGGCCGGCTGCACGTCGAGCAGCGGCGCCGGGAAATTCAGCTTCGCGCCTGTGCCATCGGGCACTTCGTTCCAGTCGATCCGACCAGACTCGCAGAGCTGGGTCACCGGGATCGCGAGCGGGCCGGCCTTGTCCCAGAGCTTGGCCATGATCACGAACTCGTCATAGTGCGCATCCGGCAGCTTGCCGCGCCAGCGGATCACGCGCACGTCGCGCCGGACTTCCCTGCCGTGCGACAGGTAGGGCTGGTCGAGGTCGCGCACTTCGGTATCTACCGTCCAGCCGGCCTTCGGCATGGGCCTCGCGCCCATGATCGCCTCGGGCAGCTGCAGGATCACCTCGGTCGTCGGCGAACCCTCGCAGCCGTGCGTCACATTGAACGAAAGCCGCTGGTAGCCGTCGGCGGCCGCCTGCTTCGGCGTGACGGTGGTGTGGGCGAGCGCTGCCGATGTACACAGCAGTGCGACGGCAGCCAGGGGCAGCAGGGATGTGCGATGCAGCTTCATTACCATTTTCCTTCCAGGCCCAGATAGGCCGAACGTCCATTGCCGGGGTAGTAGGCGGCGCCCGGGTTCCCGCCATAGTTTGCAGCGATGTTGGTGGTGGCCGCGTACTTCCTGTCGGCGAGGTTGCGCGCGTCGAGGAACCATGACCATGTCGAGTCGATCATCCCGCCGGCCTTGAAGCCGAAGATCGCGTACGGGTCGTTCGACACGCTGCCGGTATTGTCCATGGGCGCGGAGGTCGGCACCCATTCGAAGGTCGGCCCGGCATAGGACGCTGGCCGCGCGCCGGCGCCCCAGCGGTACAGCAGCTCACCGCGCAGGATCAGCGGCGGGAAGCCGGGCATGCGATTGTTCCCGTATGCGGCATCGCGATCGAAACGGAAGTCGCTGTACAGCAGCACGCCCCTGCCCTCCCAGTGACGGTCGAACAGGCCGGACACGCCGAGCTCTATGCCCTGGTGGACGGTGCGCGGCACGTTCAGCGTGGTCGCGCTGATGCAGCCGTAGCACACCGTCTGGAATTCATTGCGCAGGTTCGCGCGATAGACCGTCACGTCGTAGGACAGCCGGTCCCTGCCGCCATTGAACCCGGCCTCGCCGCGCAGGCCCGCCTCGAAGCTGTCGCCCGTCTGTGCCTTGGTGGCCAGCATCGTGCTGGTGACGTCGAAGATCGGCGGCTCGAACACCTTGCTGGCATTCGCGAACAGCTGCGCCTGCGGCGCGATCTCGTGCACGATGCCGACGCGCGGCAGCCACTGCGAATAGTTCAGGTCATAGCTGTTGGCCGGCGTGCGCAGGTCCTGCTTCTCTCGCTGCGACCAATGGTATTGCAGCGACGCGACCACTCGCGTGCGTTCATTCCAGCGCAGGCTGTCCTCGAGCAGCAGCCGATGGTTCAGCGAGTTCTGCGCGTACTGCGCCGTGACCGCGCCGGACGTAAAGCCGGGCGTGATGACGGCACGGCTGCGGCCGTCAGTCGTGCCCGTGTCGGGCAGGTAGGCGATCGTCAGCCGGTTCGCCAGGCCGAACAGGGGCGAGCTGTCCGTCAGCTTCAGGTGCCCGCCGAAGGTGTTGGTCGACTGCTCGATGAAGCCCCAGCGGATCGGGTGCCACAGCTCGTGCTGCATCGCGTACGCGGCAACCTCGAGCTGCAGGTCGCCGCGGGTGTAGACTGTCTTGTTCGCGATGCGATAGGCGTCGATGTCGCGGCGCTGGAAGCTGCCGGGCCATGCAGCGTTCTCTACCACGGTCGGATCAGACTGCAGCTGCGCCCGGGTCACATAGCCGGGCAGCTGCGAGCGGCTGCGAACGGCGCCGACGAAGAAGCGCGACGCCAGCTCGCTGCTGATCCTGGCGCCGAAGTTCGCGACGGCTTTCTGGCCTTGCTGTGCCGAGTGATCGCGGTATCCGTCCTGCGAGGTCGCGTTCACCGAGAGGTTGTAGTCCCAAACAACCCCGTCGGCGTCTTCGGAGCGCAAGACCTTGCCGACGATGGCCTGCAGGCGCGCGTAACCGAAGCTACCTGTCTCCATCCGGCCGATCATGCCTTCCGAATCATGGCCGGTCGGCGATATGAAGTTGATCGCACCGCCCAGCGTGCCAGAGCCATAGGCCGTCGCATTCGGGCCGCGCAGCACTTCCACATAACGCGCGGCGGCCGGGTCGACGGTCTGCATGTCGAAGAAGCCGTCGGCGTAATTGACGGGGATGCCGTCCTGCATCACCTTCAGCCCAAAGCCATGGTAGGTGCGGCTGAGCGCCGAACCGCGAATGGAAATGCGCGCCTCGTCCGAACCGAAGCGCTCCTGCACGAACACGCCCGGCGCAAGGCCCAGCGAATCGACCCAGGTCGACACGCGCCCCTGCTTCACGACGTCCATGTCGACGACGGACGCGCCGCCGGGGATCGTTTTTGTTTCGACTTGCGCGTCGCGCATGCTTTTCTGAGCCGGCGCAGATTCCGGTACGCCGACGACGGTGATGGCAGGCAGGCGCTCCTGTGCCGATGAGTGCGCGCCCGCAAAGGCGGCGCATGCCGCCAGCGTGAGCTGCGTGAAGTTGAATCCCGATTTCATTGCTGTTCCTGAAAACCCGCTCCGCCATCGAGTCTGACGGCGGCGCAAAACAATGCCTTGCGCATGGCGCCCGTGCAGGCCACGTCTCGCCCGAGCGAGAGCTAAGCAAATCAAGGGGGCTGGCGCATCGCAAGGCGATGCAAGATGTGGTCAGGAGATGCGGGGAGGTGCCCGTGAGCGCAGCAGGTGGCCAGGGAAGGTCTGGAAGGTAGCCGCAAGCGGTGTTGCGGCCGGTACGTCGACTGCCGCTGACTTCAGATAGCGCGCGGCATCAAACTCAGGCAGGGCTCCGGTGGCAGCACACAGCGCGCAATGGTCTGCGGCTGCCTGCTGTCCGGCCGCAGAGGCGTGGTCAAGCTTGACCCATTTCACCCCGGATGCGGCGCAAACTTCGATCCATCGTCCGCCCGACACCGACGCTGCCCCGGCGATGGCCGGCAACATCGCCTGCAGCAACAGTGCAAAGAGCACGATGCCGGCGAATAGCTGTCGATGTAGGCTGCGGAGGAACATGGGCGGCGAGGTTACCATGAAGTGCCGTTCCCGATGGCAATTCCTCAAGGAATCGGGAATTGCCTCGATTGAAAAAAATCGATTTCGCACGCCTGGTCAATTTTTCATCGTGAAATTTCGAGAAATTCGCTGTCTAATCCCTAGCGCGACGCTCAGGAATTCACCGTCCGAGCCTCCCTGAGCGACGCAGCGCTTTGGCATGGCAAGAGCTGGCATTGCAAAATAAACAATCAGCTTATGCTTCCCGCGGATGGGCTGTGTTACATTGCGGAAACAGTGGCGGCAAAACCACTGATATTTCGTCAGGCAGATCTGATGAAAAAACAAAAAAACATCCAAGATCTCCGGGGAATCTGCGATCAAATGTTCGAGTATTGTATTTGCTGCATTGCGGAAACACCGAATACGCGACAAAATTCGAGCGTCTTGAACGAGGGTCACCATGCTCTATCAACTGCATGAAATGAATCGGACACTGCTGAGCCCGCTGGTCCAGTGGGCAGAGGCGTCGTCCAAGCTGTTTACCAACCCGGTTTCGCCTTTCGCGCACACGCCGTTCGCACAGCGTATTGCCGCCGGCTATGAGCTGATGTTCAGGCTGGGCAAGGAATACGAAAAGCCGGCCTTCGGCATCACCCACACTGAAGTCAACGGCATCAGTACCGCGATCATCGAAGACGTGGTGCACGAGAAGCCGTTCTGCAAGCTGCTGCACTTCCGCAAGGATCGCCACGCGCCACAGCTGAAGAACCTGTCGCAGCCGAAGGTGCTGATCGTCGCGCCGCTGTCAGGGCATCATGCGACGCTGCTGCGTGACACCGTGCGCGCGCTGCTGCCCAAGCATGACGTCTACATCACCGACTGGACCGACGCCCGCATGGTGGCTATCGAGCACGGTCCCTTCCACCTGCACGACTATGTGTACTACGTGCAGGACTTCATCCGATTCCTGGGCGAAGGCGTGAACGTGATCTCGGTCTGCCAGCCGACGGTGCCGGTGCTGGCCGCGATCTCGCTGATGGCCAGCGCCAAGGAACCCGTGATGCCGAAGACGATGACGATGATGGGCGGCCCGATCGACCCGCGCGCATCGCCGACCGCAGTCAACGACCTCGCGACCAACAAGCCTTTCACCTGGTTCGAGAACAACGTGATCTACAACGTGCCGCCGAACTATCCGGGCTATGGCCGTCGCGTGTATCCCGGCTTCCTGCAGCACGCCGGCTTCGTCGCGATGAACCCGCGCCGCCATGCGCAGAGCCACTGGTAGTTTTACCTGCACCTGCGCGAAGGCGACAACGAGTCGGCTGAAGAGCACCGCAAGTTCTACGACGAGTACAACGCCGTGCTCGACATGCCGGCCGAGTA
>JACCDH011553222.1_pt1 | contig 14188 bp, 11 predicted proteins | sample 7442481 | NCBI WGS metagenome assembly JACCDH01 (sample SAMN15323433, study PRJNA562643) | freshwater metagenome | isolation source: river surface water | place: USA:Blue River Watershed | collected 2017-08-15
ACAGGTCATGAAAGAAAATATGAAGGAAGTAATATATATTATTTAATTGCATATTTATTTAATATTAGTATAATTAGTGAAGAAACGAATTTTATATATTTAATATATAAAACATATATTAGATTAGATTATCCTAATTTATCTGATAAAATTATAAACTATAATAGATATATTAATGAATATATAAACAATAAAAAGTTAGTAGACCCAAATTGGATAAATGAAATACCTGAACAATATGAATTAGAAGCCGATGGATTTTCAATTGTAGATTTTGGAAAGAAATATTTAAAATATAAACAAAAATATATACAATTAAAAAATAAATAAAATAAATAATTAACTAATTATAAAATATTTATAATTAAATAATTAAAAGAATTTAAAGAACAGGATAAGATGCTTCCATTAAAACACCACATTGTCCTTGTCCATTATTATATGGTTTACCAGTAGCAGGGTCATTACCTTTTCCTAAATACATATATCCTTGGTCACCCCAAGTAGTACCCCAACTATTTCTTAAAATGTAATAATCACTTCCATAACCAACAAGACCAACACCGTGGTCTAAATTAGTTCCGCATGCACCAGTAAAAACACCACTAGTATATAATTGGAAAGATTTTTGGTCAGCTTCAATTGCAATTGCAACAGGTTGTTGAGCAATTGCAGACATTAAAGCAGAATCAGAATTAGTTTGAACATCAACATATTTAGAAGGTTTAGTATTTGCAACAATTGCACATTTAGACATTGCACAAGTACCTGCAGTTTTAGTTACACCGGATACATAAGGATAAGCACTTTCACTGCATTGACCACCATTTTTACTAACCCAATTAAAAGCATCATCCATTAAACCACCATTACATCCATGACCTCTACCACCATTTGATAAATTATCACAATCAACTAATTCTTGTTCACTTAAATCATTTAATTTACCATATTTAATAGCAGAAGCACTTTCAATAGCTTGAGTAGCAGAAAAAGTCCAGCATGATCCACATTGTCCTTGGTCTCTAACGGGATTAACAACACCTTGAGTTCTCCAATCAACAGAAGCAGGAGCACCTACACGAATATATCCTTCATTAGTAATATTACTTTTAACTCTATTTCCTAATTTAATTCTATTTTGTTCAAAACCCATTAAATCAGCAAATTCTTCAGAATTATATCCTGAAAAAGCATTATGACCTAATTTATATGTTAAACCTTGATTATTGATTTCATTAATATAGTTATCATTTTCAACCCAGTTACTTAAAACATGTGACATATGATTATTATCTCTAATTTCAAAATTATGAGTTTCAACCCATTCTTTGAATCTATTTAAAACAGTTAAATCGCCAAAGGCCATTAAACTAGACACGAAACTTAATAAAATTAATGTTCTCATTACTATATATTATAAATATTTTTTTATATATATATATTTCAATTTTTATAATAAAAATTGATAATTATTATTTAAACAAAGAAGACCATTATATAGTATGGAAGAAAACAATCCTATTATAAATGATATTAATCCAGTAATAAATAATATTAATCCAATAATAAATAATGATATTAATCCAAATCCAAATATAAATATTGATAATAATCCAAATATAAATAATAATAATGATAATGTATATTTAAATATAAATAATGAATTATCTAATATATTACATCATAATATGCATAGTATTATTGATTATGATATTAATAAAATTTTACAACTAAAAAAAGAATCAGACTATATATTAACATTTGATAATATTATTGATATTCTAAATTTAAATAGTACATTTCAAAATTATAAATTTACAAATCATACTTTTATTTTTGAATTTATAATTAAAATAATGGTTGAATTAGAAAAAAAAAATTTTTTATTAAATTTAAAAAATTCTACACAATTTTTTAATAAATTAATTATATTAGATAAATCACAATATTTATTAAAAAAAATAGTTAATCATATTAATTATTCCAAATTTAATTATTTTGATTATGAAGATATAATTTTTAATATATGTAGCAAAGGTACGCTACCTGCTTATTTATTTTTTATAAATAAAATAAACTTGGACAAACAAAAAATTGTTGATTTGCTAGATAATTCAGTAAAAAATAATGATATTAGAATTTTAGAATATATTATAAAAAAAGAAAAAAAATTTAATAATATTATTATATCAGATGAATGTTTATCTAGTATTTTATATTCACTTTTTAATATAATTAGTCATAAAAGAATTACCTATAATAAAATAAAATTATTATCAGAAAGAATTGACTTGTCATCTAAATTTTATATTATGATTAATAATTTTAGAGACTTATATAATTTTTTAGATTTAGAAAAATACTATTATAAATCAGAACTTAGTTTTAGTAGTATTGAAAAATTATATAATTGTTGTATAGAATATCCTGATTTTTTAAATTTATTAAATAAATTAAAAACAGAAAATGAAAAAAAAATATTAGCCTTAATTGATATGTTATCTAAAAAATTTATAGAAGTTAATCCTGATTTAAAAAATTTGTATTCTACAGATAATAATGTATTTGATAAAATTATTATTAAAGAATATAATAATGTTATTAAATTAATAACAATAATGGATCCTTATTTTTATGATGATAAAAATATAAATTATCTATTTAAGTTATTAAAAACACATAATCTATTTCAAAAATATGTTATAAAAATGCCATATATTGATTCATTAATAATATATACTAGATTTTTTTGTAAAAATCCAGGAGACCCTGGATTTAATATTAATTTGATATATAATAAAGCTATGCATTTATTAAGATGTGTTTTAAAAAGAAGATATAACAAAAATCTAAATCGTATTAAATTAGAATTAGGGCCAATAATTTATGAAATTAAAAATTTATCATTTAAAAAACCTATAATAAAACAAACTAATAATATTAAATTAAAATTTACATTATTACCACCAAGACATATTTTACCTATAGAACTTTTAACTCTTGAAAATGTTTTAATAAAAGAAAAATCAGATGGTATACAAGTAAATACATTAAGTATGTTTGATGAACTTAATAATTATCAAATAAAAGCAGAATATATTGAAGAACATGAAATATATTTAGTTTTTGATATAAATTTACCAAATACATCAATTAAAGAAAGAATTAATTATTTAAGATTATTACATCCTTTTACAAAAAAATTAAATAACTTTCAAGAAATTAATAATGTTAATGATTTAATTACAAATATTGATTACGAAAGAAATAATTTAATAACTTATTTATCACAAAATGAAAATAAAATTAAATGGTATCCTAAAGCTTCATTTTGTATTAAAAAAATGAATGATGAATTATTATCATACTTTAATAATTATGTTGAAAAATCTAGCAATTATGTAAATATTAACGGTCCAATTAAAAATGATGGGTTCATTATTACTAAAACTGATGTTGAATATCAAGAATTAAAAATTAAACCAAAAGAACTATTAACAATAGATTTATTATTTAATGGAACTAAATTTATTGATCAAGATAATATTGTTTGGAATAATGTTATTAATAAAAAATGTCAAAAAAATAAAATTTATAGATGTTATCCACTTAATTATTCAGTTAATGGTACAAATAATGATAATTTTGAAGCAAGAGAAATGAGATTTGATAAAAAGAAACCAAATACTAATAAAATTTGTGATAATGTTGTAAACTTAATTAAACATGATTGGTTAAAACCATGTGAAAAACCATCAAGTTATTATTACTTCAATAAAGATGTAATTATGAATAAAAAAGATATTAAATCAATTAATTCAAATAATAATTTTTTATTAAATATTATTACAGATTTAGAATTAAATAATAATTTAAATTGGTTAGATTTAGGATGTGGTAAAGGGAAATACATAGAACATATTAAAAAATATAATCCAAAAAAATATTTAGGTATAGATGCAGATATAATGTGTTTATTAAAAGGATATAATAGATATAATTCTGAACAAACATATAATTTTTATCAATGTGATTTAGGTAAAGAATGGCATGAAACAGAATACAAGTATTTTACATTTGATTGGCAACAAAAATATGATATTATTCTTTGTAATTTTAGCATTATGCATTTTAATACAGAAATATTTTGGAACCAATTAAATTTAATAACAAACACAAAATGTATTATGATTGTTAATATTGTTAAACCAAATAAAGAATTTAAAAATGGTAATTCATATTTAAAATCATCCGAAAATGAATGTAAATATTATTTTGATTGGGTACATAAAAATGAACAAACGGAATCATTAGTAAATTTTAATAATATTAATAATTGGAAAGTTATTAAAACTTTTGAAAATAACTTTGATGATTTAACTAAATGTTATAAATGGTATATATTACAAAAAATATAAATGGTATATATTACAAAAAATATAAATGGTATATATTACAAAAAATATAAAATTATTTTAATATAATAGCATCAGTTAATGGATAAAATATTGCTTCCCAACTACGTTCAATATAATGACCTGCTTCTGGATTTGAACTATTTTCAACATCTTTAATTATATTAATATAATGTTCTTTACTATTTTGTAAAATATGTTTTTTTGATATAGCCATAATACCTTGATAAGAACAATGATGAATTATTAAATCACCAAATTTATTTTCAAACCATTTACCAAATGGTCTTATTTTTGCTAATTCTAATTTTGATTCATTGTTAATTATTTTATTACTTTTATCAGATGCCTCCCAATTATCTAATTTAAAATCATATAAATTATCTTTTAAATTATCATAATAATCAGATATAATAACTGTGTTATTATATTTTTCTACATTATTTAATATTTGTATACCTTTATTTATTTTACTTTCCATATTTAGCGACCCAGGACAAAAAAAGGTTATGTCTGCTAAATTATCATAATTATTAATAATATGATATAAATAAGTGTGGTCACACCTTCCAATATTTTGTAATTTTATAATATTTTTTACATTATATTTTTCAAAATTATCATTAATACCTTTATTATATACAATACTTTTATATTTATTAAATGGCTCATCTTTTAACCAATTTAAATCTTCATTATATCTTGCAATTACCATTTCTATTGTTGCATTTGTATTTGTATAATATTCTTTTTTATTATAAATAATTAACAAAATTAATATTGATAATAATAAAATAATATTTATCATATTATAATAATTAAGAAAAAATATTTTTTTCTAACTTTTCATAATTATGAATGATTTAATAATTATTTTTTTAATATTTGTTATTATATTTTTTTATTTTAATAATAATGATAATAAAAATAATAATACTAATATTGTTGAAAAAGAAGTAAATGTACAACAAGTTCAACCATCACAAATGGTTAATCAAATAATTAATGTTGAAAAAGAAACAAGTAATTTGTTATTACCAGAAAGTTCTACTAATAACATTACAAGTGAAATAGGTGGTTCTAAAGCATATAAAAATATTATCGTTGGTGATAATAATTTAAAAATTAATAATGTTAATTATAAATATTATTCTTCATATAGAAAAAAACCTTTTTATTTTAAAGATTAAATATATAGTTTTTTTAGTTCTAAATATTTTTTCTTATATTTTAAATATTTTTTAAGATAATTTCCTGAATCTAATTTTAATTCATCATGTGGTTCATTAATAATTTGTGATTCATAATAATATCTTGGTTGATGAATTCTTGTATTTTTTATAGTTGATTTAATAATTTGTTCAACATTATTTTTTATTTTTAAAACTTGTGGTGTTCTAGAATATATAAATTGTTTTTCTGCAGCTATTTTATTTGTTGAATTAAATATATTATTATAATGTGCATTAGTATCAAATCCTCTTGATGAACCTATATCTACTTTAAAAATTTTATGATTAGTTCTTGTACTATTAGGACAACTCATTGTTATTCCAAAAATTAAATTTTTTCGAACATTAAAATAATCACTTTCAGAAGGAGCAGTTAAAATTTGTCTTACATTATTACTACTACTATTTAAATTAGTAAAACTTGTGTTTTTTTCTGGATTTGTTGTATTTGTTGACGACAAGTGTTGAGGACAATGTCCTATTACTAATTTTAAATCATTATATGTATATGGGCTAAAATTATGTTGACCCATAAATGCTATAAAATTTTGTCTAAGGTCAGGACATATGCTATTTTCATCAGAATTATTACCAAAATCTCGTAACCATAATATAGAATCATCATCATCATTTAATTGTAAATATGTTTCATTTATTAAATCATCATCATTACTTGTATTTAATATATTATTAATTTTTTCAAATTCTTTAAAATTTTTACTATTTATTTGTCCGTGAACAAATAAATAATTATTTAACATTAATAAACATCTACATTCATCTTCTAATAGTAAATTATATCCTTCATTACCATAATGAAATATATTTTTTCTTGTATTACCTCTATAATAATTTAACTTTATTTTATCATTAGGAAATATATAGTTGTCTTGAAAATTTTTAGATAATATATTTAAAACTTCATGATTACCAAACAATTTAAAAATTCTACCATTATTATTAGAATGCATAGCTTGTTTATTTAATGCATTTATAAATCTTAAAATTTTAATTTCAATTTGTGGATATTCATGTTCATAATTTCTTAAACCATCTTTAATAATACCAAAACTTGAACCTCTATAAGCATCAATTATATCACCAATAATTACAATATATGAACTATTACCAGGTATCCATTCATAATTTAAAGTATCAACATAATCACCATCATCATCTGCTATATCAATATTTAATAATCTTTCTAAATCTGCATCATATGTATTATTATCAAAAGAATGTCCAACTTTTCTAATTACTTGTGCTAAATCTCTTAAAACTATTATTAATGAATGAATATCACCATGAATATCAGATAATGCAAATATATTTTTATCCACATCTGTTTGAATATATGTTTTAATAGTAGGAATAATTACATTTGTATTAGCACTTGAATTTGTATTATTAATTGGATTTTGAACTGGAATTGGATTTTGAACTGGAATTGGATTTTGAACTGGAATTGTATTATTAATTGGATTTTGAACTGGAATTGTATTATTAATTGGATTTTGAACTGGAATTGTATTATTAATTGGATTTTGAACTGGAATTGTATTATTAATTGGATTTTGAATTAAATTTATATTAGCACTTGAATTTTGAATAGGCTTTATTGGTCTAATTAAACGACTAGGACTGTAAAAAAAACCACCTTTTTGTGTTTGATTATTCATTAATATATATATATATATATTAATAAATAATTTAAATTTATTTATTAAATAAATGAAAATTCGCTTCCTTCATACGCTTCAAAACCAGTATCAGTTTTGTTATTATTATTTTTATTATTATAATAATAATAATTTGATGTTTCATCTTCTTGATTATTATTAATTATATTTGACTTATTTGAGTTATTTGACTTATTTGAATTATTTGAATTATTTGAATTGTTTGAATTATTTGAGTTATTATTTTTATAGTTAATACCTGAAATTATTTGTTCTCTAATTTTATTACGAACAACAACATATTTGAATGCTTTACTTATTGATATTGCTATTAAATCACGATTTATTATTTCTTGTAATGATAAATCACCATTAAAATTAGTAACCATTAAATTAGCTAATGCTAATGCAGTTTCTTCATCTTTACTAGGAATAACTAATTCACCAGTTGTTGGATTAAAATATAAATTAGTTACAATATTTTTCCAGTTTTCAAAATCATTTAATGATGGTATTTTTACTTTAATATAAAAATTATAAGGGTCTGAATGTCCATATTTATAAACTATTTTTGTCCATGGTGAAGGGTTATCAAATTGCCAAATTATATATTCATTTGGTTTATAATCATATGGTTTACCAAATTTATTAGTTTTTAATTTAAATTCTGATTCTAATTCAGAAAATGTTTCTACTTCTTGTTCATATTCTGTTTCTGTTTCTTGATTTTGATTATAAAAATTTTGATTAGTATTATTTATTTGTTCACGTATATTTTCAATATTGTTTTGAAATTGGTCATATTCTTCATTAAATTTAGTATTATTTATATTACTATTTACATCAACTTTATATAAATCTGCTTTATTACTATATTTATAATTAGGTTGTTTTACATCAATAATTGTTTCATCATTATATGTATTTGTTACTGGTTCAATACTAGACATAATTGGTTTAATATTTATATTTTTATCATATGTTAATTGGTCATATAAATCTAAAAATAAAATTGTTATTAAAATGAATATCAATAAATTATTTGACATTTTATATAATATATTATAATATATTATATATTATATATTTTTAATATTAATATATTTATTATTATGTAATACTAATTATATAATACTTAAATGTATAAATTTACTTTACAAAAACAAAAAGTTGATACAAGAGATTTTAAATCAACACTACAGGGTACTGTAACAAAATCATTAGTTGAATTAAAAATGCCTACTATATATGACCAAAAAGATTTAGGTTCGTGTGTATCAAATGCAATTGCATTATGTGTAAATTATTGGTTAAAAATTAGTCCTTCTAGATTATTTATTTATTGGAATGGAAGAGCTATTGGTAAATATGATATGTATCAAGATAATGGTTTAAGTGTAAGAGATGGTTGTAAAAGTATTGCTAAATTTTTTGTAACTGATGAAAAAAATTGGGCATATGATACCACACAATTTGATACAATACCACCATTAACTGCATATAATAAAGTAATTAATTTATCAGATATGTCATATACTTCAGTTCCACAAGATTTAAATTCAATTAAACAATATTTAATTAATGGTTACCCTTTAGTCTTTGGTATTGCTGTTTATTCATCATTTATAAGTAATAATAATGGTGTCATACCAATGCCAAATGTTTCTAGTGAAACATTATTAGGATATCATTGTGTTTTAATAGTTGGATTTGATGATAGTAAATTAATGTTTAAAGTTGCTAACTCATGGGGAACTAATTGGGGACAAAAAGGATATTTTTATTTACCATATTCGTATGTAACTAATCCAGATTTATCTTTTGATTTTTGGTGTATTAAGTTTAATCGATTTAATAATAAAAATAAAATAAATAAAGCTAGTTTACTTTTATTAAGACGTTAAAATAAAATTTTATAAAAGCTAAACTATTTAATTAAAACTTGGTTTATGGAAATTTACCATACCCAACTATATGCCCATTTTTAGTAAAAACACAAACTGGTTGAGTGTAGATTGGTTGAGTGTAAACTTGTTGACCACCTAAAAACACCTGACTATTTGATGGTTGTTGCAATGCAAGTTGCTGTTGTCTGAGTGCTTGTTGCTGCTGTGCAAGTTGCTGTTGTTGAAGTGCAAGTTGCTGCTGCTGAAATGCAAGTTGCTGCTGTGCTTGCTGTTGTTGAAGTGCAAGTTGTTGTGCTTGTTGCTGCTGTTTCTGACTAACAGAAACACGACCAAAAGGTTGAGCACTAATAGAAATCGCAGATGTGCTAACAGTCTGAGAACTAGAAGGCAACGGTTGAAATTTATCGATTCCGCATTGACTAAGAAATCCTTGCATTTTAATGTTCGATTTAAATTGTTGGTTGTTGGTTTAATTATATGCTAATACTGTTTATAATTGTTTTTATAAAAACTAATAATAAATAGTATCATTGATTAATATTTTCAATTTTTTTAACAAATATTATATATTAGTAATAAATCTAATAATAATTTTAGTCTCTTATCAAATATAATATCTAGTGTTTTAATTTGTTGTAATTCACTATGAACATTTATTCTTGACACATATTTAATATAAGATTTTTTATGATTTACTATTTTATCATGTATTGAATGTAATACTTTATTTATCTGTTCTACTATATCTAATGTTGAATTTAAACTAATTTTAATAGGTTCTGGTAAATTTATACTATTATCAGTTGGTATTTCTTGATAACTAATAACACTAAAATCATCAAGTAATTCAATTAATGGTTTTTTATAATTTTTTATCAATTCATCAATATTAGTAATATTATTTTTATCAAGTATATTTTTAATTAATGATGTTATAATAATTAATTTATTATTTATATCTGATAATAATAATTCATTTTGTAATAATATAAATTCATCTTCTTTATGAGTCATTATATAATTAAAAACAGTATGAGATGACATAATAGTTGAGGTTAAATGCATAATTATATTTTTCGTAATATTTGGAAAAAATAAATTCATGTTCTAATATAACTTATAATTAAATATTTATTTAATTATAATTTATTTATTATTATTTATTACATAAACTCTTTTTGTTTATTTTTTTATTATTTCTTATTACATACTAATTTTAATTCATCTGTTTTATAATAGTTTCTTGCATGAAATAATTCACAATCAATTGCATTTTCTTTTAATACATGTTCAAATTGTTGAATTAATTTATTTTTTGTTTTTGCTAAAGACCATATATATTGATCTATTGAAATATCTTCTTTTGGATGTGTTGCTAAATATAAATATACTTTAACAATTTGTTTTGCTTTTGGAACATCTTTATGAGAACAAAATCTAATTGCTCTACCAATAATTTGTAATATTCTTGACATATTCCAATAGGGTTCTAAAATATGAACTTGTTCAACTCTTAATAAACTAACGCCTTCTTTAATACTTGGACTTCCTAACATTAATTTAATACATGAACCATTATTATTTTCTTTTTTATTAAATACATGTTTTATTTCTTCTTTAACATGATGTGGTTCATCACCTGACCATACAGAATATCTTTTTGGACCTTCACCATATGTTTTATAATTAATATAACCATGATATTCAATAAATTTAATAAAAGATTTTAATCCACCAACATCTTTAAAATTAGAATAAACAAATATTGGACCTTCTGATTTTTTTATTTTTTTCATAATTTTATAAAATTTTATTGAATATTTTTCAACATTTTGTAATTGTAAATTATCATCTTTAAAAGAACTATATCCTATTTCACCTATTGATTTATTTGGAAATGCAATATTTGACATCATTCTAGGTCCTAAAAAAAAATCAGAAGGCAATTTTAATATATCAACATCTTTAAATGAACCTTTTATATTATCATCACTATTACTCAATGATGTTAAATATGATTTATATTGAAATGTATTCATATTACATTTAACAGTTTTAAATTCCATAGTTGGATAAGCAATAGGTGGAGCTCCTCTGTAATATGATATTAAACCTTTTGTTAATTCTTTAAATTTTTTCATATTTATCGCTCTATATTGAATACCATTTTCTGTTTTATTATAAGATAAAAAATCAGCATTAAAATCAGCACCAATTGGTAATGGATTTTTAGGTCTTAATAAATTTAATGTTAATGCTATTTCAACTGGTCTATCAAACATTGGTGTTGCTGATAATAATATTAATTTTAATGAATCATCAGTTTTATCAATGATTGATTTTAATGTACTATAAAATGTTCCAGTCATTGATATCATATTTTGAATTTCATCAATAATTAATAAAGTATTTTTTAGTTTTATTTTATTTTCTTTTACTAAATCAACAAATTTATGATATGAATAAATTGTATAATATTTTGATATTCTTTCTTCTGTTTTTTCTAATATATTTTCTTTTACTTCACTATCATCAGTTTCTTTTAATTTTTTTAGCTCATTCTCTTTTATATAAACATCTTCACCCGGACATTTTGTTCGTAATTCATCTTTAAAATTACCAACTAATGCAGCTGGTAATACAATCATTATATTCATTGTTGATTTAAATTTTTCAGCTATATTAATTGCTGTACATGTTTTACCTGAACCAATTTGATGAAAAACTAGTAATCCATTTACTGTTTTTCGATTATCCCATAAATAATCTGGTAAAAATTGTTGTTGTGGTTGTAATTCGAATTTTTTTGGAAAACAAAAATCTTTCATTGTTTCTTTAGTTTCTTTTAATTTATATTTTTTATAAGTTTTTGTTATTTTATCCATATACTATTATATAAGTATATAAATTTTTATTAAATAAATTTTCTATATTTTAATAATGAATATTCAAAAAATAAAAAAATCAGAAGAAAAAAAAGAAGATATACATAATGTAAAAAATCTTAATAAATTATTAAATGTTTCTAAAGATATTAAAAAAGAATATGAACAAGGAATTTTTGAAGGTAAATTTGATAATACTCATATAATCGGTGATATACATGGTGACTTTTTTACTTTTAAAAGATGTTTAGAATTAACACAATGTGTTAGTTTTGATGATATTATATATGATGATTATATTAATATGAATACAAAAAATGACTATTTATATGTTAAAGATGGTTGTAAATATTATTCTAATGATAAAATAAAATGGAATCCTGAAAAAAAAAATTCAATTATTGTTTTTGCTGGTGATATTATTGATAGATGTAGAACTGCTGGTTTAAAATTTAATTATTGTGTTGATACAATTATGGATGAAAATTGCGATTTTCAAATGTTAAATATCATTTTTAAATTAGATGATGAAGCACAAAAATATGGCTCACGTGTTTTATTAATTTTAGGTAACCATGAAATTATAAATCTTCAAAATGATTTAAGATATGTTAGTTATAAAGGATTAAGTGATAAAAAGCGAATAAAAAATATAAATAAAATATTATCAAATAATATTTACAGATTATTCTCAATAATAAGAATTAATAATTATGTAATTGTTCATGGTGGTATTAATCCTGATTATATACAAACTTTAAATTTTAATAATGAACAAGAAATTATTATACAATATAATAATTTAATTAGAAAACATTTATTGTCAAATGGTGATAGTGATATATTTAATAATTCAAAAAATGTATTTTGGGATAGAAGTCTCGGGTTAGAAACAAATATTGATCCGCAAATATGTAATAAACTGTTTGAACAAAATATATTAAATATACCTAAACAATATTTTTCTAATTTAAAAATTATTGTTGCACATTGTATTCAGTCTTTATTATCAACACCTTTAGGAATTAATATAGCACATTGTAATGTATTTCAAAATAGGATTATTAAAATTGATATTGGTATGGCTAGAACATTTAATGATTATAATTATAGAAATAATGATTTATTATTAGAAAAACTTGATAAATTTATTAAATTATATAATGAAGAAAATAAATTTTTGGATTATAATGAATTTATATTAAATTCTAAGTTTAATAATATTCAAATACTTAAATTAATAAATAACAAAGAAGAAATTATTAATGATGAAACAACTATTAATTATTTTTTTAATACAGTTTTTTCACATAATAAAATATTAGGTTATTATTATTTATTTCAAGATTTAAAAAAAGTATTATTAAATAGAATTAAAATTAAATTTAATATACAAACAACAGACGAAACAATTGATAAAATAGATTTTATTTTATCTAAATTAAAATCTAAAATAAATTAATGAAAGAAGAATTTGGCATATTTGAAAATATTAATAAAGATTTATATTTTATTGGTGATATTCATGGTGATTTTTATGCATTTAAACAAGCACTTGAATTAACTGGATGTGTTATTTTTGATAAACAAAATTTTAAAGATATTTGTAAAGAACATTTAGATGGTATTATTTTAACTGACGGTTGTGATTACTATAAAAATAAAATTAATTGGAATCCACAAAAAAAAGATTCAATGATTATTTTTGCTGGTGATTTAGTTGATAGATGTAGAATTACTTCTGATTCTTGTGATTTTGTTGTTAATGATGAAGACTGTGATAATCAACTTATTAATATATTATTAGAATTAGATAAACAAGCTTTAAAATATAATTCAAGAGTTTTATTTGTATTAGGTAATCACGAATTAATGAATTTACAAGATAAATTAAAATATGTTAGTTTTAAAGGTCTTGAAAATAATTCTAGAACAGGAAATATTAAAAAAACTATTTTTAATAACATAAATAGTATTTTTGGTTTAATTAGAATTAATAATTATATTGTATGTCATGGTGGTATTAATCCTAATTTTGTTAGTGAATATAATAAATCAAATTATAAT
>JACCDH010653765.1_pt1 | contig 14174 bp, 11 predicted proteins | sample 7442481 | NCBI WGS metagenome assembly JACCDH01 (sample SAMN15323433, study PRJNA562643) | freshwater metagenome | isolation source: river surface water | place: USA:Blue River Watershed | collected 2017-08-15
GGCTTTGACCCGCCTTTTAAAATGGCATATCCTAATATTTGTGTACCTGGGTCAATCCCTAAGATTATGGGTGTCTTGCTCATGTAGAATAAAGTTACAGATATCATTTCAAATTCCGAACTTTGGTAGAATGTATAGAACATTTCTCTCTTCCATTTATCCATTGGCTAAGAAAAGTATTGGATTCTTGTTGTTCCTATTGTGCAGTATTGCTATTTATTATAAAGTACTGCATGATGTTGCATGGAATCAGTTTATACATTCGATACTACAGCAATTAAAGGCCATTCCGGTTTTGGATTGGATGGTATTGTTGGTTTTATTTTTTCTTAATTTCTTATTAGAAGCCTATAAATGGAAATGGGTGATTTATACATTGAGTCCGATCTCTCTTTTTAAAGCAATGGAAAGTGTATTTATTGGTCAGGCTTTTGCTTTTTTTACACCCAATAGAGTTGGTGAATTTGCGGGTAGGACCTTGTTTTTAGCAACTGGAGATAAATTATTGGGGATGACAAAAATGGCTTGGGCATCTTATGCGCAATTATTGGTAACCATTATTATGGGTTGTATTGCGCTGGGTTTAAATGCTTCTTTTTATCCAATTATACAGGGTCCTTGGTTGGTCATGGTAAAATGGGTAAGCCCCTTAGTAGGTTGTATAGCCTTACTCTTATTTTTTTATCAACGCAATTGGACAGGTTGGTTTTCATTTCTAAATAAAATTCAAGTAGCTACCAACCTTAAGTTACATTTGATATGGCTTTCTTTGGTCAGGTACTTTGTATTTATGTTGCAATATGTTTGGGTCGCCCACATGTTACAAATAAATATAGGTTTTGTACCATTAATGCTATCGGTTGCCATTTTATTCCTTTGCCTAAGTATTTTACCAACAATTAGTTTGACAGAATTGGTGGTGCGAGGAGAGCTTCTTATTTTATTATTGGCCCCTTTTTCTCAGGATCCATTAATGATTGTAGCGCTTTCTACCTTTATATGGACTGTTAATTTTTTGGTTCCCGCTATATTTGGAGCCATCTTATTGCTTCGTTATCGATTAAATCAATAATTTTGCATAAATCATTTTTGTAATATGACATTTATTCTATTGCATTTCCTTTTACCCCTACTTAACTTATTTGCTGGACAAGATATGTGGTTATGTAACCAACCAAATAATGCCTATAGTAGTGGGGAGAAAATACGTTATACCATTTACTACAATGTACTTGGATTATATGTTAATGCGGGCAGTGCCGATTTTACGATTCAAAGCACGAATTGGAATGGGGAAGATGCATATAGGTTTACCGCTACTGGTAGATCCAATGGTAAATATGATTGGATTTTCAAAGTAAGAGACAAGTATGAAAGTGTCGTAGACACCAAAACATTACTGCCTTATCAATTTACAAGACAAATTAATGAAGGAGGATACCATACTAACGAAGTGGTTCAGTTTAATCAAAAGGCGAAGACGGCAACAAGTACCAAGTCTACCAATACCTTTAAAACTGCCGATTGTACCTATGATGTAATTAGTGCTATTTATGCTGCTAGAAATATTAGTTATGCCAATTGTCAAATGAATGACAAGATATTTTTAAATTTTTTCTTAGACAATGAGCTTTATCCTTCTTACTTTAAATTTTTGGGGAGAGATGTTTTGCAATCCAAATATGGAAAGTTTAAGGTAATCAAGTTGGCACCTTTATTAATCAAGGGTTCTATATTTAAAGGAGGAGAAAAAATGGTCGTATGGGTTACAGACGATGATAATCATATTCCTGTTAGAATAGAATCGCCCATTTCTGTAGGAAGTATTAAAGTAGACTTAATGGGGTATGAAAATTTAAGACACCCTTTAAATGCTTTGATTCAACTGGGGGATGATTAAAACTGGGAGATGCTGATTCCGATTAGCAAGTTGATTATTAAACAGTATCTAGCGTAAGTTATGATCATATTGTAGGGTAGGTTCTGGGAATTTTACTCGCGTTTAGTCCTTCATCCAGGTAGCTAGTGTAAATGTGTCCAGTACCCTAATTCCTTTTTCAGTGACTTGTAGGCTACAACATTCATTTACTGGGTCATGCTCAAAAAATAAAGTATAATTTTTTTGAATGGCTTCTTGCAAGAACAATTCCTTTTCGTTCAGGGTCACTAAGGGTTGCATATCATAGCCCATCACATAAGGGATAGGGATATGCCCTGTGCTTGGCAATAAGTCTGCCATGTAAACTAGGGTGCCTTTTTTGGTTTGTATTTTTGGCAACAACATGCATTGGGTGTGGCCATGCACCACTAAGCAACTGATATTTTCTGTAAAATGAATTTCTTGTAAATTTTGTTGTCCCTGATAAGGCGGAACTGATATTAATTTTAATTGCCCAGCAGTAAGCAGGGGTTCAATATTTTCTTTTAAAAAAGAAGCTTTCTCTCTTTTGTTGGGGGAAAGGGCAAGGTTCCATTGGGGTTCACTTACCCAATAAGTTGCATTGGGGAAAACAGTACACAATTGCCCCTCTTTTAATTCAATAGCACCCCCTACATGGTCAAAATGTAAATGGGTTAACAATACATCCGTAATGTCTTCTAATTGATAATGGATACTTTGTAATGCCTCTTTAAGTGATACGGTATTGCTAGGTTGATAATGTCTAAAAAATTTTTCATCTTGTTTATTACCCAAGCCGGTATCCACTAATATTTTACGATCTCCATCTACAATTAACATGCATCTTAATGCCCAAGTGCATAAATTATTTTCATCTGCAGGATTAAGTTTATTCCAGATAGATTTAGGAACCACGCCAAACATGGCACCGCCATCTAATTTAAAATTTCCAGTCTCAATACTATACAGTTGCATTGTGTTTTTGTTTTGACGTAGTGTATAACAAGATAAATCCAATGACAAAGAAAATGCAAAGTGCTAGTACAGAATTGCGTTGTGAGCCAGTCAATTCATTGATAAAGCCAAAGCTAAACATGCCAATCACAATGGCAATTTTTTCAGTAACATCGTAAAAGCTAAAAAAGCTGGTCGTGTCCTGGGTAGGAGGCATCAGCTTGGCATAAGTGCTTCTACTTACCGATTGTATGCCACCCATAATAAATCCAACCATAATTGCAAGGGCATAAAATTGCATAATTCCATTACGAGGAATATTATAGCCAATCACACAAGCGACAATCCAAATTAGTACCGCTACCATGAGGGTATTAAAATTCCCCCAACTGCTGGCCATTTTAGCCATAAAATAAGCGCCAGGAATGGCGACTACTTGAATAATTAAAATGGCAATAATTAAATTGGTAGTAGGGATATTTAATTCGCTCTTCCCGTACAAAGTGGCTGCCAACATAACTGTTTGCACCCCCATATTGTAAAAAAAGAAAGCACTTAAGAATTTGTTTAAAATAGGTAGGTCTTTTAGTTGTTTCCAAACCTTGTGCAGTTCCTTATATCCAGAGCTCAGTATATTTTCTTTATTCCCTAAGTGCATCTGACCTTTGCTGTCAGGCAATCTTCCTATTGCCCACCAACCAAATCCAAGCCACCAAATACCAACTAATAAAAAGGATAACTGGGAAGCTTTGCCAACCGTAATGCCAAACATATCTGGTTTTAAAACAAACACAAAACATATAATCTGTAAAATAACAGAACCAATATAGCCCATGGTAAATCCTTTTGCACTAATTCGATCACGATCTTCCGGTGCAGCAATTTCTGGCAAATAGGAGTTGTAAAAAACAAAACTACTCCAGAATCCAACACAGGCAATGATTACAGAAATAAGTCCCCCTATGATATGGTTAGCGTCAAAAAAATAAAGTGAAGCACATGCTAAACTTCCCATGGTACAAAAAAACTGCAAAAACTGTTTTTTGTTTCCACGATAATCTGCAATAGAGGAAAGTAAAGGCGAAATGATGGCTACAATAATAAAGGCAATCCCTAATACGTAGTTATACAATGAGGTGTTGGCAAACTCATAGCCCCCTATTTTTATTTTGTCAATCAAGGTATTTTCATTTCCGTCTCCAGTTACGGCCTCGTAATAGGCAGGAAAGATAGTAGAGGTGATGACTAAATTGTAAACACTATTGGCCCAGTCGTACATGGCCCAGCCGTTCACTACTTTTTTGGATGCTGTTTGCATTACTATTTGTTTGTATTCTTAAAAATACAATAAAATAGCAATAAGTCTATAGGTACTTAGTATATAATAAAACCATTATGGTCAAACCCAGTGTAATACGGTACCATCCAAAAAGGGCAAATCCTCTTTTCTGAATAAAATTGATAAAGAATTTCACGGAGAGTAGTGCTACCATAAAGGCAACAACCGCACCCACTAATAAAGTAAGCATATTGTTGCTATTGAATGTTTCTGGATGCGTTTTGTATACATCAAGTGTGCTTTTTGCAGAGGCAGCTAACATGGTAGGCACCGCTAAAAAGAAGGAAAATTCAGCAGCGGTTTTCTTTGATAATTTTTGACTCATGCCACCAATAATCGTAGCGGCACTTCTGCTTAATCCTGGAAAAACAATAGACAATACCTGGAAGCAACCTACCATAAAGGATTGCTTATAGGTAAGGGTTGTAGGCGCATTTTCATTTTTGGTAAACAATCTGTCTATAAATAATAAAACAATACCACCGCCAATCATGACAGCTGAAATGACCCATAAATTACCCAATGCTGCATCAATATGCTTTTTTAGGAGCGCCCCAAATACCAGCGCTGGAATCACCGCTACTAAAAGCTTTAAGTAGAAATCGAGTTGTTTAAAATCAAAGAATCTTTTGTAATAAACCACCACCACTGAAGCTATAGCTGCCAACTGAATAACAATTTCGAACAATTCAACAAAGGGGGTATTGGTAATTCCTAAAAAAGGATTTGCAAACTTCATGTGTGCGGTACTAGAAATAGGCAAAAACTCTGTAATGCCTTCAATAATAGCAATAATAATAGTTTGAAATAAATTCATGGCAGGAAGGGTTCATTAAAAAAGCGATGAGGGATTCATCGCTTTAAATTAGGTTGATTGTCTGACTATGACTTTTTGAAAATAGCGTATACTTCTACAATAAATCCAGCAATTATCACAATAGGTGCAAGCGTTATTCTTCTAAAGCTATATACTTCACTTGCATTGAAAATATCGGGATCGGCACTTTTACCACCTGACATCAATAACATACCTGTTAAAATAAATACGGCTCCCACCAACATCCATATATAATTGGACTTGTTAAAAAATTGCAATGATTTTTTGTTATCCTTCTGACTCATGATTTGATTTTTACGTTTAAAAGTAAGATTATTAATAATTAGTACAAGTCGTCTAATTTCATTTTTAAATACTTTAACACACTTCGGTAAGTGCTAAACACGGAAATACCCACGCCTAATACAATTAGCCCACCAAATAGCAATATACTCTTTCCAATGGTTTGGAGTGTTTGTATTTGAGGAAATTGCATGCTTGCCCATTGAATAAGTCCAAACAATAAAAAGATGGCAATAAAGGCACTAGACAATCCATTTAATAAGGCGCGAATCAGTAAGGGTTTTGAAATAAAGTTCCTTGTTGCACCTACCATTTGCATGGTTTTAATTAAAAAACGATTGCTAAACATAGCAAGTCGGATGGTATTGTCAATGCTGATGATTACAATTACGCAAAGAATGATAGAGAACACTAAAAATATCAAACCAAGTTTAGTGGCACGTTCATTCAGGTTGGTTACCAGACTTTTTGGATATTGAATATCAGCAATATCATTTTTAAATTGCACATCAATTGCGCTGGTAATTTTGTTTAGACTGTCCACGTTCACATAATCCGCTTTCGCAAAAAAGTCAACACTTTCTGGCAATGGGTTCACGTTTAATATCTTAGCCCAGTCTTCATTGTTTTCTTTATTCCAAATTGCTTTTGCCTTGTCTTTGTCTACATATTCGACGTTTTTGGCATAAGGTTGACTTGCAATAAATTGTTGAATTTTACCAATATTGTTTTTGTCTGTGGTTTTTAAATAGACGCTTATACGAATATCTTCCTTAAAGGTATCTCCAATGGACTGTAGGTTCAAGAACAACCAACCCATAATCCCCATAATAAACAAAACAATAGCTACCCCCACAATGCTATAAATGTAGTTGGGTTTACTGCGTTTTAAAGAACCTGATCCGTTCGCTGCCATAGCATTAAAATTTTATTTGTTCGCTATGCAAATGTACGGTTTTGAACGCTAATGGCTTACATTTGCATAGGTCGAATTATACCTAATTTTCACCTAAAACGGGTTAAAAAAGGGGAGGCTCCGTAGAAATACGAATAATTATAGATTTTTTAAGTATTATCAAAGATGGAATATCAATTTAGCAGTATTGAAAAAAAGTGGCAAGCGGCTTGGAAAGCAAAAAAGGCATATCAGGTAAGTAATGAATCCGACAAGCCCAAGTGCTATGTTCTAGATATGTTTCCTTACCCAAGTGGAGCAGGTTTGCATGTGGGCCATCCGCTAGGGTATATTGCTTCTGATATTTACAGTCGTTATAAAAGGTTGAAAGGATTTAATGTTCTACATCCAATGGGGTATGACGCTTTTGGTTTACCAGCGGAACAATATGCCATTGAACATGGAGTGCATCCTTCAAAAAGTACCCATGGGAATATTGATAATTTTAGAAAGCAATTAGATAATATTGGATTTAGTTATGATTGGGACAGAGAAGTTAGAACCTGTGATGCTACTTATTACAAATGGACCCAATGGATTTTCTTGCAGTTATTCAATAGTTATTATGATAGAGCTGCACAAAAGGCAAAGCCAATTGAAGCATTAGTTGCTGCATTTAAAGCCAATGGAAACACTAGTCAGGTTAGTCCAGGGGACGCCAACCTACAATTTTCAGCAGCGGAATGGAATGGAATGAGCGAGCAGGAGCAACAATCTATTTTAATGCATTACCGCCTAGCTTTTTGTGGTTATGGAGAAGTGAATTGGTGTGAAGCTTTAGGTACTGTGCTTGCAAATGATGAAGTTATTAATGGTTTTAGTGAAAGAGGAGGACATCCAGTAGTAAAGAAAAAATTAAGACAATGGTATTTACGTATTACCGAATACGCAGACAGACTTTTGTCGGGTTTAGACACCATACAGTTTAGCGATGCCATGAAGGAAATGCAATCCAATTGGATTGGGAAAAGTTATGGCGCTGAGATTGATTTTAAGGTAGATGGACAGGAAGCAAGCTTAAGGGTTTATACTACAAGACCCGACACTGTATTTGGTGTGGACTTTATGGTAGTGGCTCCAGAGCATACATTAATTGAAAGTATTACACCAGCTTCACATAAAGCGGAAGTGGAACAATACATTGCTTATGTGAAAAGCAGGAGTGAAAGGGAACGTATGGCGGAGAAGAAAATCACCGGATGTTTTACAGGAGCCTATGTGGTGAATCCGTTTAATCAACAATTAATTCCTATTTGGATTTCAGAATACGTATTAGCAGGTTATGGCACCGGCGCTATTATGGCGGTACCTTGTGGAGATGATCGTGACTTTAAATTTGCGCAACATTTTAATATTCCTATTACCAATATTATTGGGGATGCATTCAATGGTCAAGAAGCCAATCCTACCAAGGAGGCAAAATTAACCAATAGTGATTTTTTAAATGGAGTGATACAAAAAGATGCCATTGCCCTAGTAAATGACAAGTTGGAAGCAATGGGTATTGGTAAGCGCAAGGTTAATTATAGAATGCGTGACGCAGCGTTTAGTAGACAGCGTTATTGGGGAGAGCCTTTCCCTATCAAATGGATCAATGGTATTGCTTATCCAATGTCTGAAAATGAATTGCCCTTGTTGTTACCTGAAGTGGATCATTATGGACCGGGTCCAGAAGGAGAGGGTCCATTGGCCAATATTGCAACTTGGAAAGCAGAAAATTATGAAACCAATACGATGCCTGGCTATGCGGGTAGTAGCTGGTATTTCTTACGCTATATGGATCCTAGCAATACGACTGAATTTTGTAGTCGCAAGGCAAGTGATTATTGGGGACAGGTAGATTTATACATAGGAGGCACAGAACATGCGGTAGGTCATTTATTATATAGCCGCATGTGGACGAAAGCATTGTATGATTTAGGCCATATTGGTTTTGACGAACCATTTAAGAAATTATTAAACCAAGGAATGATCCAAGGTAGCTCTCGTTTTGTGTATCGTAAAAGAGGCACCCAAACCTTTGTTTCCTTAGGTTTGATTGGTGCACATGAAGTGGACCAATTGCATGTGGATGTGAATATGGTGGATGGAGTTGAATTGGATACGGAGGCGTTTACAAAATGGAAACCAGATTACGCTAATGCGGAATTTATTTTAGAAGATGGGAAATATATATGTGGTGTAGAGGTTGAAAAAATGTCTAAGTCCAAATTTAATACCGTTAATCCGGATGACTTGGTTCAAAAATATGGCGCAGATACTTTTAGAATGTATGAAATGTTCTTGGGGCCTGTAGAACAAAGTAAGCCATGGGATACCAAAGGAATTGAAGGGGTACATCGTTTTATAAAGAAGTTTTGGAGATTGTTCTTTGATGAAATGAAAGGAAAGGTATGGGTCGACGAAGCGCCTACTGCGGAAGAATTAAAAATCCTACATAAGACCATCAAAAAAATTGAAGAGGATACAGAGCGTTATAGTTTCAATACGGCGATTAGTACTTTCATGATTTGTATCAATGAATTGTATGATGCGGGTTGCCATAAGAAAGCCATTTTAGAGCAAGTACTTATTTTAATTACGCCTTATGCCCCTCACTTTGCAGAAGAATTATGGAGTGTGTTGGGAAATCAAGGTTTAATTGTAGATGCGGCTTATCCTGTATTTGATGCTCAATATGTATTGGAAACGGCTAAGGAATATCCGGTGAGTATCAATGGTAAAGTAAGAGCCAACATTTCCATTGCCTTGGATGCAACGGAGGAACAAGTTCGTGAAATTGTACTAGCGAATGCTGCGGTTCAAAAATGGGTGGAGGGCCATTCGGTAAAAAAATTAATTTTTGTAAAAGGAAGAATGATTAATATCGTTATATAATACAATCAATGCTATATGAAAAAATCAGTTGGATTATTAGTAAGTTTTAGTTTAGTTGTAATTGGATTAATGGCGCAAATGCCATCCTCTAATTTACCTCGTTTTGTACGTTGGGTAGACAACAATCAAGTGGTGGTAAACACCAAACAAAATGATGACAAAGCTGCAAAGGATTACATATACAATTTAACAACCAAGCAATATGCTCCTGCACCTGCAATTGCCGCCAGTACAGATAAATTGGTATTTGTAAAAAATGCCAATGTCTTTGTAAAAGAAAATGGAGTGGAAACGCAATTGACTTTTGATGCGGCGGAGGAAAAAAATCCAACCCTGTCTCCAGACGGAAAATTTGTGGGGTATACAAAAAACAATAATTTATTTACGGTTAGCATTGCAGATAAAAAGGAAACAGCCATTACCAATGAGGATACCAAGGGGGTGTTAAATGGATATGCTAGCTGGGTATATTTTGAAGAAATTTTTGGACGTCCAACCCAATACCGTGCGTTTTGGTGGAGTCCGGACAGTAAGTATATTTCTTTTATGCGTTTTGACGAGCGCAATGTACCTATGTTCCCTATCTATAATAGTGATGGACAACATGGCTTTGTTGAAGAAACAAGATATCCTAAAGTAGGGGATGCCAATCCAACCGTAAAAATTGGATGGACTGCACCAACTGGGGGTTCTATCACTTGGGCAGATTTCAATGAACAAGAAGACCAATATTTTGGATGGCCTATCTGGAATCCCAATAACAATCGTATGTGGTTATCTTGGATGGATCGTGGCCAAAACAATTTGAAAATTTATGAATTGGATATGGTTGCTGGATCGAAAAAAGAAGTGTACAAGGAATACCAAAAAACATGGATTGATTTAGAAGACCGAGTGAGCGGAAGAATTAATTTCTTATCCAACAACAAGGGCTATATCGCTCAATCTGATGCGAGTGGTTGGAATCAATTGTCATTATATGACATGAATGGACAATTAATCAATCCTATTACCAGTGGTAAATTTACGATCACAGGCATTAAGTTAATCGACGAAAAATCAAAAATGGTTTATTTTACTGCACGTGGTTTGGAAAGTACTGCTAGAATTGATTTTTACAGCGTGGGTTTTGATGGTAAAAATTTAAAAAGATTAACAACGGGTGATTATAACTATAGTCAAATTTATTTAGCGCCAGATGCAAAACATTTTGTAGGGGTGTACAGCAATGTAAAAACACCTACTGCGATTTCTGTATTTGAGATTGCTAAAAAAGGAGAACCTACCTTCGTGACTTTAGGAACGGCAGTAGACAGTAGCTTTAAATTAGACGCTTTTGCCAAAACCGAATTAATCCGTATTAAGAGTGCAGATGGCTTATACGAATTACCTGCCTTGGTTACTTGGCCAAAGAATATGGATCCTAATAAAAAGTATCCATTATTGGTGAGTATTTATGGAGGTCCAAATGCAGGAACCGTAATGGATTCATGGAGCAATCCAGCAGCTAAAGAAAACTGGGCAAAAGAAGGGGTTATTCAGGTGGCATTTGATCATAGAGCAAGTGGACATTTTGGTAAAGAAGGCGTGAATTATATGTACCGTAATTTGGGTTATTGGGAAATGCAGGATTATATGACCATGGCTAAATGGTTTATTGCCAATGGTAGTGCAGATCCTAAAAAAATTGCTATAACTGGATTTAGTTATGGTGGTTATATGAGTTGTTATGCGTTAACCTATGGTGCAGAAGTATTCACTCATGCATTAGCAGGGGGAAGTGTAACCGCATGGGAACTTTATGATTCTCATTATACAGAAAGATTTATGGATACGCAGAAAGAAAATCCAGAAGGGTATAAGTCTAGTAATGTGATGACGCATATCAAGAATTTTAAAGGGGTATTGCAATTGGTGCATGGCACCATGGATGACAATGTGCACATGCAAAACTCTATACAATTGTTAAGTTCCTTACAAGACAATGGTAAGGATGTTGAATTCATGTTATATCCTGGAGGTAGACATGGATGGGGTGGTCCTAAAGGCAAACACTTTACAGAGTTAAAGAATAAATTCATTTATACGCATTTGTTAGAGAAACCCTATAAAGCAACTAAATAATTCAAACCTACATGTCCAACCCCAACTTAGATACTACGAATCAAAACTTAAATCCACAGGATCGTGAATTTGAGAATAGTATTCGTCCCACCGAGATAGATGCATTCGCAGGTCAACCTCAGTTGATAGAGAATATTAGCATTTTTATTAAGGCGGCTAAATTGAGAGGAGAGGCGTTGGATCATATTTTATTTCATGGCCCTCCAGGATTGGGAAAAACTACTTTAAGTAGAATTGTTGCCAATGAAATGGGGGTACAAATAAAGGAAACTTCTGGACCCGTTATTGAAAAGCCAAGTGACTTAGCAGGTTTATTAACCAGCTTGGAGCCCAATGATGTATTGTTTATTGATGAAATACATCGTTTAAGCACCGTAGTGGAAGAGTACTTGTATGCGGCCATGGAAGATTATAAGATTGATATTATGATTGATAGTGGTGCCAATGCCCGAAGCATTCAAATTAATTTGAATCCTTTTACCTTGGTAGGTGCCACTACTCGCAGTGGATTATTAACCGCCCCTTTGCTGTCTCGTTTTGGTATTAAGTCTCGTTTAGAATATTATCCAGCTACAGTCATTGAAAAAATCGTTTTACGAAGTGCAGGTATTTTAAATGTAAATATTAACACAGAAGCTGCGGGTGAAATTTCAAGACGTAGTCGGGGAACTCCTCGTATTGCCAATGGATTACTAAGAAGGGTGCGTGACTTTGCTCAGGTACTGAATGATGGCATTGTAGACATAGGTATCACCAAGCATGCTTTAAAAGCATTGAATGTGGATGATCATGGCTTAGACGAAATGGATAACCGTATTTTACTGGCTATTATTGAAAAATTCAAAGGAGGTCCTGTAGGTATCTCCACTATTGCTACCGCAGTAGGGGAAGAGTCGGGTACCATTGAGGAAGTGTATGAGCCCTTCTTAATTCAAGAGGGTTTCTTACAAAGAACACCTAGGGGTCGGGAAGTGACCTATAAAGCTTATGAGCATTTGGGTAAGCACCGTGGTGGGCACACCGAAAATCCAGAACTATTCCGTTAGTAAAAATTGTAAGACCGCATTGTATATTTCAACAAAAAAACGCATCTTAAAAGATGCGTTTTTTTGTAAATCTATGTAAGAAATGGAGTGATTAGTTTGCAACCAATCTAAAACCATTGCCGTGAATATTCACAATTTCTATTTGAGGGTCTTCTTTTAGGAATTTTCTTAATTTGGCAATGTAAACGTCCATGCTACGACCATTAAAGTAAGTATCGCTACCCCATATCTTTTTCAATGCCTTCTCTCTGGTTAATAAATCATTTTTGTGTTCTGCTAACATCTTCAATAATTCATTTTCTTTTGGAGACAAGATTTGAATAGATTCTCCATGTTTTAACTCACGCAATTTGGGGTTAAAATGATAAGCACCTAATTCGTATTCAAGATTGTCGCTTATTTTATGGTCTTCCTCGTTACGTTTGATAATGGCTTTGATTTTAAGCATTAATACCTCGCTATCAAATGGCTTAGTAATATAATCGTCTGCCCCTAGTTTGTAACCATGGATAATATCTTCTTTTAATGTTTTTGCACTTAAAAAAAACAAAGGCACATCTGGATCAATATCTCTAATTTCTTCAGCTAAAGTGAATCCGTCCACATGCGGCATCATCACATCTAATAAGCATAGATCAAATTTTTCTCTTTGAAATGCAGCCAATCCTAAACGGCCGTCACGTTCTAAAGTGACATCATATTCATCTAATTCTAAATAATTCTTTAACACCAATCCAAGGTTGCTATCATCCTCACATAATAACACTTTGTATCTTTTTTTATCTTCCATATTCATAGCTTTAATTAATTGCTTACTGTAAAGAAACGATTTTTAGTTTTTGTGGTAAAAAAACCATTTCCAATGTTTTGTTAAAATATACCTAATCCTTCGTACTTGCACAAATGTCGCATATTCCACAAGGCTTTGCGGCTTTTTCGCCAAAATATTTTGCCAAATAAATACTCCTGCATAGGACAGGTTGTCCTTGTAAATAGCCTATAAATTGTTGAACACGCTCTATAAATGCTTTTTTCATGAGTTGATAATGATCAAAGTCTATTTTCATAAAAGAGGCAGAACTTCGGTTCCATAGAAATTGAACTACGGGCTGGCTTTGCTTTTGTTCAAAACTAATAAGGCCATGCATTGCTAATATTTGCAAATGTTCAATTACAAATGCGTTATCTCTTTGTAATAATTCCGCCAATAATCTTTCATTGATAAAGTGCGGGCTGTCTAAAATGCCTCCATAGGTTCTTAAAAGGGTTTGCAAAACTGCACCTGCCTCCGGTTGATCATTTTGGAAATTTTCAATGGTATAGCGATCTCCCAATACTTGCACCATGGATGGGGTGAATGCGGATTCAGAAAAACGAACATGTCCTTCTTGTTGTATCCAATTAAGGGCGTTGCGGGCAATGATTTTATCCCATTTAAAGATTGTACAAAAATTTTCAAATTCAAAAATGAATTGTTGTTTTTCTCCAATGCCAATAGGCAATTGGACAAAGTCCGCTAAATCCTGGTATATTTTTTTGATCGTTTCAATAGGTGGATATTTTTTTTCCTGCAGTTGTAACCAATACTCCCAGTCATTTTGTTGATACAATAATATCGCTTTCGAGGCCTTGCCATCTCTTCCTGCTCTTCCTGCTTCTTGGTAATATTGTTCGATACTTCCTGGAATATCAAAGTGCACTACCAAGCGCACATTGGCTTTGTTAATGCCCATTCCAAAAGCACTGGTACATACTACGATTGGGGTTTTATCCTGCATCCAATCATCCTGAACTTGTTTTCTAGCTTCCAAAGACATGCCTGCATGATAAGCGCCCACCGGATATCCATAGTCTTGCAA
>JACCDH011301809.1_pt1 | contig 14171 bp, 13 predicted proteins | sample 7442481 | NCBI WGS metagenome assembly JACCDH01 (sample SAMN15323433, study PRJNA562643) | freshwater metagenome | isolation source: river surface water | place: USA:Blue River Watershed | collected 2017-08-15
AACGGTTTCAATGCCCTGCTCGCGGGCGTCCAGTGGCGACTCGAAATGGACTTTTTGGCCGTCCAGCAGGATGTCGCCCGTGTTGGGTTGCTCGGCCCCCGTGATCAGGCGCACAAAAGTGCTTTTGCCCGCGCCGTTGTCGCCCACGATGGCGGCGTGTTCGCCCGGCAAGAGGCGAAATCGCGCATCGGTCAGGGCTTTGACACCGCCGTAGTGCTTGGTCAGTTGGTTGATTTCGAGGACAGGTTGAGATGAAGACAGGGCAGCCACTTTCACAAGGAATGGCGCCAAGCATCGCGCATTTCAAGATTTTCCACATTAGTAAAACTACTAGGTTTACTTAGTCGGTGTTTTCGAGTCCAATCCGTTCGCGGTCAGAAAAAGCAGAGCGATGACCGAAACCCTCAACAACGGAGATAAAACCCATGATCACCAAACGCACATTCGGCCGTCTGGCCATCGCTGCAGCTGCGGCCACCCTGTTCACCTCGGCCATGGCCGCAGACGTCACGGTGGCTTACATCACCAACGGCAACACCAACGAAGGCTGGACGCTGATCAACGGCGGCGCCAAGAAAGCAGGCCAAGCCAAAGGCGTAAAGTTCATCGAGCTGGCCGCTGAAAAAGGCGAGTTGTCCAAGCAATTGGCCATCGTGGAAGACATGATCACCCGCAAAGTCAATGCGATTGCCATCGCCCCCGTGGACTCGGCTGGCATCGCCCCCGCCATCAACAAAGCCTTGAAGGCAGGTATCGCTGTGGTGGCTGTGGACACCGGCATCACCGGTGCCTCCATCACCTCTTATGTGGCCACCGACAACATCAAAGCCGCCAACGTGCAGGGCAAATGGGCGGCTGAGCAAATCAAGGACGGCGACACCGTGATCTATGTGACCGGCGACCAAGGCCAGTCCACCGGTCAAGAGCGCAAAAAGGGCTTCGTCGATGCCCTGAACGCTGGCCGCAAGAACGTCAAGGTCGTTGAAGTGCCCACCACTTGGGACCAGACCATGGCCCAAAACGGCGTGGAAGCCGCCCTGCGCGCCAACCCCGGCGTGAAGGTGATTGCCTGCGCATGGGACGGCGGCGCTTTGGGTGCCAAAGCCGCATTGATGGCTGCAGGCAAGAAGCCCGGCGACGTGAAGATCGCTGGCTTTGACGGCTCTCCCGGTGGCCTGGACATGATGAAGCAAGGCTGGCAGCAAGCCAACGCCGCGCAGATGTTGGCCAAGATCGGTCAAGTCGGCGTGGAAACCGCTGTGGCTGCGGCCCAAGGCAAAAAGGTCGATGCCCGCATCGACACCGGCTCCTTCCTGGTGCTGCCTGCCAACGTGGACAAGTTCGCCGCCGACTCCGGCGTGGGCCAGTTCATGAAAGTCAAAGCCAAGTGATGGGCCGCCCGGACCAGTGCGTCCGGGCCCTCCCCTTTTTTGTAGGAGCCAGCCCTGCTGGCGATAGGCCCCCCAAAGCCCATCGCTTGCAGGGCCTGCGCCTACAAAACCATGGCCAGCGGGCTATCTGCCCCTCAAAAAAAAGCATCGCGCGTGCGATGCATTGAAAACAATCGAGAAAAATATGAAATCCATCACCCGTCAAGAGTGGTACGGCGCCCTGGTGGCGGTCATTGTGTTGGGCGTTTTGCTCTCCTTCGCCTCGCCCTACTTCCTGACCACCGGCAACCTGTCCAACATCTTGGTGCAAGCCTCGGTGATCGCGCTGTTGGCCGGTGGACAAACCTTTGTGATCTTGACTGGCGGCGTGGATCTGGCGGTGGGCGCCCTGACGGCGCTGGCGGGTGCTGTGGCTGGCCACTTGATGATCAAGATCGGCGTTGACCCTTACCTGGCCATGGTGGTGGCGCTGGCGATTGGCGCTGCCGTGGGCCTGTTCAACGGCTATTTGGTGGCCTTTGTGGGCATTCCGGCGTTCATCGTCACCTTGGGTGGCCTCACGCTGTGGCGCGGCCTGGCGTTTGACCTGACCGGCGGTTTTGACAACGCGGGCTTGCCCGAGCCCTTCCCCTTCTTGGGCTATGGCGATGTGTTCGGCATCCCCATGCCCACGTTGATCACCGGCCTCTTTTTTGTAGTGATGGCCTTCATTTTGTCGAGCACCAAAATCGGCCGCTATGTGTACGCCATGGGCTCTAACGAAATGGGTGCGCGCCAAGTGGGCATCAACATCCGCTGGTACAAGCTGGGCGTGTATGTCGTCTCGGGCCTGAGCTGTGCGCTGGGCGCCATTGTGCTGATGGCCCGCATGGACTCGTCCAGCGGCAAGATGGCGCAGATGTTCGAGCTGGACGCGATTGCGGCGGTCATCTTGGGTGGTACATCCCTCTTTGGCGGTCGCGGCAGCATTTGGGGCAGCTTGCTCGGCGCGGTGCTGATCACCATGATCCGCAACGGCATGAACCTGATGGAAGTCTCCCAGTTCAAGCAAATGATGGCCATTGGCGCCGTCGTGATCGTGGCTGTCTGGATCGACGTGGTGCGCCGCAAGCACCTGCTCAAAAAATAATTTTTTATGTCTCCTTCGATTTTTGTCTTGGGCGAAGCCCTGATGGACTGCATCGCGCAGCCCGACGGCCAATTGCGGCCCCTGATGGGCGGCAGCCCCTACAACTTGGCCCGAGCCGCCGCCTTGCGCGGCGCAACGGTGCGCTACCTCAACCCCTTGTCGAGCGACAACTTCGGCATCCAGCTCAAAGCCCAACTGCTCAGCAACGGCGTGGCCGTGACCGAGCAGTCTTCGCGCCTGCCCACCTCGCTGGCGGTGATCCAAATCAAGGACGGTCAGCCCAGCTACGGCTTTTACCGCGAAGGCATTGCCGACCGCGACTACAGCGTGGACAGCGTGTTGGCTCAGTTGAAAACCGCAGCCCCTGGCATCTTGCACACCGGCTCTTTGGCCTTGGTGCCGCCCGAACACGAGAAAGTGCTGGCCATCGTGCAAGGCGCCAAAGCCTTGGGCTGGACAGTGAGCGTGGACATCAATTTGCGCCCCAAACTGGCCGAAGACCTGAACGCCTATGCCGCCGCCGTGCGCTCGGTCATGGTCTGGGCCGACTGGATCAAAGCCAGCGACGAAGACCTGGAGACTTTGGGTTTTGAGGGCGTCCATTTGTCCGAGTCAGCCCGATTGGTCTCAGCGCTGCGATCAACAGCCCAGACCGGCGCCTTGAGCCGTATTGCGCTGACCTTTGGCGGCGATGGGGCCTCTCTGGACATTGAAGGCCAACACCACAGCCTGCCGGTGCCGCGCATCACCGTGGCCGACACCGTGGGCGCTGGCGACACCTTCTGGGGCAACACCCTGGCCGACTGGGCCATGCAGCCTGCTGATGCCGCCGCACGCGGGAACGAAACGCTGGCCCTGTCCATGAAAGCAGCTGCCATCAACTGCACCCGCCAAGGCTGCCAGCCGCCTACACGGGCTGAGGTGCTGGCGTTTTGATCACCCCGCCTTGCGCGCGCGCCATGCTCCGATGATGGCGATCAGGCCGGGCACAAAAATCAAAGCCCAGATGATCTTGCTCAGGTGGGTTTGCACAAAGGGCAAATTGCCGAACAGGTAACCGGCCAAGGTCAGGCCGACCACCCAAATCACGCCACCCACCACATTGAACATCGTGAACTTGTGGCGGGTCATCTCGGCCACCCCCGCCACAAAGGGAACGAAGGTCCGAATGAAGGGCATGAAGCGGGCCAAGATGATGGTGATGCCGCCGTACTTGTCGTAAAAGGCATTGGCCTGCAGGAAGGCCTGGCGGTTGAAAAAGCGCGAGTTTTCCCACTGGAACACCTTGGGGCCCAAGTAACGCCCGATGCTGTAGTTGGTCTGATCGCCCAAGATGGCGGCCACCAAAAGCAGGGCCATCGTCAAAGGCAGGTTCAAGAGATCGGCACCGCACAGCGCGCCCACGATGAACAAAAGCGAATCACCCGGCAAAAACGGCATGATGACCAGGCCCGTCTCCACAAAAATGATCACAAACAAGAGGGCGTACACCCAAGCGCCATGCTGGCCCACAAAGGCCTCCAGGTAGCGGTCGACGTGGAGGATGAAATCAAGGAGTTGCAAGAGGATGTCCATGCGCCGATTATCCCCTGCCCCCAGGCGGGCGCAGGCCACGCCCAAGCCCTAAAATCAGGCGGTGAGCTTTGAACAAACCCCGGCGACCGCGCGCCGCCCCATCCGCGAACTCCCCGATGAACTGATCAGCCAAATCGCCGCTGGCGAGGTGGTTGAGCGCCCGGCATCGGTCGTGCGCGAGCTGGTGGACAACGCCATGGACGCGGGTGCACAAAGCATCACCCTGCGCCTGATGGGCGGCGGCACCCGCCTGATTTCGGTGGAAGACGACGGCGGCGGCATTGCCCCAGACGAGCTGGCAACGGCCTTGAAACGCCACGCCACCAGCAAGATCGGCAACCTGGACGATTTGGAATCGGTCATGACCATGGGCTTTCGGGGCGAGGCACTGGCGGCCATCAACTCGGTGTCCGAACTCACCTTGCTCTCGCGCATGGACGGCCAGCCCACCGCCTTTGCGCTGGACGGCCGCACCGGCGAGATCCGCCCGGCCGCACGCGCCGTGGGCACCACGGTGGAGGTCAAAGAGCTGTTTTTCTCGACCCCCGCCCGCCGCAAGTTTTTGAAAAGCGACAGCACCGAACTGGCGCATTGCATCGAGGCCGTGCGCCGCCACGCGCTGGCCCGTCCCGATGTGGGCTTTGCCATCTGGCACGAGGGCAAGTTGGTCGAACAGTGGCGCGTGCACCCAGGCGCTGCGGGCCTGGAGCAACGCCTGGCCGATGTGCTGGGCGAAGAGTTCGTCGCGCAGTCGATCGCGGTGGAATACAACGCCGGGCCGCTCAAGGTGATTGGCCGTGCGGGTCTGCCCGACGCCGCCCGCTCACGCCCCGACCACCAGTTTGCTTATGTGAATGGCCGCTTTGTACGGGACAAGGTCGTGATGCATGGCGCACGCAGCGCCTACGAAGACGTGTTGCATGGCCACAAGCAACCGGCCTACGCGCTGTTCATGCAGATCGACCCCACGCTGGTCGATGTGAATGTGCACCCCACCAAGATCGAAGTGCGCTTTCGCGACAGCCGAGCCGTGCACCAAGCGGTGCGTCACGCGATTGAAAACGCGCTGGCCGCGCCGCGTTCACAAAACTTGGCCGATTCAGCCTCAGAGACCCCGAGCGATTTCGACCTGAAAGCCCCCGCCCCCAAAACCCTGCCCGAATCGGCCAGCTGGCAGCAAGGCGGCATGGCGTTTGAGCGGCCTGGCCCCTCGACCTTTTCAGCGCCCAGTTACAAACCCGCAGACTTTGTGCGCCCCCGCGTGGACGGCGAGCAGGCCATGGCCGACCTCAAAGCCCTGTGGAACCCACCACAAGCCCGGCAAGAAGCCCACGACAGCGACGCGCCCCGCTGGACAGCGCCTGTCACTGCACCATCGACGACGCCCGTGCCAGCGGCTGCCCCTGCACCTTCCCCTTTGCCCGAAGGCGATTGGCCCTTGGGCCGCGCCGTGGCGCAGCTGCACGGCGTGTACATCTTGGCCGAAAACAAGCAAGGCCTGGTGGTGGTGGACATGCATGCCGCACACGAGCGCATCGTGTACGAGCGCCTGAAAAACCAGCTCAACACCGAAGGCGATGGCCCACGCATTGCCAGCCAGCCGCTGCTGATCCCGGCCACCTTTGCCGCCACACCGACCGAGGTGGCCACCGCCGAAAGCGGCGCCGAGGTGCTGGCGCAACTGGGCCTTGAAATCTCACCGCTGTCGGCCAAGACCCTGGCCGTGCGTGCCGTGCCCACCACCTTGGCCCAAGGCGACGCGGTTGAGTTGGCCCGCAGCGTGTTGGCCGAGCTGGCCCAGCATGACGCGAGCACCGTGGTGCAACGCGCCCAAAACGAGATCCTGGCCACCATGGCTTGCCATGGCGCGGTGCGGGCCAACCGGCGCCTGACGCTCGATGAAATGAACGCCCTGCTGCGCCAGATGGAAGAGACCGAGCGCTCTGACCAATGCAACCACGGCCGCCCCACCTGGCGGCAAATGTCGATGCGCGATCTGGACGCCTTGTTCTTGCGGGGCCGTTGATGAGCCGTCACCTCGTCGTTGCGCTGTTGGCGCTGCTGCTGGGTTTGCAGGCCGTCACCACCGACTTGTACCTGCCCACCCTGCCCGCGATCCGCGACAGCTTGGGCGCCAGCATGGGCGAAGTTCAGCTGACCTTGACCGCCCTCTTGCTGGCCTTTGGCCTGTCCCAGCTGGTCTGGGGGCCGCTGTCAGACCGCTATGGTCGCCGGCCGGTCTTGCTGTGGGGCATGGGCGCTTATGTGATCGCCTCGCTGGCCTGCGTGGCGGCGCCGGGCATCGGGTGGTTGATCGCCGCGCGCACGGTGCAAGGCATCGCCATGGGCGCGGGGGTCATGGCTGCGCGCGCCATCGTGCGCGACCTGTACCAGCCCCACGAGGGCGCGCAAGTCATGTCGCAAGCCCTGACCGGTCTGGGCATGATCGCCTGCACCTGCGCTCCGGTGGGCGGCTTGCTCAGCGACTGGGTGGGCTGGCGCTATGCCTTGCTGTCGGTCACCTTGTTTGGCGCGCTCACCTGGGGCTTGCTGGTTTGGGGATTCCAAGAAACCCTGACCCAGCGCCGCATGGACGCGCTGCGCTGGGATTCGCTGTGGCGCTCCAACCTGCAGATCATCCGCCACCCGGTGTTTCGCACCTGGTGCGCCTTGTCTTCTGCGTCTTACCTGGGGCTGTTCACTTTCTTGGCCACCTCGTCTTTCGTCTTCACCCAGCAGTTGGGCTACAGCAAGACGGTCTATGGCCTCTTGATGTTCACCATGTCGCTGTCCTACATCCTGGGCACCTTCTGGGGGCGGTGGATGCTACGGCGCACCAGCATGCACCGCACCGTGGGCGTGGCCGCGGGGCTCTCGGTCGGTGGCGGCGTCTTGCTGACCGTGCTGGCCTATGCCGGATCGGACCAGCCCTGGTATGGCGCTTGGGCGGTGATGGTGCCGGTGTATTTCTACATGTTTGGCCATGGCGTGCACCAGCCCTGCGGCCAAAGTGCGGCGGTTGCGCCCTTCCCGCTCCAAGCGGGCACGGCGTCTGCACTCAACGGCTTTTTGATGATGCTGGGCGCCTTTGTCATGGGCGGCTGGCTGGGTCGCAACATGGAGGTGCCACTGTGGGCTTTGGCCCACGGCATGCTGCTGTGGAGCGCGGTGATCGCGGCTGTGGCGTGGACGGCTGTTCAACGCCACGGCAAACCACGCGAATGGCAAGCCGCATGAGCCGGCCGCTGGACGCCATCGCCATCGTCGGGCCCACCGCCAGCGGCAAGACCGCTGCGGCCTTGGCCTTGGCGCACGCCCTGCAGGGCGAGGCCGAGATCATCAGCGTGGACTCGGCCCTGGTTTACCGGGGCATGGACATCGGCACCGCCAAACCCAGCCGGCAAGAACTGGCCGCCGTGCCGCACCACCTGATCGACACCATCGATCCCTTGCAAAGCTACAGCGCGGCCGAATTTGCACGCGATGCCACCAAGCTGATTGGCGAGATCCACGCCCGTGGCCGCACACCGCTGCTGGTGGGCGGCACCATGCTCTACCTCAAGGCCCTGCTGGAAGGCCTGAACGACATCCCGGCCGCCGACCCGCAGGTGCGCGAAGCCATCCAGGCCCGCGCAGCGCAAGTCGGCTGGCCCGCCTTGCATGCCGAGCTGATGCAGATCGACCCTGTGACCGCCGCACGTTTGGCGCCGGGCGACAGCCAGCGCGTGGGCCGCGCCCTGGAAGTCTGGACCGCCACGGGCCAAACCTTGTCGTCTTTTCACCAAAGCGCCAAAGCCGTTGCACCCGACTGGCACATCCCGGTGCTCAGCCTGGAGCCCCAAGACCGCAGCTGGCTGCACCAGCGCATCGCCCAACGTTTTGAACTGATGATGGCGCAAGGCTTCATGGACGAAGTGCGCCAACTGCGCGCACGCGGTGACCTGAACCCCGACCTGCCCTCGATGCGCTGCGTGGGCTACCGCCAGGCGTGGCAAGGTTTGGACGAAGGCTGGCGCGAGGCCGAGATTGCCGAGCGCGGCATCTTTGCCACCCGCCAACTGGCCAAGCGCCAGATCACCTGGCTGCGCAGCATGGACAGCCGCCACGTGATCGCTGCCGATGCGCCAGATGCTTTGGCGCAGGTGCTGGCCCAAGCCCAAGTCCTGATGGGCGCTTAATCCCCGTCACTCTTGCGGCGCGAGCTTTTGAGCTGCGATTGAATCGCCTTGCCCTGCAAGCGCCGTTGCACCGAGCCACGTGTGGGCTTGGTGGCCTTGCGGGCTTTGGGCGCTTTGGCAAACTGGTCCAGCAATTCGTACAGGCGCATCCAAGCATCTTGGCGGTTGGCTTCTTGTGTGCGGTGGCGCTGGGCCTTGAGGACCAGCACCCCGTCTTGCGACAAGCGGCTGTCGCCCGACTGCAGCCAGCGGGCTTTGACGTCATCGGGCAAGCTCGATTGCGCCACATCGAAGCGCAACTGAATGGCGCTCGACACCTTGTTGACGTTTTGCCCACCGGGCCCCTGCGCACGGATGGCGCTCAGCTCAACTTCATCGTCGGTGATGTGCAAGCTGTGTTTCATGCGAGGAACCGGCTTGCCAGGCTTCTCATTGGAGCGGCCCGTCGAGGCCTTCGGGCACAGGCAGGGGCATGACCGCGATGCCCTCGTCGAGCAAGGCCTCGGTTTCTTCGCGGGTGGCGTGGCCTCGGATGTTGCGTTCCTGGCGCTCCCCGTAATGGATCTTGCGGGCTTCTTCAGCAAAGCGCGTGCCCACGTTTTCGGTGTTGGCCATGACGTGGCGCACCATGTGCATCAGTGCCGCTTGCATTTGCACGACGGGGTTGGCCTCAGCACTTGGCGCTGAGGACGCTGCGGTGGTGGCAGCAGAAGCCTCCGATGGCGCTGCCTCCGCTTGGGCTGAGGTGGGCGCGCTGCTGTGCCCCAAGTTCAGGCGCGGTGCAGACAGCATTTTGGTGATCTCGCTGTCGTTGCACAGGGGGCACGTGACCAATCCCCGCGCCCGCTGCGCGTCGTAATCGCCTTGCGAGCCGAACCAGCCTTCAAAGCTGTGGCCCTGACGACACTGGAGGTCAAGGACTTTCATGGGGTTCAGGTGGCGCTTTGCCAAGTCAGCGGCCAAGCACCAGAGAGCACATTCTGCAACCAAAGCGCCCCGGTCAGGGTTTTGCCGTCGGTCACCAGGCCTTGCTGGCACCAGCCCATCAGCTCTTGAGGGGTGGCGGTGAAGACATCCAAAAACTCTTCCGAGTCCAGTTGCCGCTCACCCAAGCTGAGGTCGCGCGCAAACCAGATCTCGATCACTTCGGTCGAATAGGCGATCACCGGGTGCAAAACACCGGCCTTGGCCCATTCTCGGGCCCGGTAACCGGTCTCTTCCATCAACTCGCGTTGGGCACACAACCAAGGGTCTTCACCGGCATCGAGCTTGCCGGCAGGGAACTCGATCATGACTTGCCCCACCGGGTAGCGGTATTGGCGCTCCAGCACCAGTCGCATCTGGCCATCGGGCATTTGCAGCATCGGGATCACCATCACCGCGCCAGGGTGAACGACGTACTCGCGGGTGGCCAAGCCTTGGTTGGGCAGGCGGACCGTGTCTCGGAAAGCGTGCAAAAAATGGCCGTGCAGCAACTCTTCCTGCGAGACGCGGTGCTCGATCAGATGCTCATCGGACATGGATGGGGCCAGCCTCAGTGCTGGCGGTGCATCAGGTAACGGTAGACGAAACCCGGAAAGGACAAGGTCACAAACATGGTGCCGGTGATGGCGTAAAACTCCCAACCTTGGGGAGAGATTTGTCCGGCGTGATTTTCCAGCGCCAAACCCGCAGCGCCGACCACAAAATAAAGCAGCACCAACTCGGCCAGCCGAATGGCCAGTGATTTGCTGCTGCGTGTAGGGCCGACCAGCAAGATGCGCTGGTTGACAAAAGGCAAGTTGGCGGCCAGCACAGCCAGCGCGATCAACAGGCCAATTTGCCAGGCGGTGGACATGGTCAGACCGCCAACATGCGGGTGACCGCGTCTGCGCACAGGGCCATCAAGGCGCCAGGCGCCATGCCCAAAACCAGCACCAGCAAGCCGTTCAGGGACAGGACCACACGCACGTCGGCATCGGCGGAGACGGTGGTGGCGGTCACGGGCTCGTCAAAGTACATGACCTTGACCACACGCAGGTAATAGAAGGCCCCGATCAAGGACATGAGCACAGCGAAGATGGCCAAGCCAATGTAGAAGCCTTGACCCGAAGCCACGAGCGACTGCAGCACGGCCAGTTTGGCGTAGAAGCCCACCATGGGTGGAATGCCTGCCAAAGAGAACAAACAAACGGCCATCACGCCTGCGTACAAGGGGCTGCGTTGGTTCAGACCGGCCAAGTCGGTGATCTCTTCGCTCTCGAAACCTTGACGGGCCAAGAGCATGATGATGCCGAAGCTGGCCAAGGTGGTCAGCACATAACCGACGATGTAGAACATGGCCGAGCTGTAAGCGTTGGCGGCCAAGGTGGTTTGGCCATTGACCACGCCCGCGACAAAGCCGAGCAAGACAAAACCCATTTGCGCGATGGTCGAGAACGCCAGCATGCGCTTGAGGTTGGTCTGTGCAATGGCGGCCAAGTTACCAACCAGCAGCGAGCCGATCGCGAGGAAGGACAACATCTGCTGCCAGTCGATGGCCAAAGGCAACAAACCTTCGACCAGCAAGCGGATCATGATGCCAAACGCCGCCAATTTGGGTGCGCCACCAATCAACAGCGTGGCCGCTGTGGGGGCACCTTGGTAAACGTCGGGGATCCACATGTGGAAAGGCACGGCACCGATCTTGAAAGCCAAACCCGCCACGATGAAGACCAGACCAAACACCAGCACCTGGTGGTTGACTTGACCCGAAGCGATGGCTTTGAGCACAGCGGCCAGCTCCAAGCTGCCGGTGGCGCCGTACATCATGGACATGCCGTAGAGCAGGAAACCCGAAGCCATCGCGCCCAGCACGAAATACTTCATGGCCGCTTCCGTGGCTTGGCCATGGTCACGGCGCAAGGCCACCAAGGCGTAGCTCGACAGGGTCAACAACTCCAGGCCGAGGTACAGCACCAGGAAGTTTTGACCCGAGATCATCACGCTCATGCCCAGCAGGGCAAACATGCTCAGGCTGAACAACTCGCCGCCACGCAGCATGTCGCGGTCAGCGGCATAAGGGCGCGAGTAAACCAAGGTCACCATCACGGCGATCGCGGCAAAGCACTTGAGCCAGTGGCCCATCGGGTCGCTGACCACCAAGCGGCCAAAGCCGTACAGGGTCTCGCCTGATTGGGCGTAAAGGGCATTGAGCCAGGCCACGCCACCCAACGACACCAAGGTCAGGGCATAAGTGGCGGTGCGCTTGGGGCTCTTCACGAACAGGTCGGCCAGTGCGATCACACAGGCCATGACCAGCAACACGATTTCAGGATAAATCGTCATCCAACTGGTGTTGTCCATCATCATTCTTTCTATTCTTCAGTTCAGTACTGAATGGTCATTGGGGCAATTTGGACAAGGCCACGTGCTTGAGCAAGTCGACCACCGAGGTGTCCATCACATCGGTGAATGGCTTGGGGAACAGGCCCATGTAAAGCACGGCGATGGCCAGCAAAGCCATGACCAGGAATTCACGGCTGTTGATGTCGGTCAGTTCATTGACATCGTCGTTGGCCACAGGGCCCAGGTAGACGCGCTTGAACATCCACAAGGTGTAGGCCGCGCCAAAGATCAAGGCCGAAGCGGCCAAAGCGCCGATCCAGAAGTTGAACTTGACGGCACCCAAAATCACCATCCACTCACCCACGAAACCGGCTGTGCCTGGCAGGCCGCAATTGGCCATGGAGAACAGCAAGGCAAACGCCGCAAACTTGGGCATGGTGTTGACCACGCCGCCATAACTGGCGATCTCTCGCGAGTGAACGCGGTCGTACAAGACACCGATCGACAAGAACATGGCAGCCGACACGAAACCGTGGGCGATCATCTGCACGATGGCGCCAGACACGCCCAGCGGGTTGAAGATGAAAAAGCCCAGGGTCACAAAGCCCATGTGGGCCACTGACGAATAAGCCACCAGCTTTTTCATGTCCTGTTGGACCATGGCCACCAGACCCACATAGATCACGGCCACCAAGGACAAGACGATCATGAAGGTGCCCCACTCGCGTGCCGCATCAGGTGCGATGGGCATAGAGAAACGCAGGAAACCGTAAGCACCCAGCTTGAGCATGATGGCAGCCAGCACAGCCGAGCCACCGGTGGGTGCTTCGACGTGCACGTCGGGCAACCAGGTGTGCACAGGCCACATCGGCACCTTCACGGCAAAGGCGGCAAAGAAGGCGAAGAACAGCAAAGTCTGCACCGTGCCCGACAAAGGCAGTTGGTGCCAAGCCAGGATGTCAAAGCTGCCGTTCGATGCGGTGTACAGGTAAATGAGTGCGATCAGCGTCAGCAGCGAACCCATCAGGGTGTACAAGAAGAACTTGAAGGCGGCGTAGATCTTGTTGGGACCGCCCCAGATGCCGATGATCAGGTACATCGGAATCAGGGTGGCTTCGAAGAAGACGTAGAACAAGATACCGTCCAAGGCACTGAACACACCGATCATCAGACCCGACAGGATCAGGAAGGCGGCCATGTACTGGTTGACTTTGCGGGTGATGACTTCCCAGCCCGCGATGACCACGATCACGTTGATGAACGCGGTCAACAACACGAACCACAGGGAAATGCCGTCCACACCCAAGTGGTAGTGCACATTGAAGCGCTCGATCCAGGTGTATTTTTCGACAAACTGCATCGCCGAAGTACCGAGCTCAAAGCCCTTGTACAGCGGCAAGGTGATCAGGAAACTGACGACAGAACCGATCAAAGCCACCCAGCGCACGGCGCGGGCTTGGCTGTCACGACCGATGGCCAGCAAGATGACGCCGAAAACAATCGGTGTCCAGATGGCAAGGCTTAACAATCCCATTTTTATTGTCCTCTAAACCGTTAAGCGAGCCAGACGAAATACGTCATCAGCGCGAACACACCCAAGATCATGACCAGGGCATAGTGGTACAGGTAGCCCGACTGGAAGCGGCGAACGGCGCCAGAGATCAGGCCCACCACTTTCCAGGAACCGTTGACCACCAGGCCATCGATCAAGGCGCGGTCGCCCACTTTCCACAAACCGGCGCCCAACAGGCGAGCCCCACGGGCCAGGATGTTTTCGTTGATCCAGTCCAGGAAATATTTGTTTTCGAGGACGACGATCACAGGACGCAAAACACGTGCAAAGAAAGCAGGCACTTTGGGGTTGACGAGGTACATGTACCAAGACACCACCACACCGGCCAAAGCCAGCCAGAAAGGCGCTGTGCTCAGGGCGTGCACTGCCATGGCCACGGGACCGTGGAACATCTCCGCCATTTCTTCCATCACTGGGTGCTTCTCGGCGTTCACAAAGATCACGTCTTTGAAGAACTCGCCGTAAAGCATGGGCTCGATCGCCATGAAGCCGATCACCACCGAAGGAATCGCCAGCAAGACCAGTGGCACCGTCACAACCCATGGGGACTCGTGGGGTTCGTGGTGCTCGTCATGGCCATGACCGTGGTCATCGTGACCGTGGTGGGCATCGGGGTTTTGGTCGTAGCGTTCCTTGCCGTGGAAGACCAGGAAGTACATGCGGAAGGAATAGAAGGCGGTCACGAAGACACCGGCCAGCACGGCGAAGTTGGCAAAGCCAGCAGCGGCCAAATGGCTCTCGTGCACCGCTTCGATGATGCTGTCTTTGGAGTAAAAGCCCGAGAAGAAAGGCGTACCAATCAACGCCAGCGAACCGAGCAAGGAGGTGATCCAAGTGATGGGCATGTACTTGCGCACGCCGCCCATCCAGCGGATGTCCTGGTTGTGGTGCATGCCCATGATGACGGAGCCCGCACCCAAGAACAGCAGCGCCTTGAAGAACGCGTGCGTCATCAGGTGGAATACCGCGACCGAGTAGGCCGATGCGCCCAAAGCGACGGTCATGTAACCGAGCTGCGA
>JACCDH011044808.1_pt1 | contig 14167 bp, 20 predicted proteins | sample 7442481 | NCBI WGS metagenome assembly JACCDH01 (sample SAMN15323433, study PRJNA562643) | freshwater metagenome | isolation source: river surface water | place: USA:Blue River Watershed | collected 2017-08-15
GAATCGACTTCAAACTCGGTGCCGGCAGCCACGTCTGCCTGCAGGAATGTGAATTCGGCGGCGGCCAGCGCTACCAGGGCGATGAGCTTTGTTTTCATGGGTGAATCCTTCGGTGGAGTGTTTGAGGGTCAAGCCCGGCCGGGCAAAGGGCCGGCCGAGCTTGCTTGAGCGCCAGGATCAGGTGGCGCTGTGCTGGTACACCTTGACGGCGTTCGGGTCGAGCAGGTTGCCGCCCGAGCGCGACCAGGCCAGGAAGCCGATCTGGCCCTTCTTGAGGTACGCGGAGTCCTCAAAGCGGAACAGTGTGACGTCCATGGCATCCCGGATCTGGTACTGAGCCAGATCGCCGAACGCGATCGACTTGGCGTTGGCGGCAGGCGCGGGCATGTGGTTGTTGATCTGGACCGGGTAGCCCAGCAGCAGATCGGGCGTGCGGGCGCTCATGCCCAGGTCGTAGCTGGGCGTCCAGATCGGGCGACCGGCCGTGTCCTTGATCTTGCGCACCGTGCGGCGCACGGTCTGGCCAAACATGAAACGCTTGCCGTCTTCGCCGTAGCCCTCATCGATGCTGTCGATCAGGTCGATCAGATCGTCGTAAGTGACCGTGGTGGTCTGGCCACTGGCGCCGACCTTGCCCACGCCAGCGGCCGTCACCAGCGCGAAGGGAGAGCCGGTGCCGGTGCCGGCAGCGGTCATCATGCGGTTCTGGATGCGGCCGATACGATCGCGCACGCGCTTGTTGAGCAGCGCGACGATATCCACTGTGGTGTCTTGCAGCAGCTCGATCGGGATGGCGATGACCTTGGAGCTGAACTTGAACACGTTCAACGGCACCGTGCCAAATGCCACGTCGGCATCGCCGGCCGAGCCGTTCTCGGCAACGATCTCGCCCTCTTCGGTGCGGCCGTCGCTGGAGGGGTAGGACAGCGGGTTGCCCTGGGCCGTGACGATGCGGCTGGCCACTTCGCGAATGCCGGCATAGCTGGCAATCGCCTCGATCACCGAGCTGGCCACATCGCTCTTGACGGTGAAGCCGCCTTCGCTGCCAGTCGTGGTGCTCATGGTGTTCTGGATCAGCGCCACCTGCTCTGCCGTCAAGTTGCGGCTCATGGTGCGCATGTAGATCTCGGCAGCCTGCATGCTGGCCGACTTCTTGGCTTTGGGCTCGGCCTTGGGCAGGTCGTTGAAGTCTTCTTCGGCGCGGTTGTCAAGCAGGCGCTGATGCGCTTCGATCTGCTGCTCGGTGCGCTCGGCTTCATCCACCAGGTTGTCGAACTTTGCCTTGTCGTCGGCGGTCCAGGTGGTGGAGCCTTTGTCGTCCAGCAGTTTGCGGGCTTCGGCTTTTTGGGAGTTCAGGCGCTCCCGCAGGGCTTGGATGCTCATTTGGATTTCCTTTCAGGGGTGGTTGAGCAATGAAAAAAGCCGCCCTAAGGCGGCTGCTACGCAACGCGAGAGCGCGTCAGGCGTTCAGGTCGAGCAGCTTGAGGCGGCGCTCGTTGTGCACGCGCCAGGCGGCGGCGTCCACGGGTTCGGGGTCGGGTTGCTCGGGTGGCGCCAGCAAGGCCTGGGGAGTCTTGTCAAAGACGGCCAGGTTGAAGGTCTTGGGGCTGCTGTTGCCGGGGTTGCTCAGCTTTTCTGAGGTGGCCAGGCGATCGGCGAACTTGTTGTCCACCGCTTCTTGGGCGGTAAACCAGGTCTCGGCGTCCATCCAGGTGGTGATCTGCTCGGCACTGGCGCCGGTGCGCTTGGCGTAGTCGCCCACGATGGCGCCATCCACCTTGTCCAGCAGGGCAGCGGTTTCGCGCATGTCGTGCTTGTTGCCCATCGCAAAGGTCCAGGCGTTGTGAATCATGTAGAAGCCGCCGTCCACGATCTCTACCTCGTCGGCTGCGCTGGCAATGGTTGTGGCCGCGCTCGCGGCCAAGCCGTCGATGTGGGCGACGGTTTTGCCGCCATGCTGCGCGATGGCTGCTGCAATGGCGCGGGCTTCGAACACGTCACCGCCCGGGCTGTTGATACGCAGGTGAAGGGTGGTGGCGGCGTCCAGTCCGGCAATGGCCTGGGCCACTTCCTTGGCGCTGATGCCCCAGTAGGCGTCGATCACGTCGTAAAGGTAGAGCGTGGCGTCAGCGCTGCCTTCAGCGCGCATCAGGCTGACCGGCTTGCGCTCGGCGCTGGCGTTGTCACGCAGCAGTTGCACAAGTTTTTTCATGGTTGGTCTCCGGTGGTGGGGTCGGGTTTGTCGCCGGCATCGCTGGCGGGCTTGGATTCGCGAGCGGAGGCTTTGGGCTCGGGGTAGTAGGGTTGGGCGTATTTGCCGCCCAGCGGGGGCAGCTTGCGGCGTTGTCGGACCTCATCGACGCTGATCCAGCCGGGGCCGGCGCCGGGGCCGCCCAGGCCTGACTTGTCGGCTTCGGCTTCGGCCTTGCTGTCGCCTGCCATCGCTGATGCGCGGTCAAACTTGAGCACCTTGCCGGCTCGTCGGTAGAGTTTTCGATTGAGCTCCTGCTCCATGCGCACCAGGTGCGGCTGGATGGTGTAGCGCACAAAGGCAATTGCCAGCTGCTCCAGGCCGCTGCCCCAGCTCGTGCTGGCGCTGCTCTCGCCGATCATGTGAGGCGGCACGCCAAAGGCGCGGGCAATGTCCACCACCTGGAACTTGCGGGCATCGAGCAGCTGGGCGTCGTCGGCGTTGATGCTCAGGGTGTCGTGCTTGATGCCTTCCGTCAGCACCAGCGGCAGCTTGTGGGCATTGCTGACCCCGCTGTACTTGGCCGCAAAGGCTTCTCGCAGCGTGTCGATCTGCTCCTGCTTCATGGGCTTGTCGGAGCTCAGCACGATGGACGGGTGCGCGCCACCAGCGAAGAACTTGCCGCTGTACTCGTCCATGGCCATCGCGTTGCCAGTGGCGTTGCGAGCGGCGTACTGGATCACGCTCATCGCCCGCAGGCCGTTGAAGCCAAAGCCGGGGAAGTGGAGCATGTCATCCTGGTCGGCGCCCCAGCGCCTGACATCTTCGATGGAGTACTGCAGGCGCTGACCGTCGTCGCTGCGGTAGGCTCTTACCTCGTCGTAAGGCAGCGGAATCAGCTCGCGCGGGCGGCCCAGTGGGTCGCGGCCGATGTACACAAAGCCCGACTCGCGCAGCAGCATCTGGCTGACCACCTGCTCCCACATCGATGCCGACGTAAAACGAGCGGTCGGCTCCTCGTTGAGCAGCCACCAGATGGGATCGCCCTCGATCTGCTCGCTGGTTCCGCCGCTTTGGCGGAACAGGTTGACCGGCATGCTGCTGATAGCGCCAGCGATGCGACTGACGCAGGCGTACACAGCCGAGACGCGCATGGCGCTGTCGGCCGTGACGTGCAACCCGCTGGTGGCCATGTTGCCGCCACCCAGCAGCTCGACCACGCGCGGGTCGGAGCTGACATAGGTCTGCGTGGCACCGTTGCCAGCGGCGTTGCTGATGGCGCGCAAGGCCTCGCGCTCCGCCATGAACCGCGCGAGCACGGTGGAGCCCGGCACGGCTGCGCGGCGTTGCGCCTCGCTCCAGACGGTGTTCTGCTCGTTCATAGTGTGACGAATCCTTGCTCTACGGCGTTGCTCTCGGTGACCGCCAGCGCCCGGCCCAGCGCCATCAGCATGGCAATCGGGCCGTCGATCTTGTTTTCCGGTCGCTCTTTGGTCGGGCTGCGCAGTTCGTTGAACTTGCTCACCTTGACCACCAGGTTGCTCACCATCCAGGTCATGACGGGGTTGCCGTCATGTGCCAGCTTCTTCTCCAGCACCAGGTTCTCCACCTGGATGAGGGGCGGCGTGAAAAACATGGCCCGCTGACTGATCTCCACCAGCGGCAGGCCTTCCTCGATCAGCTTGCCGGCAAAGTACATCGACAGGGCCGGGTCAAAAGCGATCTCTTGCACGTCGAAGTTGCGGCACAGCGTGCGCAGGTCTTCGGCCACCACGTCAAAGTCGGTGATGTCGCCATCGGTCACCTGCACATAGCCCTGCCTGGCCCAGCCGGTCAGGTGGGCGTTGCCGCTCTCCTGCACCGCCAGCTCGTTGAGGTACAGACGCGTGCACACGCACCACTTGCGCTTGAGCGAAGTGCTTCCATCGGCCTCGCGCTCTGGAAGATCGGCTTCGAACACCAGCGCAAGCGCAGCGAAGTCCTTCTTTTGCGCCAGATCCAGGCCGATCCAGGCCTTTGCGCCGTAGAACTCGGCCAGGTTGTCGCGCAGATTCGGGTCGCTGCCCCGATCCCAGGTTCGCATGTCCATCCATGCGCTCTCGCCGTTGACCCAGACATTCAGGCGCTTGGTCAGGAAGTTGTTCAGCGCCGATGGCATGGCCTCAGCCTTGCGGCTGGCGGCGATCATGTCGTCCTCCAGCACCGACTTCATCCAGTTCGGGTTGGCCTTGGCCCAGCTTCTCGGATCGTGCGGATCGTCTCCTTCGTCAATCGTGTAGATGATCCCAAACATCGCCGGGTCATCGATCACCCCATCGAGCACCTTGGCCACGTGCGTGCGGCGCTCGTAGCAGATGCCCGAGCGGTCTGTGCCTGCGGTCGTGATGTTCCACAGCAGCGACTGCTCGCGCGCGCCCCGGGCGGTATCGATCACGTCATAGACCGCCCGCGTCTTGTGCGCATGCAGCTCGTCGATCACGGCGAAGTGCACGTTCAACCCGTCCAGGGTGCTGCCCTCGGCGGCCAGTGGCGTGAACTTGCTGGCGCGGTGCGCCACCGTGATGCTGTGCTGCATGATGGCCACGCCAAGCTCCGTGCGAAGACCCGGCGTGCGCGCGGCCATGGCCTTGGCGTCATCGAAGACGATCCTGGCCTGGTCGCGCGTGGTCGCTGCGCTGTAGATCTCGGCGCCATGCTCGCCATCGGCGCTCAGCATGTACAGGGCCAGGCCGCTTGAGAGCGTGCTCTTGGCGTTCTTGCGCGGCACCTCGGTGTACCCCTCCCTGAACCGGCGCAGGCCGGTCTCGGCGTGCACCCATCCAAAGACTGTGGTCAGGATGAAGCACTGCCAGGGCTCCAGCGTGATCAATCGGCCCTCCCGCGCCCACTTTCCCTTGATGTGCGGCAGCAGCTCGATGAACTCGCATGGCCTGCTGGCTATCTCATCCTCGAACTGCCACGGCCACTGCTCGCTGCGCTTTCGCTCCAGATCGCTGAGTTGGCGCTGGCAGGCCAGTTGTGTCCACTTGCAGGCGATCAGCTCGCCCGCGACCACCGCCCTGGCGTAGGCCAGGGCGGCTTCGACATAGCGGTTCATCGCCTCAGGTCACCGCTCGAAACTTGCGAAAGCTGTCTGGCTTTTCTTCCACGCCTGGGAGCGTCAGCGTCGTGTCCACGTAGTTCGATGCCTGCACCCGGCCCCGGGCGGCGGGGCTCAGCCCGAAGTGCATCAGCAGCCGGTTGACCTGGTCGCGGTGCGACTTGATCAGCTGCATCAGCACGCTCTGCTGCGCGTAGCCCGAGGGCGTCTTGGAGTAGCTGGCCTCGTACACCGCATCGGAGTACTCCAGGCCTTGCGCCTCCATCAGTCGCTTGACCTGGCCGTTGAAGGCGGTCTCCAGCTCGGCGAGCCGGCCTTGAGCCTGGCAGTACATCGCCAGCGCCGTGCGATCCAGGCCGCTGATCAGTCCCAGCTCCTCCAGGATCGGTGTGATCCGCTTCCACTCCTTGGCCGCTTCTTTGCCCAGGTGCCGGGGAGCGCTCGGAATTTCCACGCGCGGGTTGACTCCCGCGCTCAAATCCAGCGGTCGCCTGCCTGCATTGCCCTCCAGGAGCTTCAGGGCGGCGGGCTTGGGCAGTGGTCCTCGTGTTCCGGTCATGGTTCAGGCCAAAAAGTTGGGGGCTACTCGCTGCGTCCGTGGCCGGTGCTGATCTCCGGCTTTTACCAAAGCAAGGCCGGGCGGTGAGGAGCCTGACCAAGTGCATCGCGCATCAGCCTGCGCATTCGCGGCATCCGCTTTTGCCCCCTTGGAGGGAGTACCCCCCCCTCCAAAACTTGCGCACACAAAAATCTGACTAGGCGATCGGTTTCCGGGGTCCGGGTCCTGTACTTTTTGACCCCCCCCACCCTGCTTTGCGTTGCCTCAAAGTCGGCCCCGGCGTTGTGCGCGAAGCCGCTCTTGCAGGCTCTTGCCTTCATGGCAGGGCTCGCAAAGGCCCTGCACGTTGTCCTCGCTGTCAGCGCCACCTTCAGCCAAGGGCTTGATGTGATCGCGCTGGGTCGCCAGGGTCACCAGGCCTTGCCTCTCACACTCAGCGCACAGCGGGGAGCGGCGAAACAACTCCTGGCGCAGCTGCTGCAGCCGCCGCCCGGTCACCCGCTTGGTGGCTGACGCTTGCTTTCCCCAGGCGGGCCTGGGGTGCTTTGGGCAGCGGCCCGAGCCGTCGTGCACGAGGGCGCCACAGCCGGGCGCAGTACAGGGTTTGGGTGCCGATCTGGCCATGGGTGGTACCAAAAGAAAACCCCCGAACAGCTTGCACTGTCGGGGGTTTGGGCGGTTGATTCGCGGGTGGTGACACGAAATCCACAGCTTGCCTGAAATGTACATGAAAGCTCTATGTGGACAAACTCCTTTTTGCGGCGGCCTGCGCCTCCCGCTTGTCATCGAGCCAGCGGGCGATTGCCCGGTCCGCCGCCTCCAGGTTGGCGCTGACCGTCGATTCAGCGCGGCCCATGCGCTTGGCCACCTGGTGGCGAGGCAGGCCCTTGACATAGGTCAGCACCAGGACCAGGTGCAGGTGAGGTTGGCTGAACCTCATGGACTGCACCGCATCGTCGATCTCGCTGGCATCAAGGGCCATGATCGGCACCGAGGCCCCACCACCGGCCGGGGCGGAAAGCCTGGCAAAGGTGGCCTGGCGCGGATAGCCCAGGGCGCCGACCTCCTGCTGCGCGCTCCACCGCGCCCAGTTCTCCAGCCGGCTCTTGACCCACTCAATGCGTGCCATCGGCGGCCCCCATCTCCGAGGGTGTGGCCATGAAGCTGGCGAACTTGGAGCCGGTGGCAACCGCGTACTTCTGCCAGTCGCTGATCGGGTGCGTGGCCGGGAAAGGCGTGCCCAGCACGTGGCCCGCCTCAATGGCATAGAAGAGGCCGGGTTCGCCCTTGAGGGCGCGTCTGAGGCACGCGTTGACGTGGTCGGCGCCCCACTCCTGGCGCCGCGCTTCGACCCACGCGGCCGTCTCGGGCATTTGCCGCCTCAAGTCGAGCCTCTGCGCCCCCTGGCTGGTCGGTTGATTCATCGCTGACTCCTCGAATTTAGCAAGGCTGGACGCCGGGTGGACGGGGGGTGGACGGCGCAAACCCGCATGAATGCTTGATCCGTCCATCCGTCCACCCTGTCCACCCACATGGGGGTAAGCTGCGCCCGCATACGCGCAGACACGCGATCGCGTGTCTGCGTGTGTGTACGTATGTGCGCGGGAGGCCCGAGGGTGGACGGGTGGACGGATGCCAAATTCCCCAGCCAAATCAAGCACTTGCAACGTCCACCCCCGGTGGACGTGGGGTGGACGGGGTGGACGGCGGCGGCGACAGGACCGACCGCGCCAACGTGAAAACGTCGGCACAGGCGGGGCGTGACCGGCCAGCAGGGCGTCCAGGCGCCACCACAAGCGTTGATCGCTGGGGAATTGATGTTACAGCGGCAGGTCATCGTCCTCGCTCGCTGATGGGGCCCTGCGGCCCACAGAAAGGCCCGCAGGCGCGTTTTCGGGCGCGGCCTGTGGGGGTGGCGGGGGCCGGCGCAAAAAGCCGCGCCGGCGCTTTCCTGATGTCTCCCGATGCTTGTCAAAGCCCAGCGCCTTCATGGCGTTGCCGATGCGGGTGTCCATGTTGCCGGCGCCATCAATGCGGTCGGCCTTGATCAGCAGCGCTCGCTCGTAGATCTCCGCGCGTGGAAAGAAGTCCCGCTTGGCATTGACGGGCAACATCGGGTCGTCGTGCTTGTCCTGGGTGTCCCGGTTGACGTAGGTGTCGATCAGGTCTTCCCAAGCGTCGGTGCGCTTGAAGGGCTCGTGCTCTGGGAACACCAGCTCGCGCTCCTCCTCTTTCGAGGGCCAGTACTTCTCGCCCGCATTGAGCCGGTGCAGAGCCTCGGCAAAGAGTTGCAGCCGCATGCCCGCGAGCACCTCCTCGTTCACCACCTTGACCTCCAGCGGCCAAAAGCGCCGGTCGCCCGTGGCGTCCTTGAGGAACTCGTCCGCATTGGTGGTGCCCACGTTGACAGCGTGGCGCTTGGCGCGGATCAGCTGCGAGCCGTAGGGCGGGCGGAACATGTCTTCCTGGGCCGAGAGGAACTGCTTGATCTGCGTGGTCTCGCTCTTGTTGAGCGACTCCAGCTCGGCTGACTCGGCGATCCACACCAGCTGCATGGCCATCAGCGAATCCTTGTCGCCCATGCGGATCGCGTTGTCGGTGAAGTAGGGGTAGGCCAGCTGGCGAAAGGCCGTGGATTTCTTCAGGCCCTGCTCACCCTTGACGATGAGCATGTAGTCGAACTTGCAGCCCGGGCGCCTGGCGCGCTCAACCATGCCCATGATGAAGCAGCGGCCGATCAGGCGCGTATACGGCCGCTCGTCGATCTCATACACATCGGTCAGCCAGTGCTCCAGGCGCGGCACGCCGTCCCACTCTTGCGCGTGGATCAACTCAAGCACCGGGTTGTACTTGGCCGACCGCGCCGCCATAAGCACGCCATTGCGCAGGGTGCTTGTGGCCTTGATGCCCAGGCGGTAATTGCGCAGCAAGTACTCCCCGAGCATCAGGTCATCTTCCTCATTCCACTCGCCTGGCGGGTGACCCCAGGGCGTGGGCTTGACGCGCTCGATCAGGTGGGTGAAGTCGTTCTGGCGCACCAGGCCGCTGAGCACGGGGTCGAGCTGCAGGGCATACATCACGTTCTCCCGGCAGTCCATCGGGCGGCCCCGGTGCTTGATCAGGTGCGCCGGCACGTCCACGCCGTCCGGGTCGTCGTCATCGGGCGGCTCGCCGCCTACCCCTGTCGCGTCAACCGCCCCCCCAGCGGGAGCCGAATCGTTCGCGCGGTCTGCTTTTTTGCGCTTGGCCGGCTCTTCCAGGGCAACCCCGATGCGCTGGGCCAGCCAGTGGAGCGCGTCCTTGGGTTTGGGTGCAGGGAGCCACTCCATGACCAGGTCAATTGGCGTGCGCCTGCCCTGGCGTGAATCGCCCATGTCCGCCACACCGAAGTCAACGATGCCCTCCGGCATGATTGACAGGTCTTCCTGCAGGTCGCGATTGAGCGACTTGCTGGTGACGCGGTAGCCCTGGCCTTTGGTGAGGGCCTGCGGGAAAAGCGCCGTCACCCACGCGTGCAGCGCCTGCATGGCTGCGTCATTGACGCGCCTGAAGTCGTCGCCGCCCGATGCATCAGGCTGCGCTGCAGGCGGTGTCGCGGGCTTGGGCGCTGCCTTGCCCTTGTTGCGAGCCGCCTCCTTGGCCTCATTGATGGTGGCGTGCAGGCGTCTAAGCACGGCCTCGTCGGCAGGCATCACCTCCCTGGGCGTCTCGGGCACCAGGTTGGCCGTGAAGGTGAAAAACTGCCGGCCGCAGAACACCTCCAGGCCGATGTCGTTGCTCTTGTTCGTCTCTGTCGTGCCCTGCAGGATGATGTGCACACCCTTTCCCGAGGGGGAGAATTCCGTGAAGCTGTTGCACGCCTTGATGATGGCTGCGCACCGCTCGCTCATCTGGCCGGTGGCCGGATCAATCGCGCCATCGATGTCGATCCCGATCAAGCCATCGTCGGGAAGGAAGGCAAACCCCACGCCGCTCCAGCCGCCTCGCTCATAGGCGCGGCGAGCCACGGCCAGCGTGGCCAGGCGGTGGCGGTCGCGGTCATCGCCCTGCCCGCCCGTGCGGCGTCCGCCCATGACGTAGTAGGGGATCTTGCCGGGCTTGGCCTGGCCTTCCTTGGGCTCGAACTTCCACAGCAGCCATTGCTGGCGTGCTGCCAAATCGGGGGGGATGTTGTCCCAAACCGGCGGCACCACCACCGGGGTTTGTTTGTCACTCATGCGTTTACCTGGCCCAGGTCTGGAGGCAATCGTCCAGAGCCGCGAAGCCCGTCATCACCTGTTCGTCGTTGTTGCACACATCGGCCGGCGCGTACTCCGCCACTGGCCGATTCCTGTAGTCCACCCGCCGTTCTCCGACCTGCTGCAGGTGGCCCCGGCTCTTGAGTTTGGGCACGGCATGGCGGGCAGCCTCCCGCGATACGCAAGCTGCGTGCGCCAATTCCACCAGGGTGGCCGGGCGCCCCTGGTCGGCCAGGTCTCTGGCTGCCTTGAGCAGGGCCTGAGTGATTTCCCCGGTCGGCCTCACTTCTGACCTCCCATCAGCACCCGGCGCAGGGCTGCGTTTTCTTCGCGCAGCAGCCGGTTCTGCTTTTCAGTCTCGCTTTCGAGCTTGCGCAAAGAGTGCAGGTCGTAGCCACGCTGGTGCAGCATCCAGTGCACCGGGGCGTCGTTGCCGCAAGCATCCATGAGCCGGGTGAACTTGGGCCAGACGATCCCTTCCGCGCCCGAGTGCCAGCGGCTGAACTGCGCCTTGTCAACGTCCAGGCGCTGCTGCAGTTCCTTGTCCAGGCTGAAGCCCGCCAGCTCCGCGCAGAACTGGATGGCGTCCCCCAGGGACTGTTTGCGTGCCACTTCCTCTGGGCGGATATCCACGGGCAGAGCGACTTGGTTCATGAGGCCTCACAACTTTGTTGAGAGCGGTTGTGTGGCTCGCTCGGGCAAAAAAAATGACGATCTCCGTCATGCAGATCGCCAGCCACCCGTTGAAGCTCCCGCCCTGTCCTGACCGCCCGGCCAGCGGGGTGGGCGCCCCAGCCGCTGGACAATGGGAGCTTCTCAATTCCTCCATTGCCAACGAAAGGGGCGCCCATGAAAGAAGAAAACCCGTTCGACAGGAAGATCCTGTTGCAAAAAGGCCGCCCGTCGTTCGACCAGAACGCCGCCATCGAACTCACGGCCACACTGGATTTGTGCTGGGCCGCTGCGCAGTCCGTCTTTGGGAAAAAGGCGGCGCCAGAGCACGCGCTCACGTTGCTGCCCATGTTCATGCAGAGGGCAGACGCGAAGCGTCAACAAGCACTAGCTCAGCATGCAGAGCGTATGGCCGCCGCATCCGCACAGCCCGCACCCGCGAAACGTCGCAAGCCGGGTCCAAAGGAAGGGTGACTTCGGCGGCCAGCAAGTCATCCTTGTCCAAGGGTGACTTGCGTGGCTCCAGCTCGGGAAAGCTCTCAGGCACCAGTCTGGCCAGGCTTTGTGCTCTGGCTTCGCAACTCGCCAGCAGGCCCTTGAGCCCGGTGGGTTGGGGGTTTTGGCTTGGCTCCATGTCATGCCTCCTGTATGGCGCCGCAAGCGGCAGATGGCGACCCGTCCGCCCGGGCGGGCGATGCTGCCTGGGCGTTGACCGGGCCGTAGATGTCCTCGTAGCTCAGCTGAACGCCCAGGCCCGCGGCAAAGGCGATCAGCCGGCGAGCCACCTCGGGCGGCACGGTCTGGCCCTTGAGCTCGTAGTGGCCCACGTTGCCCTGCGTGCAGCCGATGCCCTCGGCCAGGGCGGACTGCGTCAGTCCGAGGCGGGTTCTGATGGCTTTGATGGTGTTCATCTGACAAGAAAAACAGTTTTGCTGCTTCGAACTATACAGCAGTTTGACTGGTTTTCCAAAAAAACAGCACCACTATCCTCCATGTGATGAAAAAACGCGGGCGAACTTCGATAGATCCCCTTCTGGTCAAGGAGGAGGCAAGGCGACTCAAAGAGATTTGGGACCGCGCCGATGTTTCGGTGCGCGGCACCCAGGCTGAATTCGGGGATGCCCACTCGATTGGCAACCAGAGTGCGGTGGGTCAATTCCTCCGTGGCGAGACGCCGCTGAGCCTGAAGGCCGCCAAGGGCTTTGCAAAGGGATTGGGCTGCAAGATCGCCGACTTCAGCCCACGACTGGCCGAGATGGAGACCAGCTGGCCGTTCGAGCTGGTGGATCGGGAGCGCTACGAGGCCCTGCCGCCTCCTCAGCGCTTCCTGGTCCAGGTGCGCATGCAGGACGAAATCGAGCGGCTGGAGAGCACCCTAAAAAACGGCACGTACAGCTGAAGCTGCCGTTCAAGCCTTACCTGGCCTGGAGCAACCCATGACCGCCACCAACTACACGCTTGTTTTCCACCCAAACGATCCAAGGGAGACCGAGGCCTATACCCACAGGCAGCCGCTGCAGGTGGGCGATGTCATTCAGCCTGCGTTCCATCCCAAGTGGTACCGTGTGGCAGAAGTAAGTCATACCCCAAGAGGGCGGGTAGCTCGCCTAGCGGAAGGGGGTTCGTCCGAGGCAGAGGCACACAACCCGAAATTAACGCGGTCATGAGCTGCTGCGCCACGCAGATGGCCGCAATGAAGTCCCACTGTGCTGCCGGGTCGCCTGGCTGAATCTTCCGTCCCAGCAGCAGCTCAAGGCTCAGCCGCCAGTCCTTTGGCGGCTCCCGTTCGCCAAAGTCCCCCCGGATGATGCTGCGCTCGAAGCAGCTCTCGAACCACCGCGCAGCATGCACCTGGGCCAGCCAGGCGTTGGGCTCTTTGGGCAGGCGCGGCTGCACCCTTGCTTCTTCCATGGTGTTCTCCTGTTTGAAGGTCTGAATCAGGGGTTTTGAACAGCCCCGGAAAAATATTTTCGCTTTAAAAGCAGTTTTGCTGTTGCAATGTATCAACAGTTTAACTACTATACCGCCATACCGCCACCCCAAGGCGGTCAATGGAGCGGAAATGCTGACCGACAACGACCTCGAAGAACTGCGGCAGGAGCGTCACGACGACTACCTGGCCGAGGCCCGCCAGGCGCGGCAGGCGGCCCTTAACCTTCAGCGGGCACAAACCCTCGGGCGCTACACCCAGGCCCAGCGTCGCGCTGCCCTGCGGCTCTACAACGCCGCCCGAACGATGCTCGACACGGGCGGAGGCGGCACCTGTGCCCGCCTGCTGCTCGGCCTTTACAACGGCACCCGCTTCCCCTTTGACCTGACGGACCTGCGCCGCCTCGATGGCGGTCTGCAGCGGGCCGCCATGACCGTGATCGACATGGACAGCCGGCGCTGCTGGTGCGAGATCCATGTGCTGCTCGATGCCATCCTGGGCCTGCCCCTGGGCAAGAGCACGGGCGCCACCATGGAGCTGTGGGCGCACGATCTGCGGCTGAAGGGCCGCTGCAACAAGGCAGCAATCCCCGAGCTGCAGAGGGGGCGCGCATGAAGGCCTTCACCATCCGTGTCACCCCGGCCAGCGGGGCGCCCTACAGCTACCGCGGTCTGTTCAAGTGCAGCGTGGACGCCATCCTCCACGCCATGGACCACGCCCCCGGTGGCGCCCTGCGCATCAGCGCGAAGGTGCTGGCATGAAGGGCCGCGCCTGCGTTGACCGTCACGGCAACCCCTGCTATCGCCGCATGCCCAGCGCCCGCGTGCATCGCTTCCTGCAGCTGGCTGGCGTGGCGGCGGCGGTGCTGCTGATCGTCTTCATCTACGGCCGGGGCTGACCATGCAGCCGTCTGCACAGATGGAAGCGCCCCTGCTGGAGTTCAGCGGCACGCTGGTCCACGCGGCCGAGGCTCGCATGCGAATGCTCGATGGCCAGCTGTCCGTGCCGGTGCTGTGCATGGACATCGAGCTGGACAACTCCATCCGCAGCCTGATGCACGTCGAGCAGCCCTTCCCTCCCAACCACTTCAAGCAAGCCGAAGCGGCTGCCCACCGATTCAAGAAGGGCATGCGGGTGACCGTCCAGGCGCCGCCCTTGGATCTGCGGCTGCTGGCCCGCAACACCGCCCACATCCACATCGTCAAACCCCAAGAGGAGCAAGCCACATGAGCTTTGAATTCAACAATCACGGTCTGGTGCAGGCGGCAGAGCTGCTCAAGCACCAGTGCCACGGTGCCGCCGTCATGTCCGGCTGGTGGCTCAACCCCAGAACCGGCGAAGACCCGCGCAGCAACACGCCCACGATTGAAGAGAGCGACTGGGGCACCTGCGACAGCTGCGGAAAGGCCCTTCCATGACCGCCCTGGCCCTCCTGCTCAGCACCTTCGCGCTGGTGTTCTTCCTGGGGCTGCAAAGC
>JACCDH011323667.1_pt1 | contig 14166 bp, 11 predicted proteins | sample 7442481 | NCBI WGS metagenome assembly JACCDH01 (sample SAMN15323433, study PRJNA562643) | freshwater metagenome | isolation source: river surface water | place: USA:Blue River Watershed | collected 2017-08-15
AAACTATTGATTATGGACCTTGTGCTTTTATGAATAGATATCATCCAAAAACTGTATTTAGCTCTATTGATGAAAATGGTAGATATGCTTTCGACAATCAGATAAATATGGCATTATGGAATTTAACCCGATTTGCCGAAATGTTATTATCATTAATTCACGAGGATAACCAAATAGCTATACAATTGGCAACAAAAGTATTAGAAGAATTTCCAGATAAATACCATCAAAAATTTAATGCTATGATGGGTAAAAAATTGGGTTTTACGGATGTTAACGAAGAAGATGTTTTAAAAATTCATGAATTGTTGTTGTGGATGGAAAATAAAGAAGCCGATTATACCCATACATTTATTTACTTATCCCACCCTCATTTGGTAAATGATACGATTTACCAAGATAGTTTTTTTGTAAATTGGAAAAATTGGTGGCAACAACGCATAGGCGATATTCAAAAAGCAAAAGAAGTAATGCAACAAAACAATCCATTTATCATTCCGCGTAACCATATTGTAGAGCAAATTTTACGAGATGTTTCGCAAAATCAATCGCTTACCGAATGGAATAATTTATTACAGCTTTTGCAAAATCCATATACCGCACCCGAAAAATTTACTAAAGAATATCTTCAACCCGATAAAAACACCGATTACAACCACACCACCTATTGTGGCACATAAAAACCATCCTATACTCCATAAAAACGTTAACCCTTGTTGAGGTTTAAAATATTACCCCTAGGTAAACAACTAGTTTCTCAATAATGTTTAATTTCTTTTTAAAAAACCTCTATGGCAATTTTAGCACATGCCAAAGCATCCGAAAGTGCGTTGTGATGATTTAAAGGAACATTTAAATATTGTGCAATAGTACTTAACTTGTGGTTAGGTAAATGAGGATAAAATTTGCGTGAAGCAGCAACCGTACAATAAAAAGGATTGTTGGGCAAAGGTAAATTATAATGCGTTAAAATAGCTTTTAAACAACCATGATCAAAACTTTTATTGTGCGCAACTAGAGGTAAATCATCGATATAATTTTTCATTTTATCCCAAATAAAAGGGAAATTTTCCTCTCCAATTGTGTCGTGATAATTTATACCGTGTACCTGAATATTTATAGGGTTATAATAATTTGGAACAGGTTTAACCAAATGGTAAAAGCTATCCATAATTTGTTTATTTTCAACACGAACTAAACCAACCGAACATATACTGGTTCGATATCCATTAGCAGTTTCAAAATCAATCGCAACAAATGAATCCATAAAAAACAAAAAAAGCTGTTCCTAGGAACAGCTTTCAAAATATAATATTAAAATTAATCTTTATTAAACATATTGATCATAGGAGATTTACCATCTACCATCATCACTTTAGTGTTTTTAGAATTAGATAATTCTTCAAAAGCTTCAATTTGCATTAATTTGATTAATGAAGGAGATAATGTAGAGCTAATTTTATCATTATACTTTTTCATTGCCATACCTTCTAATTCAATTGATTTAGCTTTACCTTCAGCATTAATAATATCTGCTTCTTTTTTTGCTTCAGCCTGAATAATAGTAGCCATTTTTTGTCCCTGAGCTTTAATAGTAGCCATTTCTTTGTTACCTTCTTCTAAAATAATCTGACGCTCCATTTCACGTTTTTGTTGTTCGGTAACAAATGCCATTCGTAATGCTTCTTGTTCGGCCTCTAATTTTCGCTCAATTGAAGTACTGATACGAGCTGGTAATGTAATAGTCTTTAATAAAACTGATTCAATCACAAAACCTTTATCACCCAAAATTTCGGTCATACGTTTTTTAATTGCAATTTCAATCTCACCTCTTTTAGAGCTATGCATATCTTTAGCATCATATTGAGAACAAACATCAGCCGCAGCAGATCTAAAAACAGGTAAAATTAAATCACGTTCGTAATAAATACCCGTAAATCTTAAAATTTTAGGTAAATCCGAAGCTTTAATACTGTATAATAATGAACTTTCGGAACGAATTGTTAATCCTTCTTTAGAAGGTAAATTTTCGTTAATCGCTAAGTTTTTGGTACGGATAAATACTTTTACAATATCTGTAGTTAAAGGGTTGTAAAAAACCAATCCAGGTTCTTTAACAGCATCGTTTACGTTACCAAATCTTCTTTTAACTGCAACCTGATCTTGTTCTACGATTGCACAGCTGTTTAAAAATAATATTGAGCTTACAATACCTATTCTGAATATATTTCTCATTAGTGACTTTTTTTGATATATAATTTTGTTTAATGTAATGTTTATTTTATGTACAAACCATTATTGATTTTTAAGAATAAAGAAATTAATCTTTACCAAACATATTCATAACTGGCGTATTTTGATCAATCATAATCGTTTTTTGATTTTCGGAATGAGCCATTTTTTTAAAAGCTTCAACTTGTTTTAGTTTTAATAAGCTAGGAGTTAGCGAGCTACTAATTAGTTGATTATGTATTTGTAAAGCAGTACCTTCAATTTCGATAGCTTTAGCTTTACCTTCTGAAGCAATTATATCGGCTTGTTTTTTAGCTTCCGCCTGAATAATGGTAGCATTTTTTTGACCCTCAGCTCTAATTCTTGCCATTTCTCTGTTACCTTCTTCTAAAATAATCTGACGTTCTACCTCACGTTTTTGTTGCTCTGTTACAAAAGCTAAACGTAATGCCTCTTGTTCTGCTTCTAGTTTACGTTCGATAGATGAACTAATTCTTTCTGGTAAAGAAATGCTTTTCATCAAAACAGCTTCTATTTCAAAACCTTTTGAAGTTAATACCTCTTGCATTCTTTTTTTAATTTCGATTTCAATTTCGTTACGTTTAGAACTGTGCATATCTTTTGCATCATATTGTGAACAAATATCTGCTGCAGCCGAACGATAAACAGGTAAAATTAAATCCCTTTCGTAATAAATTCCTGTTTGTTTTAAAATTATAGGAACTCCATCCGCTTTAATGCTGTATAAAATTGAACTTTCGGAACGAACAGTTAAACCTTCTTTAGAGGGTAAATTTTCGTTTATAGTTAAGTTTTTGGTACGAACATAAACTTTTAAAACCGATGAAGTTAGTGGATTAAAAAACACCAATCCTGGTTCTTTGATATCTGGTATTACTTTACCAAATCTTCTTTTTACACCAACTTGGTCTTGCTCAACTATAGCACAACTTGAGGCTAAAGCCAATAAACCAAAAATACTTATTTTACTAAAAATTCTCTTATACATAAATAATTTATTAAAATTTGATGCGAAAGATACGCACAAAAATTTAATCTACGAATAGTTTAAAGATTTTTAGTTTATAAAGTGAAAAATTTAAGCCTAAACTATAGCTTTATTATAATTATTTATTAAAATTTTCGATTGTTCCATCGGCATGTTTTGCAAATCTGCCCACTTTTTTATCATGTACTTGGTCGTACCTTGCCCAAGGCCAGCCACCAAAACGGGTTTTATTAAATTCTTCAAATGCCTGATGAATTTCTTCTTTAGTATTCATTACAAAAGGTCCATATTGAATTACAGGTTCGTTAATTGGTTTCCCTTGTAAAACTAAAATACTAGAAGAGTGATTTTTATTAGTAATTTTTAAATCTACATGAGATAATACTTCAACCGAATGGTATCGTTTTACAACAACAGTATCCATTATAATTTCATCTCCTTCATAAAAATATAAAGTACGGTTAATTCCTTTGGATGCTTTAGGTAAAACAAATTCGGCATTGGCTTGCAATTTAATATTCCAAACAGCCACTTCATTTTGAGGATTTGCAGCCCAAGAGTTTGGAGGTGGTGTATTTGCTTTAGTGTTTAATAAATTACCAACAATAACTTCAATTTTAGTTTCACGATTTTGTAAATCTTTATAAGTGATTTTAGGTATTTTTTCGCCCCACATCATCTTAAAATGTGGTTCAACATTTTTACTTTTGCTAGGTAAGTTTAACCATATTTGGAACAATTCCATTGGGTTTTCTTTATCCTCATACACTAATGGAAACATTTCGGAGTGCTGCACTCCTTTGCCGGCAGTCATCCATTGCACATCTCCATTTCCATATCTTCCAGCTGCACCAAGCGAATCTGCATGGTCCACCCAACCTTCTCTTACTACAGTTATAGTTTCAAAACCCTTATGCGGATGTCCTGGAAATCCAGGAACTTTTTTTCCATGATACATTCTCCAGCCATCTTTTATGATAAAATCATCCCCTAAATGTCGGCCTTTTAAAGATGCAGACGGTTCCATATTTTCATTTCCTTTCGGGAATTTATCTTCGTGATGCACACAAAACAAAAAAGGATCTAAAGTTTCCCATTGAAAGCCTAAAGCTTTTACTTTTTTTACAACATTTTCCATGTTTTGAGATTTTTGATTTTGATTTCCAAATAGTGGAAAAGTAAATAAACTTGCCGCTGCTAACGAAAATTTTTGAATGAAATTTCTACGATTTTGCATATCACAATTATTGTTGCAACAAATATAATGAAAATTTACAAAAAAACTACCTCGTGGGAGGTAGTTTAATAAATATTAAAAATAAATTATTTTAACTCTAAAGTTGTACTAGTAGCTTTATAACCACCAATATAAATTTCTACTTTATATTTACCGCTTTTAAATGATTTTTCTACATCTTGAAACTCTAAAGAAATATCTTCTTTTTCTCCTCTGTAATTAAAATCAGCCTTAAGTGAAAATTTTAAAGTGTCACCCTCGTCGGTCACAAAATTCCCACTTTTAAATTCAGGTTTACCTAAAATTTGATTTTCAGGATTTATAATTCTCACGTATGCAGTTCTCTCTCCAATTTTAGACAATTCATTTTTAATTACACTAAAATTAACCTCAATTTTTTGGGTACGTTTTGCTTTATCAGTTTCTTTAAAATTATCTGATAAAAATACTCCTTTTAATGGTTTTGCTACAAGATACTCTACCATTAACCTTTCTGCTTTGGAAATTTTATCAGTTAAAACAATAGTTTTTTCTTTTAAGGAGTCTACTTTAACTTCTAATTTAGTATTTTTTTTGCTTAAATCAACATTTTCTGTTTTAAGTTTTTTAATCTCAGATTGTAACTCTTTGTTTAAGCGCTTAATTTTATTTAAGTTAGCTTGTAAACGTTTGTTTAACTCTGTTTTATCCGTGATAGTAGCCATCATTTCATCATTTTCTTGTTGTAAACGTTGAATTTCGGTATATTTAGCTTTTAATTCGCTAGATAAATTAGTAGTGTCAATTTTTAACAATTCAACTAACTCAGTACTTTCGGTATATAAAGTATTAATTTCTTCATTTTTAGTGTTTAACTCTAAAATTTCCTCGTTTAACTCGGTTTTTACAGAGTTGTTAGTTAATAATAAAACCACGTTACCTACCAACGATAAAGCCATGATGATTAAAATTGGTAAAAATAACTTGTTAGATTTTTTCTCTTCTTTTTTTGGTGTGTTTGCGTCAGACATAATAGATAGTTTAAAATTACGGCTTAAAATTAAACAGAAAATCCGTTCAAAAAAAAATATTACCAATCTTAATTCAAATATTCCGTACAAATAATTTCAAAATGGCATCTAAATAAATATATTACTTTTGTGTGGTTAAATTCATTGAGTACAAATTTTGTTAAAACAAATCTTTTAAAACAAATGAAAAAATTATTGTTATTGTTGTTATTTCCAACACTTTTAGTTGCTCAAAAAAGATACACTGTTAGTGGTGTGATTAGTGATGCAAAAAATGGAGAACCTTTAATTGGTGTTTTTGTTAGTGCTAAAGATGCAAACCAAGCAGTGATTACAGATTTTAAAGGAAATTATTCCTTAACCTTACCTGCCAATACCTATAGTATAATATTTAATTATGCCGGTTACGAACAAAAAATAGTGGAGGTAGATTTAAAACAAAATGATACTAAATTAAACATTCAATTAGTAGTAGAAGCAACACAATTAAATGTAGTGGAAATTACGGCAAAAAAAAGAGATGAAAATATCAAATCTATAGAAATGAGCTCGGTGGAGTTATCTATCAAAGAAATCGAAAAAGTTCCTGCTTTTTTGGGTGAGGTGGATATCGTAAGGAGTATCCAAAGTTTACCTGGGGTAACTACTGTTGGCGAAGGTGCTTCGGGGTTTAATGTACGTGGTGGGGGTATTGATCAAAATTTAATTTTGTTAGATGAAGCTCCGGTGTATAATTCTTCGCATTTATTTGGATTTTTCTCGGTATTTAATCCTGATGCGGTTAAAAGTGTTAAATTAACCAAAGGTGGTATTCCATCCGAATATGGAGGAAGATTATCATCGATTTTAGATGTAAAATTAAAGGAAGGTGATCCTGAAAAATTTAACGGACAAGGTGGTATAGGTTCAATATTTAGTAGATTAACATTAGAAACTCCTATTGTTAAAAATAAATCGTCCTTAATTTTAGCTGGTCGTCGTTCGTATATCGATGTATTAGCAAAACCTTTTTTAAGTGGCGATTTAAAAGATACTAAATTTTACTTTTACGATTTTACAGCAAAATTTAACTACGATATCAACGAAAAAAACAAAATTTATTACTCGGGCTATATTGGTAGAGATGCCTTTAACGCAGGTTTTTTCTTTAATTGGGGAAATACTACTTCTACAGTTAGATGGAAGCATATTTACAACGATAAATTATTTTCGGATGTAAGTTTAATCTACTCTAAATATAGCTATGAAATTGGGGTGAATGAGGACGGTAACGGTGGTTTTAAATCGGTGGGTAACGTAATTAATTATTCTGTTAAACCCGAATGGACTTACTATGCAAATGATAAAAATATTGTAAGATTTGGTGTGCAAAGCACGGTTTATCAATTTCAACCCGGGATTAACCGTTTTAACGTAGCGGATAATGATGGTAATATTACCACAGTAGATTTTTCGCAGCGTAACAGATTTGGTTGGGAAAATGCAGTTTTTGTTGGGAATGAACAAAAACTTACCGATCAAATTACAATGCAATACGGTTTAAGAGGTTCGCATTATGCTTTTATTGGTTCGGGTTTTAGATACGATTTAGGGGATAGAGCTACGCCAGTGGATAGTAGAGAAATTTTAAATCAAAGAGAATATAAAGATTTCGAAATTATTCAAAATTATTTTAATCTCGAACCACGTTTCTCTATTAAAGTTCCTGTGGATAGTGTAAGTTCTATTAAGGCAAGTTACAACCGTATGGCGCAATACATTCATTTAATGAGTAATACTGCTGCTGCTACTCCTTTGGATATTTATTCGCCAACAACCAATAATATTAAACCACAATTGGCAGATCAGTTTGCGATTGGTTATTTCCGAAATTTTGGTAAAAATTTAGGTATCGAAACATCAGTGGAAGTATATTACAAGTTTTTACAAAATCAAATTGGATACATTCCTACTGCCGAGTTGTTGTTTAATGATTTTTACGAAGCGGATTTATTATTTGGTAGAGGGCGCGCGTATGGTGCCGAGTTTTTTGTGCGAAAAAATAAAGGTAGATTAACAGGTTGGATTAGCTATACATTATCTAAAACCGAAATTAAAATTCCAACAGTTAACAATGGCGAGTATTATCCACAAAGATTTGATCGTCCGCATGTATTTAACTTTGTGTTAAGTTACGAATTAACTAAACGTTGGGAAATAAGCTCTAATTTTGTATATTACACAGGTGTGCCAGTAACTTTTTCAACCAATCGTGGGGAAATTCAAGGACTTCCATTTTTACAAAATCCATCCAACTCGTTTAACAATGCGCGTGTACCAGATTTCCATAGATGGGATATCTCGGCTACTTTAAAAGGTAAAGAGGTGAACAAAAAAGGGAACAAAAAATGGTTAACTGGGGATTGGGTATTTAGTGTGTACAATGTGTATAATCGCCAAAACGCATTTACCGTTTATTTACGCCCTGGCGAACAACCCGCAGCAATTCAATATAGCATTATTGGTAGTATAGTTCCTGCCGTTACGTATAACTTTAAATTTTAATTATCATGAAAAATATATTTTTAACTTCTCTGGTTGTATTCTCGGTTTTATTTTTTGCTTCTTGCGAAAAAGAAATTACTATCGATATAGAAAATGGCGAAAATCAATTAATTATTGATGCGTTTTTAAATGATAAGCTCCAAAAACAAGTAATTCAATTATCGCAAACTAAACCATTTTTCGGAAATTCCTTGCCTATTTTTATAGATAATGCAGTGGTTAAATTAGAGGATAGTGAGGGTAATGTTTACAATTTTACCTACGAAAATGAAGGGAAATATGTGTGGAATCCTACCACAGAAGCTTTAATTATTGGTGGCAGAACGTATGATTTAACTGTGGAATACAACGGACAAACGTATACCGCACAAAGTTATGCTAATTTTGTTCCTCAAATTGATTCTATCAATTACCAAAAAGTTGGTAGTCCGTTTGGTGGAGATAGTTCGTACATTGCCGAAATGGTGGTGGTGGATTTACCCGGACAACCAGATTATTATTGGGTAAAAACCACTATTAATGATACTTTGCAAAATACAAGTGATGATTTAGTATTAAGTGTTGATGGTGCATTTAACGAACAATCCAACAATGATGGTCGTCCATTTATTGTACCTATTGCAGCAAATTTTGGTTTAAGCGAAAATGATGTGATTATCAAAGAAGTATGGTCTATTAATCCCGAAACGCGCAGGTTTTTTACCGAACTACAAAATCAATCTATCGAAGGAGCTTTAGGTGCTTTGTTTGCTACACCAATTGCCAATGTTCGCACAAATATTGTAAGCACTTCATCCAATCCTAAATTAAAAGCTATTGGTTGGTTTTCGGTTTCCTTAACCTCTGTAGCCACACAAAAATTAATTTTTAATCCTAGTAAAAGGGTAACCTTCTCTACAATTTAATATAGATAATTACATGATAGTATAATGGCAACTTTAACCAGTTGCCATTTTTTTTTGCTATTCATAAGGTTTAAGAAGGTTTAATGATTGTGGAATCAGAAATGAGAATGAGAGCGGAGAATGAAACTTATTTTATAAAATACTATCCAAAGTGATTAATTTTTATTGGATAATAGTATAATAAATAAGAGGTGCGAAAATTTTCGCACCTCTTATTTATTTGTATTATACTTTTTTATAATTCCGATGCTGCTTCTGTATCTAATACATAAGTAACATCTTGATGTTTTTGTAAATAAGTTGCAGGAACTTGATCTGTAATTGCATTTACTAATGATTCTTTTACAATTGTAGCCTTTTTAGCTCCCCAAGCAAACAATACTACTCTTTTAGCTTTAAACACCGATGCAACACCCATGGTAATAGCTTTAGTAGGTACTTTATCTTCTCCACCAAAATCACCTGCAGCATCTTGGATAGTTACTTTGTTTAATTCCACCATTCTGGTTAAACTTTCAAAGCTAGATCCAGGTTCGTTAAAACCAATGTGCCCAGTGCGTCCTATTCCTAAAATTTGGATATCAATACCTCCTAAGGCATCAATTTTTGTTTCATAATCTGCACAAAACTTTTGTGCGTCATTTTCAGCAACTGTTCCAGATGGAATATTTACATTTTCTGGTAAAATATCTACATGATTAAATAAGTGATGATGCATAAAATAATGATACGATTGCTCACTTTCTTTAGCCATTGGGTAATACTCATCCAAATTAAAAGATACTACATTTTTAAAGCTTAATCCTTCGTTTTTGTGTAATCTTACCAATTCTTTGTATAATTCAATAGGACTAGATCCTGTAGCTAAACCCAAAACTGTTTTTTTGTTTTGAGCATCATTCGCCTGAATTAAACTTTTAATTTCCTGTGCAACAACCGCACACGCCTCAACTTTATTGTTGTAAACTTTTTTTGTGATAGACATATTGATGTATTTAAACTTTTTAATTTGCTAAAGGTGAACCAAACGAAATGAATATAAAATCATAATCGTATTGAAGTTCATTTGTTTCTTTTGGATTCGATCCTAATTGTAGAATCATATTGTCTAGAGTATAAACAGCTGTTGCAGGTATTGATTTACCAGAATGCTGTCCACTAGTAATTTTTAATTCAGAAAAAGATCTTGAAATTAATTTCCAACCAGTCCAATTAACATTACCAGAAACAATATGAGCTCCTAATGTTGGATTTTTTAATCCAATTTCAGTATTAGCATTAGGATACTTATCAGCACGTAAAAAGAAATTTAAATATATTTTTTCAGGTTCATTAGTTGGGAAAAAAGTTTGAAACTTTTTTCCAACAGTATTAATTGGAAATGAATGACCTCCTAAATACCATCCAATATCATCTTGTTTCTTATACATTCTTAGGTATCTTCCTCCCATAGGCGAAGGATTATCTGTTTCATAACTAAAAGTTACAGAAGCATCAAACCATCCATTAGCAACATCATCAACATTACCATTATTAATAGGGTACATTCCATTACCTTCAAAATCTCTAACTAAAAATCCAAAATTTGGATGAGTTTTTTTAAAATTAGCCTTCCCAACTACTTCAAAAGGTATTTTAACAATAGGACTACATAAAATTCTAAATGTAATTTCGCATTCTTCATTACCAAAAAAAGGTAATCTATCCGAATTTCCATACCAATAAACTTCAACATTATTCGAACGACTTTTATATATTTTTCTAGATAAAGAAGTTTTGGAAGAAATGGTTAATTCCCAATCAACTACTTCTGACAATTCAGCAGAAATTTTTATTCCTATACTATCAAAACTAATTTTTTCGTTTGAATTTAAATCTTTAAAAGTGTAGCTCCCATTTTTTTCTATAATCTTTTCCACTTTTAAATCAGAAGGTTTAAATTCAAAATCATCACTAGGACAAAGTCTTGAACCATTTTCATCTAAAGGAGAAGAACATGCAACTAAAATTATAGCTGATAATCCTAAAATAATTTTTTTCATATCTTTATTTAAATTTAGGTTAAAAAATACCTCGTTTATAATTTGTAAATATTTTGGTAATTTATATTTAAACAAATAATATATAATACTATTAAGTTGTAAATAAAAAATTAAAATTGAAATTTTCCATTTTGGGTTATAGTAAACATATCTAAATATACCTCATTTAAATTTCCAGGTGGTTCAGACAATAAAGATAAAGAAGCTCCACAAATTCTCCAAGATTCCTTTTTTCTATCGCCATTTCCACCTGCTAAAGGATCTGGTGCAGATTTAAATTCGCTATACGGAATACTAACTAATTTCCACCCTTGCCAATTTACTGTAATATTGTAAATCCACCCATCATTTTTTGTTTTATCATATTTATTATCATTATCTGGTCTAGTATAATCAAATAAATCTTTTCTCGATTTTATATCCTCAGTATTACTACCTTTTTTACTATCAATTTCGAGAATTTTTATTTGTACACCAGAACTGTTACTTCCTTGTCCATAAATAAATAAATTAAAATACAAATCATTTGAGCTTATTCCAGAATCAATTAATAGAGCATTTATATTAGGTGCATTTCTATAAAAATTAAATGAAAAATCACTATAAATATCACCCGACCAACTGTTTCTATTATCATCTTTTCCTCTCATTTTGTAACAAAAGTTACCATTTACAGCTCTAACATTTACTCTGTCAAAATCAATATAGCTATCATTTGCATCTGGTGATTTTCCTTTACCTAAAATATCCAAACATCCAAATGGATTAGCAGCAGTTAAAACATTTTCGAAACCATCTACAATGATATGTTTGACCCCATTATACACCACATTATGGTAAGGAATAACATATCTTAATGTGAAAGTATCTCCGTATATTTTTTCAGGAATACCAGTGATTGTTAATTCTGTAGCAACTTTTTGGTTAAATCTAAAAAACTGTATATTGTTACTTCTAGCATCCCAATCTATAGAATTTCCATCAAAACCATCGCTTAAACCTGTAAAAATTTGTTCAGCACCTGAAGGAACTAATTTATCACCTTCAGGAATTAGTCCTATTAATCTCAATTTCCAAGATACTTCCTCATTGAATTTGGCTTCAAAATCTGGTTTATCTGTTAAATTTTTAAACTCAGTTTTTGTAACTGTTAATTCTTGTACAAATTTAAAATCTTTAGTTGCGGATTTTATTTCGGGACCTAACTGTTCCTTTTTGGTGCATGATGCTGTAAAAATTATTACAGTAATTGCACCTAATAATGATATGTTTTTAATTTTCATTGTTTTACATTTTAAATTTAAAACTAACTATATTAACGATTACTAAACGCTAAAATTATATACAGTTGGTTTTAAAAAAGTTAAACTATATTATTTTGTTTAAAAAATACCTCTGTAATGTAAAAATACTTGACCAAAATTATAACTACTGGAAGTTAAATATTTATCATTATTTTGCATATCAGTAAAATTATAGTTTAAAGTAAACATTTGATGTTTGTTAAATCTTGCACGTATACCAGCGGAGTATATCACTTCGTTAATATCTATAAAAAACTCTTCAAAACCGTCAATAGGGTCAATAGCATTAAATCCATTTCTTTTAGTTGTAAATTCATTACCTTTTGCTGTAAACGATTTCATACCAACTAAAAAGTCTAATTTTTTAACCACCTCAAATGTTAAACCTGCATCAATTAAAGTGCTGTTTAAATCCACTAAAGCTCCTTGAGTTCTAGTTGTGTTTTCATATCTAGCTCCAAAATTAATATCGAAAATTCTAGTCATATCCAACATTTTACCTAAATGTACATTTGCACCCCCGTTTACTAACAAAAACTGACGTTTAGCAACACCACCTTCACCCTGAACTTCAGTGAAAAATGAACCTTTTACACTTGCATCTAATACATGATTAGAAGTATCTGTTGATACTGCTAATTCACCTCCAATTCTGTTAGGAGTTGCTTTTCCATAAGGATTAGTGTTGTTGTAATAAGGTAAAAACGCCATTAAATTTGCTGTAATTGCTGAATTATAAATATCCTCTGAAGTGAAACGATCAAATAATAATTGTTGACGAACAATACCCTCTTGTGTAGAAGATAATAAGTTAAACATCGACATAGGTGCGTTTACATTGATTCTTCTAGTTTGTGCAGACGGGCTTGAAAATAATACACCTACACTTCTAAAATTTGCATCTAATTTAATTTTAGCTTGTTTTAATCCTAAACGTGCATCAACATCTACAAAACCATCATTATAAGCAGAATCAACTGCAGTTGGAGCATCTGGATCCTCGGTAAATTTATATCCACTCATACCACCTTCAAATCTTGCTTGTAAATACATTTTAGAATTTTCTCTAAAATAGTTTATATAACCTGTTCCTACATTATTACGATATTTAAAATCAGCGTTAAATGGATTAACATCATACATAGAAACCGCGTGAATTCCTAATTTTAAACCTTTAGATAATCTCAACTCTATATTTCCACCACTTAATAATCTGTCTGGAACGCCACCGTCGTTTGTAGGTACATTTCTAGATGTAAAAGCATAAATCCCTAAACCTTTACCTTCTTCGTTAAATTTAAAGAAATGCTGTCCCGCTAAACCTTGTAACAACCAAGTATTTCCTAAGTTGAAGTTTTCGTATTCGATAATTTCTCTTCGCATTGAAAACAAAGCATTTTCGAAATTTCTTCCAGGAATTACATCGTTATTATACACAGTATAAGGAGACAATTGAACACGGATATCTCCAATTTCGTATTTAAAACCACCAATTTTACCCATCATAGCAAACTGACGGAAATCGAAAGTTGTTCCTTGTCCAAACAATGCTCCAAATGGGCTTTTAGCACGTAAAATTGCCATTGCTTGGAAATTTGAATCTACATTTAAATTGGTTTGTAAATCGAATAAATTATAACCTGCCGTACCACTTTGTTGGAAAGTATTATTGTCTTTAGTTATATTTCCACCTAAATCGTTATGTGAAATGATAGAACGACCTAAACCATTTATAGTAAAATTATTGTTTTGTGCGTTTGCAGTTAATCCTAAACCTAAGGCAATTGCAGAAGCTAAAAATTTATTTTTATATTTCATGATAATGAGTTTTTAGAAAAATATTTTTAATTCAAGTGTTGTTTCAAATCCAGAAAATCTATCGT
>JACCDH011717494.1_pt1 | contig 14162 bp, 6 predicted proteins | sample 7442481 | NCBI WGS metagenome assembly JACCDH01 (sample SAMN15323433, study PRJNA562643) | freshwater metagenome | isolation source: river surface water | place: USA:Blue River Watershed | collected 2017-08-15
ATGTCATTATCATTTATACTTTCTTTCTTCTTTCTGCTTTCGTGTACAAAAGATGGCGATGCAGGAAGTAGCAACGCTGTGCCTTCTAATTTGGTCTTAAATGCTGTAGTGGCAACAGATAATAGTGGTACTGTTACATTCACAGCTACAGCTAATAATGCGGTAAGTTTTGAATACGATTTCGGTAATGGGGTTTTTCAAAATTCTTCAGATGGCAGAGCTACGTATCGTTATCCTGCATCTGGAAACTATACAGTAAAAGTAACAGCTAAAGGTTCTGGCGGTCAAACCCTGAGTAAGTCTACTGATATCAATGTTTCTGTTGCACGTACATTGGTTTGGTCTGATGAATTCAATACAGCTGGAGCACCTGATGCAGCTAAGTGGGGCTTCGACATTGGCACAGGCAGTAATGGTTGGGGTAATAATGAGTTACAGTATTATACCAATCGCGCTGAGAATGTGAGTGTGTCGAATGGTACGCTGAAAATTACAGCTAGAAGGGAGTCTTTCAGCGGTAGCGCGTTTACCTCTGCACGTTTACTAACCAAGAACAAGTTTACGACCAAGTATGGCAAAATTGAAGCACGTATTAAGCTGCCTGCGGGTGTAGGTACATGGCCTGCATTCTGGATGTTGGGTGCCAATATTGATGCAGTTGGTTGGCCTGCTTGTGGCGAAATAGATATTATGGAGCACAAGGGTAGTGATGAAGGTCGTATCTATGGTACGCTCCATTATCCTGGTCGCTTTGGTGGTAATGCTAACGGATTAACTACCAATGTTCCAAACGTAACAACTGAATTCCACGTGTATGCAGTTGAATGGTCTGCAACCGCTATCAAGATTTCTGTTGATGGTAGGGAGTTTTTCACTTTTGCAAACAACAATACTGTTCCATTCAATCATGAGTTTTTTATTCTGTTGAACGTGGCCATGGGTGGTGGTTTTGGCGGACCAGTTGATCCTGCCTTTACTAGTGCTACCATGGAAGTGGATTATGTACGTGTTTACAATTAATGCTTTGCATTTATTGTAAGGGGATAGCAATTAGTTTTTTTACTACACATACAATCGATAAGCGGCTCTGCTCTTGTTATCAAACATAGGCACTGCCGCTTTTTATTATGTGATTGAATGATGCTTATTATATATCTGGAAGATAATTTATTCTCCAGTCACTCATCCTATCATCCTACCATTTCATCATTAAAAGACCAAATTTAAAAGCGGTGGAACACCGCTCCGAGCGTTAGATGAAACTTACACGGGTTTAGCAAATCTATCTAGTTGATAATCCAAGCTTTATGGGATAATTGGTATTTTTTTTCTCGTAAAACCCAATTTGTTTATATTACAAATGGATAAGTAGATATGTTCTGCTGCTGACTCTGTGTTTCCTGTTTCTACTTTATCCGAAACAAAACATGAAACACGAGAAAAAAGCACTCCTGAAAATTGCCTATCAGCGTGTCCTTGCTGTTACACTTCTGGACATAAAAGCTCCATTACACTGGATAGATACCTATGTTGCTGATAATGTTACAGGGCGAGGTACTGCAGCTGATGAATTAATTTTTTCAAAAAAAGGGTACCGAAGTATTGTTGTCAATGGCAGACGCCAGTCGCGAAGTTTGGCTTTTAAGACCAAATTACTCACTAAATATGCGCCCAGGTTTTCAGGACCTGATACTGCTGTATTTTATGATGAGATTTTAGTCAAGCTTGGTAAGGGTAAGCAAGAGTTCACCTTGCATATGTCCGTTAGTATGGTCTTTTTATTCAACGGTAAGAACTGGCAAATCATTTCGCTACACGCATCATTACCAGACCCTGCCAGTAGCTCTACAGATACTTTTCACATAGAAGAAGCCAATAAGAAGTTGCAGCAGCTGGAGCAAATGGTGACTGAAAAAACAGCTGAACTACAAGTAAGGAATAAGGAGCTGGAAATTGAAGCTGCTTTAGAAAGGGTAAGAGCTCGTACGATGGCCATGCAAAAAAGTGAAGAGCTCAAAGAAGCAGCTACGTTGTTGTATAAGGAATTGAACATACTACAGATTGGTAAATTGTTCAATTGTGGCTATGTGCTGGTGGAAGAAATAAATAAGGTTCAACATGCGTGGATGACCTATAGTGATGGCAGCATTCGTGAATCGCACAATATGCCGTTAGTGGGCGACAGTATCATGAATGAGCGATATGCAAAATGGAAAAAAGGTGCCCGATTACTCAGGCAGGAATTGAAAGGAAAGTCATTAAAAACACACTTAGCTTTTATATCAAAATCTACTGGTGCTGTTTCCAAAGGTGAGTCGTCGCCTAAGCTTCCTGATCCAGTATATTTTTATTGCGGTAATTTTCCTCATGGTTATTTACATGTGCTTTCTAGTGAACAGCTGAGCCATGAGTCTGAATCAATACTATCAAGATTTACTACTGTTTTTGAACAAACCTATACCAGATTCCTAGATTTACAAAAAGCAGAAGAACAAGCGCGCGAGGCGATTATAGAGAATGCGATTGAGAAAGTACGTTCCAGATCGCTGGCTATGCATCGTAGTGAAGAGATTCAAGAAGTGGCCTATATACTGGGTGATAAGCTGAAAGAATTGGGCATGCAGATGGATGCCACAACGATTTTGGTCTTTCATAAAACACATACTGAGTATTGGATTGCCAATAAGGACCATACATATACCAATCGATTTAGTACGCAACCTGAAAGCGAAATTGATAGCGCTATTGCAAGAGATTTTGTCCGGTTTCAACCACTTGGTGAAAACTTTGTCCGGTGCTACACTAAAAAGGAAAAGAATACGAATTGGCGTCATTTATTTAAGCATAGTGATTTCAAAAACTTACCCGAGGATAGAAAACAATTTATTCTAGCTCAAAAATGGTATAATATTTCCGTTGCTTTTGCGGGTGAAATTTCCCTAACGATTCTTCGGTATGATGCTACTACTTTCTCTGATGAAGACAACCAGCTGATTGCTAGGTTTGCAAAAGTCTTTGCTCAAGCATATACCAGATTTACTGATTTGCAGAAATCTGAGCATCAAGCCAGAGAGGCGCAAATCGAAGCTTCTTTGGAGCGTGTGCGATCAGTAGCCATGGGCATGCGTAAGGCAACAGATTTATTATATATCTGCGAAACTAGTTATGCTGAATTGCTGAAGCTAGGTTTTACAGAATTGCGCAATACCATGATCAATATTCATGATGATGCAGAAGAAACCTTCCTCAATTATGATTATTCTGTTTATGCTGGCAAGTCGGTAACCAAGTATGGTTATCATATACATCCTGTAATCAGTAATCTGGTAACGAAATCAAGATCAGCACAAGATGCTTTCGTGGAAATAGGATTGCATGGTCGCGAATTTGCTGAATGGAAGAAATTTCGCAGAAAAAGCGGCGAGCAAGATGATGCAAGACTGAATTCCATCAATCACCTCAATTATTATTTTTATTCTATTGGCATTGGTTCTATCGGGATATCTACGTTTGAGAATATTAGTGAGCAGAAATTGAATACGCTCAAAAGGTTTAGGAATGTATTTCAATTGGCTTATCAGCGCTTTACAGATTTGACACTTGCTGAGGCTCAAGCTCGTGAGGCGCAGATTGAAACAGCTTTGGAGCGCGTGCGAGCCAGAACAATGGCTATGCAGAACTCTAGCGAATTGCCTGAGACAGTGAAATTGATGTTTCATGAGTTCAGTGGACTTTTGCCCGAAGAGTCAAGACAGATTATGTCTCGCGGATTTATCACAACCATACAGCAGGAGCAAGCTTGTTTTGATTTGTGGATTACAGAGACAGATGGCAGTCAGGTAAATGCCAAATATGAAATTTCCTTTCAGGAGAAAACCACAGGTGCTCACATTCATAAAGCTTGGAAGCAAAAAAAGCCTTACATCGTTGTTGATCTGCAAGGGGATGAACTGAATCTTTGGCTGGATTATTTAGCGTCTAAGAAATTTGCTGTGGCAAAAGGTATTCGAGGTACTAGGCGCGTAAACACATTTGTCTATTATTCGAGTGGATTTATTGGCGTGACATCATCGGTTCCTCTGGTAGATGAAAGTATTTTATTACTCCAACGTTTTGCGAAAGTTTTCGATCAAACCTATACGCGTTTTCTGGATTTGCAGATCGCAGAAGCTGCAGCTAAGGAAGCCATCAAGCAAGCTGCTTTAGATCGTATACGTGCCAATATCGCTTCTATGCGTACAGTAGAAGATTTGGATCGTATTACACCAATTATCTGGAATGAGTTACTTGTGCTGGGAATACCCTTTGTTCGTTGTGGCATCTTTATCATGGATGAGTCAAAAGAACAGATACATACATTTTTGTCTAGTCCCAATGGTGGCTATATAGCGGCTTACTATATGCGCTTTCAGGAAACCAAGCATATCTACGATATGGTACTCCATTGGCAAAAGCACGCCAAGTTTATTGAACGTTGGACATTAACGGAATTCACAGAGCTAGCAACATCTTTATACCAGCAAGGCGCTATCAAGGATAAGGAGCAATACCTGCAAAGCATTCCGGCGGATGGTATATGGCTTCATTTTATTCCATTTATGCAGGGTATGCTCTATGTGGGCAATGCTTCATGCTTACCGGAAGATGCTATTGATACTTTAGCAGCTGTTGCCGATGCTTTCTCCACTGCCTATGCACGCTATGAGGATTTTAATAAGCTGGAACAAGCCAAAACACAAGTAGAGCATACACTGGTGGATTTGAAGCAGGCGCAGAAGCAATTGGTACAATCAGAAAAAATGGCTTCTTTGGGTGAACTTACTGCAGGTATTGCGCATGAAATTCAAAACCCATTAAACTTCGTCAATAATTTTAGTGAGGTTACACAAGAATTATTGGAAGAGCTTAGGCAGGAGTTGAATCAAGGAAATGGTGATGCTGTTCAGGATTTGATGGATGATATTATTCAGAATTTGGAAAAGATCAATCATCATGGAAAACGTGCAGATGGAATTGTAAAAGGTATGCTGCAGCACAGCAGAACCAGTAGTGGACAGAAGGAGTTGGTTGATATCAATATGCTATGCGATGAGTATCTGCGATTGTCTTATCATGGTTTAAGAGCTAAGGACAAGCGGTTTAATGCAAAGTTTGAAACGGAGTTTGATGAGACGATTGCGAAAGTCAATATCATGCCACAGGAAATGGGGCGCGTAATCCTGAATCTGATCAATAATGCATTTTATGCAGTGAATAAAATGCAACAAGAGATTACTGGCGATTATGCACCTACAGTAAGGTTGATTACTCAGAAGATTGCCGACAAGATTCAAATTTCAGTAACGGATAATGGCTTAGGTATTCCTGAACAAATAAAGGATAAAATATTTCAGCCATTTTTTACTACCAAGCCAACTGGCGAGGGAACAGGCTTAGGGCTTAGCTTAAGTTATGATATCGTGAAAGCACATGGTGGAGAGTTATCGTTAGAATCTGAATTGGGAAATGGAACCACTTTTCATATTGTGATACCAGCATAGTAAGTCTGCATTTTTAAATAGTGATGCTTAAAATATGATTATGCGTGTATTGTTGGTAATTTTTTTATTGATGATTGGAGTGTCTTGTTTACTCGCGCAGCAATCCAGTATTGCCGCTTTAAGAGAAAAATATAGACTTGCAACAACTGATTCTGCTCGGCAGGATGCATGTTTTGATTTGGCTAATTATTATAATGAAGTCAATCGTGACTCTGCTTTATTTTTTATTGAAGAGAGACTTACCATTGCTCGGAAGTCTGGGTATAAAATTTTAGAAGCTTCTGTTTTAAATTCTAAGGCATATCAAAAAACACAAGTAGGTAAATATGCTGATGCGCTTAAATGTATCATGGAGTCGCTGAGTATAACAAGCGATACAACCCTGCGTGAAATTAATCATTGGCGTGTATCTCAATTCCCATTGCCAGGTAAAGAACTTGTATTGGTTATCAGTAGTTCGATGCATCAGTTAGGCTTATTAATGCGTGAAACAGAAAACCTAAATAAAGAGATCGAATACTTTAAAAAGGCTTTAGCGCTTGCGCAAAAGACGGGGCATATTGATAGGCAGATGATTAGTAATATGAATACAGGGTCTGCATACTTTAGAAAAGGTATGCTTGATTCTGCTTTATTTTATGGGCTTCAATCAGATTCGCTTACTACATTACCGGATTATAAGGGACAGTTCAAAGGAAGAAATCTGTCTAATATGGGTGATGTGTATTTCAAGAAGGGTGAGTTTGATCGGGCAAAAGCTTTATATCTGAATGGTTTGGATTTATCACTTAAGCAAAATAATCAATTTAATGTAGCTGTTACGAAGCATAAGCTTGCCCAGCTTTACTTGAAACTCAATCAATATGATTCTGCCTTGAACTATGCAAAAGATAATCTCATACTGGTGCAGCTTTTAAATAACGGTGCGAATTTTCAGTTGAATCTAGGTTCGGTGTATGAGGATATATACTTAGCATATAAAGGGTTACAGCAGAAAGATAGTGCCTATAAATATTTAGGCCTTACATTTCAGATGAAGGATAGTCTCTATAAGGTCAGAATAACTAACCTGAGTGCTTTTCAAAATGTATCTTTTGAAGAAACCCTTCGGTTGGAAAACTTGGAGAAAGCACAGATTCAAACAGAAGCCAAGATTAGGCTTTATAGTGTATTGGCTGGATTGATTGTGGTATCTTTTGTTGGTATTGTCTTGTATAGAAATAACCTGCAACGAAAGAAAAGTAATCAACTTCTACAGGCTCAGCGAGATGAAATTGCGCAGCAAAAAAAGCAAGTAGAAGACGCGATGGAGCAGTTGCAATCAACCCAGCAGCAGCTTGTTCAATCGGAAAAAATGGCTTCCTTGGGTGAACTGACCGCAGGTATCGCCCATGAGATTCAGAATCCACTCAACTTCGTCAATAATTTCAGTGAGGTAAGTGGCGAGTTGATTGATGAGATGAATGGCGCACTGGAAAAAGGTGATCTAGAAGATGTCAAAGCTATTGCTTCAGATATACAGCAGAACCTATCTAAGATTGCCCACCACGGAAAACGGGCTGATTCTATTGTAAAAGGAATGTTGCAACACAGCAGAAGCAGTACGGGGCAGAAAGAGCTTACAGATATTAATGCGCTATGTGATGAATATCTGAGGCTATCCTATCATGGCTTAAGAGCCAAGGATAGTTCCTTTAATGCTGGCTTTGAAACGCATTTTGACAGTGCAATTGGTTCAATCAATATTGTTCCTCAGGAAATTGGCAGGGTATTGTTGAATTTGCTGAACAATGCTTTTTATGCAGTTAATGAAAAAGCACATAAGGGCATCGAAGGCTATACGCCTAAGGTAGTGGTAAGAACAGAGAAGCTTAGTAATAATATCAAAATAATGGTGGAGGATAATGGCATGGGAATTCCAGATCACATCAAGGAGAAGATATTCCAGCCATTCTTTACAACCAAGCCAACAGGGCAGGGAACAGGTTTGGGTTTGAGCTTAAGCTATGACATCGTGAAAGCGCATGGTGGAGAATTGAATGTGGATTCGAAGCATGGCGAGGGTACTATATTTTCTATTGTTTTATCGATAAAGGAGTAGCATGAGATTTTTGCGAAATATAGTTGTAGTTGTAATGGTATTGATATCTATTCAATCTGCTTTTGCACAGAATAGATTCATTGATAGTATACATAATAAGCTTTTGGCAGCTCAGGCTGATACACAAAGGGTGGAATACTATGGCGATTTGTGTTTTTACTATCGGTATGTCAATATCGATTCTGCCATTTATTATGGCCATAAGTCGTATGATCTTTCGGTTGCGGTTAAATTCTTGCGCGGACAGGCATGGGCCTTAAACAACTTGGGATTGGCGTATCGTGAGAAAGGTGACCTATCAAAGTCTTTAGAATTACAGTTTAAGGCTTTAAAAATCTGTAACGATCATCAGTTCATAGCGGAGCGCGGACTTTGCTATAGAAGGATTGGTCTGATTTATATGGATCTAAACAATTTTGTATTAGCTCGTGATTATCATTTAAAGGCGGTGAAAGATCATGAGGCTATCGATAATAAGCGCTACTTGGCTATTGAGTTTCAAAACTTAGCAAGAATTTATACATACAATAATAATATTGATTCATCTAGGTATTATATGGAGAAAGCCAGAGTCTGGATGAATTATGCTGTTGATTTATATCCTGATTATTATGGTGTGTTGGCACAGCTAGAGCTGATGGTGGGAGATAATAAGAAGGCAATTCAAGCAGTGAGGGATGGAACTGTTTTCGCCAAAGAGTTTTCAGATTATCGGAATCTTTGTAACCTTTATTTGTATGCTGCTAACATCTATTATGCCCAACAAAAAATGGATTCTGCATTAATTAGCGCAAAGCAGAGTGTGGCATATGGGCAAAAAATTAATTTTAAACTTGGGTTGTTTAAGGCATGTAGTTTTTTGGCTAAATATCTAGAAGCAAGTGATCCTGCACAAGCTTTATATTATCTAAAATTGGCAAATAGTGCAAAGGAGTCGCTTTTTGGTGCAGGTAATATACAATTGATGCAAGACCTAGTTGCAAGGGAGAATCAGCGTCAGTCTGAGTTAGAAAATACAGAAAAAGCTTATCGGGATAGGTTAAAAATTTATGGGTTGGCAATTGGTATTATTTTTCTATCGGTACTTCTATTCTTTTTATATAGAAATAGTCGTCAGCAAAAACAAGTGAATGCATTGTTGCTTCAGCAAAAGCAGGAAATAGAGAAAACGCTTAGTCAGTTAAAGTCAACCCAACAGCAACTTATTCAATCTGAAAAAATGGCATCCTTGGGTGAGCTAACTGCCGGTATTGCCCATGAAATTCAAAACCCGCTCAACTTCGTCAATAATTTCAGTGAGGTAAGTGGCGAATTGATTGATGAGATGAATGGCGCACTGGAAAAAGGCGATCTCGAAGATGTCAAAGTGATTGCTTCAGACATTCAGCAGAATCTTTCTAAGATTGCACATCATGGGAAACGTGCCGATAGTATTGTAAAAGGGATGTTGCAGCATAGCCGAAGCAGTACGGGGCAGAAAGAGCTAACTGATATCAATGCTTTATGCGATGAATATTTGCGTTTATCTTATCACGGTTTGCGAGCCAAGGATAGCTCCTTTAATGCTGGGTTTGAAACACATTTTGACAAATCAGTAGGTTCAATTAGTGTAGTTCCTCAGGAAATAGGCAGGATTCTGTTAAACCTGCTGAACAACGCTTTTTACGCAGTGAATGAGAAAGCACACAAAGGCATTGAAGGCTATGCGCCCAAGGTAGTGGTAAGAACAGAGAAGCTTGGTAGCAATATCAGAATAGTGGTAGAAGATAATGGAATGGGTATTCCTGAGAGTATCAAGGAGAAGATATTCCAGCCATTCTTTACTACCAAGCCAACGGGGCAGGGAACAGGTTTGGGTTTGAGTCTGAGCTATGATATTGTGAAAGCGCATGGTGGCCAGTTGCAATGTGAGAGTAAAGACGGTCAGTACACAATTTTTAGAATTCAACTTCCATTAGCATAAGATGACTTGCATGAAACGATTGAATCATTCTTTCATATATCCTCTTCGGCAGCTTGTCCTGCTGTTTGCCTTTGTATACACAAGTACTTGTATACAAGCGCAAAACCCTTTTGCGCAGTTCAAAGTAGAGCACTACGATGCCCGAAGCGGTATGCCGAACGATTTTGTGATGAATACCTACCAGACAATGGATGGATTCATTTGGATGAATAGTTATTCCGGATTTATTCGATTCGACGGCAAGCAGTTTGTTACTTTTAATTCTAGTAATACACCCGCTTTCAAGACAGACAATAGCAATAGCTTATTTACCGAAAGTGCTGACAGTACTCTTTGGTTTCCTGTTGCAGGCGTTGGTTTGGTAGGCTATAAAAATGGCGTGTTCACAAGTTATCTGACCGATACGAAGGATATCTTTTTGCGAGGTAAAACTGCTAAGGGAGAGTTGCTGCTTAGTCCGCCATTGGGCAGTGTTTTTGATACTGATAAGAATAATTCATTTATTGTATTTGACCCTATTAAAAAATCACACACAACAATTCCACTGGAAAAATATCGTGATTACCGACAAAAAACGGCTGCCGGCGATTGTAGTTCATGCAGCGAGTGGTTTGTTTCGGGTGGAAAGGTGTCACACAAAGAACCAAAGGGACAGTGGAGAGAATTGGGCGAAAGTGAAGGTATCAGACAAGAGGTGTATATCATCAGTCATTTTAAAGATAGTAAAGCACGTGTTTGGTTAACCTCGTCTCAGGGTATCTATTTGTATAATGGTAAAGCCTTTGTTGCTTTCCCGGGAATGGAAAAAGTGAATATTCCTACACCTAACCCAAGCTTTGCTTATATCGTGGAGGATGCTAAAAAAGGTATCTGGGTTTCTGTGGGTAATGGCGTTGCGTATTTGCCGGATGGAGCAAATCAGTTTTATAGATTCCCCAGACAGTACCTCAATATCCAAACATTACATAACCTCACTGTTGATAGAGAAAACAATATTTGGTTGGCTTCAGATAGGGGGCTCTTTAAGATATCTCCAACGAAAGTGGTGAATTATGCAGAGGCCGAGGGTATCAGTAATAATCGGGTTTCAGGAATTGCAGAAATCAGTAACAGGAACTTATTGGTAGTAAGTGCAATGGACTCGCTCTATTGGTTGGAAAACGGTACTATTAAGCCTTATCAAATCAGGAACAGACAAGCATTTAAGGGTTTTGTGAATGCGATACACACTTTCAAAGATTCAAAGGGCATTGTGTGGATTGCCCATCAATACGGTGTGTTGAAAATAACTCCGCAGGGAGAAACGAACTATGATTTAAACGGGCAAACGCGATACGTAGCAGAGGGGCTTGATGGTAATATGTATTTTGGTGTAGCGTATAAAGGCATTGCGACTATTGATGCAAAAGGTAAGGTTCGCTATTTGTCTTTGCCTAAAATCGACTTTTCCAAAATATATGTTAGCGCTATCCACCAACTTAGGGATAGTAGCTGGTTGGTTACATCCTACAGAACGGGTGCTATAATCATTGATAAGTCCGGACAGGCAAGATCTCTGGATTTATTTGATGGTGCTACAAGCATACAGGTTTTCAATGCATATGAAGATCAATCCGGCGTTTTATGGTTTGCAACAGGCAGGGGTGTAGTTAGGTGGAAGAATGGAAAAGCATCTTTGATTGGTTACGCCTCAGGATTAAAGGAAACATCTGTTTTCAGCATATTGATAGATCGGGTTGGTCATTGGTGGTTTCCGACGAATAAAGGCATATTCTATGCAAAGGCTACAGAATTAGAAGCTTATGCCAATAAGCAAATCAGTAAAATAGATTGGAAGCATATAGATGATGGTGATGGAATGAATAATCGCCAGTGTGTGGGCGCTCGTCATTCAATCGTTGATAGAAATGGTATCGTGTATGTGCCCTCTATTGGTGGTTTGGTTGTGGTTAATCCTGATAATCTTCAAATGAATACAACACCGCCATTAATCAGGGTGAATAGTTTACATGTTGATGATACGGTGTATTATACAAAAACCAACGTTGCTCCCGGAGATCACCGATACATATTTGATTATAGTGCACTTAGCTTTATTTCTCCGGATAAAAATCAAATCAAATTCCGTTTGATTGGAAGAGATACTGGATGGATTTATTCAAAAGGTGATAACAGAGCATATTATACAAACCTGCCTCCGGGTGATTATGTATTTGAAGTAATAGGCAGTAATAATGATGGCATTTGGGCTAAAGACATTGCAAAATTTGCATTTTCAGTCGAGCCGTTTTTCTATCAGACAATCTGGTTTAAGTTATTATTAGCACTATTGTTAATTGGTTTTATCTGGCTGATTGTGTTGTGGCGTACTCGTGCGGCAAGTGTGCAAAACGCATGGCTGGAAACACAAGTGTCTCAACGAACAGCAGAACTACAAACTTCTTTGGAAAGACTTCAGTCTACACAGAAGCAGTTGGTTCAAGCGGAGAAAATGGCTAGTCTAGGCGAATTAACAGCAGGTATTGCGCATGAAATTCAGAACCCACTAAACTTCGTCAACAATTTCAGTGAGGTGAGCGGTGAGCTAATTGATGAAATGAATGGTGCGCTGGAAAAGGGCGACTTGGAAGATGCCAAATCCATCGCGGCGGATATACAGCAGAATTTGTCTAAGATTGTTCATCATGGTAAACGCGCCGATAGTATTGTGAAAGGGATGCTTCAGCACAGCAGAAGCGGCACTGGACAGAAAGAGCTTACTGATATCAATGCGCTATGTGATGAATACCTGCGTTTGTCTTATCATGGATTACGGGCTAGAGATAAACAGTTTCAGGCGCAGTATGAAACTGCATTTGACCCAACACTTACAGCTGTGTCGATTATGCCTCAGGAAATTGGCAGAGTTGTACTCAATCTGATTAACAATGCTTTTTATGCGGTGCAGGCAAGACATAAGCAAACTGTTGCATCCGGTAAAAGCGAGTTGTATACGCCTAAAGTATTTATCAGCACGAAGTTGGAAGAAAAGACGGTTTCCATTGAAGTGAAAGACAATGGAAATGGCATTCCCGCAGCTATTCGAGAGAAAATATTTCAGCCATTTTTTACAACAAAGCCTTCAGGAGAGGGGACGGGGCTAGGACTTAGCTTAAGCTATGATATCATCACGAAAGGGCATGGCGGACAGTTGAACGTAGAAAGTGAAGAAGGAGTTGGCACTACATTTCGAATCCTATTACCAATAACATAATATATTCACTCAGCCTAAACAAACCTAACCAATGAAAATATTAGTAGTAGATGATGAACAAGATGTTCAAACCTTGTTTGAACAACGATTTCGTAAAGAAATCAAATCTGGGGAGTTTTCTTTTGTCTTTGCCTTCTCTGGCGAGCAGGCATTGTCTGTGATGGAAAATATCCATCATGAGGCGGTGTTGATTTTATCAGATATCAATATGCCCGGCATGAGTGGACTAGAGTTACTCAGCAAAATCAAGCAACATTATCATCAGCCTCCACCAGTGGTGATGATGATAACAGCGTATGGTGATGCAGACAATTTTAATCAAGCCAAGCAGTTGGGTGCAGATGATTTTCTGACAAAGCCGGTTGATTTTGGAACCCTTAAAGAAAAACTCAAAACCATCACGCTATGACCAAAATATTAGTAGCCGACGATGAAGCGGATTTGGAACTACTTATTCGACAGAAGTTTCGTCAAAAAATCCGGGATCAGCAATACGAATTTGTATTTGCCATCAACGGTAAAGAAGCAATTGAAAAGCTACAAGAGCATAAGGATATTGATGTGCTGTTAAGCGACATCAATATGCCTGAAATGGATGGTCTTACATTATTGACGAATCTGTCCGACGTAGCTCCTATGACCAAAGCTGTAATGGTGTCTGCTTATGGTGATATGGACAATATTCGTTCAGCAATGAATAAGGGTGCTTTTGATTTTGTTACTAAGCCTGTCAATTTTGACGATCTTGAATTAACTATCCAGAAAACCATCAAGTATGTTTCGCAGCTGAAGGAAACCCTTCAGGCTATCAAGGAGAATAATATTTTAAAGATGTATGTGGATGCGAATGTGTTGCAGTTTATGGGCACGCGCGAATATGAACAGTCTTTGATGGTAAATGAGAGCACAGAAGCTACGGTTGCTTTTGTAGACATCTGTGGTTTTACAGCGATTAGCGAAAAAGAGGCACCTGATGCAGTTGTTGGTTTGCTCAATAACTACTTCGATGTGATGGTAAAAGGTATTATCGGTCAGGGTGGTACGATAGATAAGTTCATGGGTGATTGTGTGATGGCCGTGTTCAGAGGAGATTATCATTTAGATAGGGCGATTGATGCAGCGCTTCAGATAAGAGCTGATATTGAGTCCTTGCCTGCAGAATATAGCTTTAGACCTGGCGTGTCTATCGGTATCAATAGCGGAGAGTTAATCTCTGGTAATATTGGTTCTGCTGCATTGACCAAAAACTTCAGCACCCATCAATGCATCCTCTAAAGTATTCAAGTCTCTTTCTGTTACAAATTG
>JACCDH010365524.1_pt1 | contig 14161 bp, 16 predicted proteins | sample 7442481 | NCBI WGS metagenome assembly JACCDH01 (sample SAMN15323433, study PRJNA562643) | freshwater metagenome | isolation source: river surface water | place: USA:Blue River Watershed | collected 2017-08-15
CCAACAATTAAAAAGTTTCCAATCTTGAGGCTTTTTCAATGGGGGAGATGACGGGGCGGCGATGCTCCGAATTTGCTTTGAAGTCTATACCTTCAGTTTCTGTGGCGGTGCAGGAGGATTAGACTTGTCGCGATGTCCACCCCCGCAAAAACCGAGCCTTCTTTTGGCGCGAAGCTTCGCGCCTACTTCGCGCTTACCAAACCGCGGGTAATCGAGTTGCTGCTAATTGCAACCGTGCCAACCATGATCCTGGCAGCGGGGGAGATTCCTCCTCTAACTCTCATGCTGGCAACTTTGTTTGGTGGAGCGCTCAGCGCGGGAAGTGCCAACGCTTTCAACTGCTACATCGATGCCGACATAGACAAGATCATGGGTCGAACAAAGAACCGACCACTGGTTACCGGTGAGCTGACCAAGACTGAAGCGCTTTGGTTTGCCTGGGGCATCGGTGTGCTATCGGTGGTGTGGCTATGGGTAACGGTGAACCTACTCAGCGCTCTGCTGTCGCTTGCGGCAATTCTGTTCTACGTCTTCGTCTATACCCTCGGGCTAAAGCGCAGGACCCCGCAAAACATTGTCTGGGGTGGTGCTGCAGGAGCGATGCCGGCGCTGATCGGCTGGTCGGCAGTCACCAATGAAGTTTCGATAACGGCCTGGATCTTATTCCTGATCATCTTCCTGTGGACTCCGCCGCACTACTGGCCGCTTTCGATGCGCTATCTCGAGGACTACCGTGATGCGGGAGTTCCAATGTTGCCCGTGGTGGCAAAAAACGAGGTCGTTGGTCGGCAGATCATTCTTTACGCCTGGGCATACCTGGCTGCAACGCTGCTTCTGATTCCAATCGCAGGTATGGGTCTGGTCTACACGGCAGTGGCAGTAATTGCGGGTGCATGGTTTACCTGGGAATCACACCGCCTGTACAACGAAGCCAAGGTCGGTATCCCAAAGAATCCGATGCGGCTTTTCCACGGTTCTATCTCGCATCTGACGCTTTTGTTCTTGGCAATCGCGATCGACCCACTGCTTCCGTTCTAAGCCGAGAGTTCCTTCAAGCGAGCTAGGGCCTCGAGGCGTTCAGTCGCGTGATCCACAATCGGAGCGGGGTAGCCATTTGCCAAACCGTCTACCAGCAACCAGGGCTGGTGAACCGCTTTGCCAGGAATGTGAGCCAGTTCGGGGATGTATCGCCTGACGTAGTCACCCTGCGGGTCGAACTTTTCGCCCTGGGTAATTGGATTGAAGACCCTGAAAAACGGTGAGGCGTCAGTGCCACAACCCGCGGTCCACTGCCAGCCATGACTATTTGAGGCCGGGTCGAAGTCAGTTAGGTGCTCTTCAAAGTGGCGAGCGCCGACCTGCCATTCAAAGTGCAAATCCTTCACCAAGAAACTGGCAACGATCATTCTCGCTCGGTTATGCATCCAACCTGTGCTTCTGAGCTGTCGCATTGCGGCGTCAACCATAGGAAAGCCAGTCTTCCCCTCTTTCCAAGCCGCAAGTAGTGCTTGCTTTTCACTTGGGTCGTCATAACGCAGCCTGGCGTACTTGACATCGAAGTACTCATTCAAGGTGTGAGGGTTGTGGAACAGCACATCAGCGTAGAACTCTCGCCAGGCAATCTCCTTGCGGAAGACCTCCTCTGATGCCGACGAACCGAGTCGGTAGAGGATGGTCCTGGGGTGAATTTCTCCATGGGCAAGGGCATGGGAGAGGTGCGAGGTGCCACCTAGATCTGATCTATCGCGCAGCGTGTCGTATGAGGCAGCTCTGGAAACCATAAATCGCTCCAGGGTTCTTAGTGCGTAACGCTCGCCGGCTCGGATCTTTACCGGAGACTCGGTAGCCTCGGGAATTGAACCACCCTTGAGCTGCCAACTTTTGGCAGCATCGAGGTCAACTTTGAGAGGTGCTGGGACCGGCACCTGGGACCAACGCCGATAAAAAGGTGTGTAGACCCGCAGGGGATTACCATCATCCTTTCTCACCGTCCCAGGCTCGACAGCGTAATTGGATCCAACCAACTTGAGTGCGATTCCAGCACCAAACAGTGCCTCTGCCAGCTGTGACTGCCAAAGCATCGCATTGGTATCAAAATTCCTCGTCATGTATACAGCTTCGACCTGTGCTTCAACCAACGCTGCAACCAGTTCTTCGATGTTCTTGAACACCGCTAGCTGCGAAGGCAGATCCTGCTGCAGCGCTGCCAGGGAAGCGATAAGAGAGTTTGAGCGAATCGGCAAAAGCTTTGCAAAGTCAGCTGGTAGACAAAAGGCAAACGCAACCTCGTGATCAGCTGCAAGCGTGAGGGCTTCGTTGTCTTGGACTCGAAGATCTCTAGTGAATAGGTGAACTACCTTCATTTAGCTTTTTTTTGCAGTGAGCCAGAAGAACGTAACCATTGATGAAAGCACTGCAGCTCCTAACATGTGCAGTGCAACCAAAAACGGTGGCACTCCCATCCTGGCTTGAATGACACCGACCAGCGCCTGAGCGACCGATGTGACGAAAAGTAAGGCCAATGCTCTTGTTGGATAGCTCTTCAAGCTCGGCGCAGTCTGACCCTGGGCTACAAGTGCCACGACTATCAGAATCAGCATTAGGTAGCCCGGGTAAGAGTGGTAATGCTGCCAGATTTCAAGATCCAGGCCATTTCTTGGGGTATCGACATCCCCAGCGTGAGGCCCGGCACCTGTTACAACCACACCGATCAAGATTGTGATAGCGCTCACCACTGCAACCGGCCAACGAAGCTTGTTGGCCATTGGAGCGACAGGACCCATTGTCTTAGGAAGTGCCCTGAAGACCATCACGCTTGCTAGTGCAATCAAATACGCCGATAGCACGAAGTGAAGACCCACGATCCAAGGGTTCAGTTGGGTAAGCACCGTGATTCCACCAAGCACTGCCTGGCCAATAATGCCTAGGCCTAATCCGAATGCCGGCACCAGGGTTGAAATTCTCACGGCTCGCTTTGCTCGCCTGATGAAGGTGGTCACGAACGTTATGGTCAAGGTGGCGATGAGTACCCATAACGCGATCACGAACAGCTCTGGGCCGAACACCACAGCCAAAACCAGCGACACTACGAGCAGCACCATGGTGGCGAAGAAGGCGAGCGTGGGCACTAAGAGCTGACGCTTGGCTGGGTGGGTGCGGAAAAAGGTGATGAAAGTGAGAAGTGCGATCACCAGCAGAACAATCGTGAGTAGGCGGTTACCGAACTCGATGATTCCGTGAATACCCATCTCGGGGGTTGAAACTAGCGAGTCATCGGTGCACTTTGGCCAGGTAGGGCAGCCGAGTCCGGAGGCGGTGAGCCTCACCAGGCCGCCGGTCACGACGATAAGAATCTGAGTTGCTAGCGAGAGCCAAACGTAAAGGCGAATTCGCTGCTCGGCCACGATCTTGTCGAACCAGACCGTCTTCATCATTCGCAATTCCATACCTCAACTTAGGTTCCCCTAAGTAGTTCCCAGCCCGGATGACTGTTAACCTTTTCAGGGTCTGAGACAAGTCTCTCACGCTCAAATTGGTAGGAATAACCAACCAAGGCGAGGGTTGAATCAGTATGAAAAACCAGGAGGATGCGTGTCCGAAAAAATCATCGACCGCCCAGAGCTTGATGAGCTCGGTAACTACGAGTTTGGTTGGTCCGACAAGGACGATGCCGGAGCGTCTGCTAAGCGCGGTATCAACGAAAGCGTCGTAAAGGACATCTCAGGCAAAAAGAGCGAGCCAGACTGGATGCTGGAGCGTCGCCTCAAGGGTTACGAGTTTTTCCTCAAGAAGCCAATGCCATCATGGGGTTCCGACCTATCCGGCATTGACTTTGACAACATCAAGTACTTCGTTCGTTCCACCGAGCGCCAGGCACAGTCCTGGGAAGATCTGCCTGATGACATCAGAAACACCTACGAGCGCCTGGGCATCCCAGAGGCCGAGCGTCAGCGCCTTGTTGCCGGTGTCGCTGCCCAGTATGAGTCTGAGGTGGTTTATCACCAGATCCGCGAGGACCTAGAAGAGCAAGGCGTTATTTTCTTGGACACCGACACCGCGTTGAAGGAACACCCTGAGATTTTCAAGGAGTACTTCGGCACCGTGATCCCGGCTGGAGACAACAAGTTTGCAGCGCTAAACACTGCCGTTTGGTCCGGGGGATCATTCGTTTACGTGCCCAAGGGCGTTCACGTTGAGATTCCACTGCAGGCCTACTTCCGCATCAACACCGAGAACATGGGTCAGTTCGAGAGAACCCTGATCATCGCAGATGAGGACTCCTACGTTCACTACATCGAGGGCTGCACCGCCCCGATTTACCAGTCAGACTCGTTGCACTCTGCTGTGGTTGAGATCATCGTGAAGAAGGGCGCACGCGTTCGCTACACCACCATCCAGAACTGGTCAAACAACGTCTACAACCTCGTGACCAAGCGCGCAATCGCTCACGAGGGTGCCACCATGGAGTGGATCGATGGCAACATCGGTTCCAAGGTGACCATGAAGTACCCAAGCGTCATTCTCGCGGGCGAGCACGCTAGGGGAGAGACCCTCTCAGTTGCGTTTGCAGGTGAGGGTCAACACCAGGACGCCGGAGCCAAGATGATTCACCTCGCTCCTCACACCACGAGCTCAATTGTCTCCAAGTCAATCGCTCGAGGAGGCGGTCGCACGAGCTACCGCGGCGAGATTCGAGTAAACCCAGGTGCTCACCACTCGGCAAACACCGTGCGATGTGACGCGCTATTGGTTGACACCATCTCGCGATCTGACACATACCCAGCAAACGACATTCGTGAAGACGATGTGTCGATGGGTCACGAGGCAACTGTTTCTCAGATTTCTGCTGAGCAGCTTTTCTACTTGCAGTCTCGCGGCATGCCTGAGGATGAGGCCATGGCAATGATCGTGCGCGGATTTATAGAGCCGATCGCCAAGGAGCTACCGATGGAGTACGCCCTTGAACTGAACAAGCTCATCGAGATGCAAATGGAAGGCGCGGTGGGTTAATGACTCAGCACGGTATAAAAGAGCACAGCCACGGAAACGTTCCAATTCAGACTCGCTCCGAGCGTCCACGTTCCACCTCAGTGGCAGACTTCGAACCAATTTCTAAGCTTCAGGAAATCTGGCGCTACCTGCCGACCGACAAACTTCGCGGCCTAGATGCTGAAGTTATGGCCGAGGTTGCAGATGCAGACATCTCGCTCCGATTAGTAGCGGGTGTAACCGCGCGTTCGGTTGAGTCGACCGACCCAGTTGTCGGTCAGGCGGGTCTGCCTGAGGACCGCGTTTCAGCTGCAGCATGGACTAACGCATCCAAGACCCTTTTGGTTGAGGTCCCTGCGGAGTTCAGCTCTGCCGAGGCGAGCTTTATCAAGATTCAGCCAACCTCGACCGAAGCGAAGGCCTCCCACCTCGTTGTAAAAGTAGGCAATTTTGCCAACGCCACCGTGGTCTTGGACCATGTCGGAGTGGGCTCGCTGGCAGAGAACGTCGAGATCATCTTGGGTGATGGTGCTCAGTTGAACTTTATTTCAATTCAGCAGTGGGAGAGTGGCTCCAGCCACATTTCATCGCAGTTCTGCCGCCAGGGTCGCGACTCGAAGCTAAAGCACGTAGTGGTCTCTCTGGGCGGTGACTTGGTTCGCGTGACACCAACCGCATTCCTCTCAAGCCCAGGTGCTGAGGTTGAGATGTTTGGTGTTTACCTGGCCGACACTGGAAACTACTTCGAACACCGACCATTCGTGGATCACATCGCGAAGAACTGTGTCTCTAACGTGGCGTATAAGGGAGCACTGCAGGGCGCTGGTGCGCACACTGTTTGGGTAGGCGATGTCCTAATCCGCGAGAGCGCTGAGGGCACCGACACCTACGAGCTAAATCGCAACCTGCTCTTGGTGGATGGCGCTCGAGCTGACTCAGTGCCAAACCTCGAGATCGAAACCGGCAAGATCGAGGGTGCCGGCCACGCCAGTGCCTCGGGTCGATTTGACGATGAGCAGCTTTTCTACCTGATGGCTCGCGGTGTCTCAGAGTCAGATGCCAGAAAGCTTGTGGTTCGCGGCTTCCTCAATGAGATCATTCAGAAAATCGGTATCGAAGAGATTGAACAGCGCTTGATCTCTGTAATCGAACTAGAACTAGAGAGAGTTGGTGCATAGACATGGCAACCAAGATTTGTTCCCTAGATGACCTAAAGCCAGGTAAGGCAATCAGGGTCAAGATCAACGATCACGCGATCGCAATCATTAGAACCCCAAACGGTGATGTCAAGGCACTTGATGACAAGTGCTCACACGGCGAGATCTCGCTTTCCGAGGGGTTCGTAGACAACGAGACCGTAGAGTGCTGGGCACACGGTGCGAAGTTCGATCTCAACACAGGCAAGCCACTTAGCCTTCCGGCATATGAACCGGTTGCCACCTACGAGGTGCTGATCGACAACAACGAAATTTATGTGGAATACGAATAGGACTTAGGTAAGGAAATCATGGCAACTCTAGAAATCAAGAACCTGCACGTCTCGGTCAACACCGACCAGGGGCCAAAGCAGATTTTGCGCGGTGTGGACCTAACCATTCGCTCCGGCGAGACCCACGCGGTCATGGGTCCAAACGGTTCAGGCAAATCCACCCTTGCCTACTCGGTAGCCGGTCACCCAAAGTATGAGGTCACCGAGGGTGAGATCTTCTTGGACGGCGAGAACGTCTTGGAGATGGAAGTGGACGAGCGGGCTCGCGCTGGCCTGTTTCTTGCCATGCAGTACCCGGTTGAGGTTCCTGGAGTATCGGTTTCCAACTTCCTTAGAACCGCGAAGACTGCCATCAGCGGCGAGGCTCCGCAGCTGCGCCAGTGGGTTGGCGATCTGAAGACCGCGATGAACAACCTGCGAATGGATCCAGACTTCACCGAGCGCAATGTCAATGAGGGTTTCTCCGGTGGTGAGAAGAAGCGTCACGAGATTCTGCAGCTCGAGCTTCTAAAGCCAAAGATTGCCATCTTGGACGAGACTGACTCAGGTTTGGACGTAGACGCGCTCAAGATCGTTTCTGAGGGCGTAAACCGCGCCAAGGCAAACACTGATCTTGGTGTGCTGCTGATCACCCACTACACCCGCATTCTGCGCTACATTCAGCCAGACTTCGTTCACGTTTTTGTGGCCGGAAAGGTTGCTGAGCAGGGTGGGCCAGAGCTGGCAGAGAGACTAGAGGCAGAGGGTTACGACCGTTACCTGAAGGCCAATGTATGAACGAAGTAAAAGAGCTCAGCCCAGAGCGCTATGACCAGGTTCTGGAGGCGATGAAGGAAATCATCGACCCAGAGATTGGTGTGAACATTGTTGATCTTGGTCTTGTCTACGGCCTGCAGGAGTCCTCTGACGGAGCACTCCTGATCAACATGACCCTCACCAGTGCCGGTTGCCCCTTGACCGATGTTATCGAAGAGCAAACCGCTCAGGCTCTGGACAACGTGGTTGATGCGTTCAGAATCAACTGGGTCTGGATGCCGCCATGGGGCCCAGAGCGCATCACCGAGGACGGCAAAGAAATGATGCGCGCGATCGGCTTCTCGATCTAAGAAAAAAGCCCGGCAATCGCCGGGCTTTTTCGTTTCTGAAAACTACTTGGTGAATTTCCACGCAATCGGCAGCACCGCTGCAGCCAGCGCAGCCTTTAGAGCGTCGCCAATCAAAAACGGAACAACGCCAACTTGGATAGCGGTCTGGAAATCGATGCCAAGGATGACCATCAGGCCCATCACACCCGTTGCATAGACAATGGCGCTACCGGCAACGAAAGCGAAGGCTAGCGTGAGAGGGTTCTTGGCAAATCCTCGCTCTGCAAGGAAGCCAATTAGGGCTGCGGCCGCAACAAATCCGATTAGGTAACCGATGGTAGGCATGGCAGCCTTTAGCGCTGTGGCACCCGCGAACACAGGTAGTCCGACCGCACCGAGCGCTAGGTACAGAGCGGTGCTCGCGGCACCTCTGGAGAAACCAAGCGCGGCTGCAACCAGCAAAACCGCAAAGGTCTGCATGGTCATTGGGACCGGAATCATTGGGACTTGGATTTGAGCTGCGATGGCGATCAGAAGTGCACCCGAGCCAACCAGAGCGATGTCTGAGGCGATGGTTCTGGGGACATAACGATCAAGAATTACTGCACTGCTCAAAATTGGTATCCCTTCAAGATTTTCCCTAAGTTTAGCCAGCATCTTCGATCTCAGCATCCAACTGAGCTTGATTCTTGCGCTTGGTCTTTGGCGCAAGCAAACCTTGCTCCTCTAATCTCAACCTACGTTCGTTTCGAACTGCCCAGATAAACGCTGCAAACGCCATTAGACCAAAGAGCACCCACTGCAAAGCGTAGGAGAGGTGGTTACCCTCATCGAGTGATGGCTTCGGCATGGCCGCAGGAACTTGACCGGATTCCGGATCCTCTGAAACGAGCCTGCCGTAGTGGCTGGTGACCAGCCTTTCTTCGCTCAGCCCCTGAAGCTCGGCAGGCGCGATGGATGCTAGTTGGCCTTCAACAACACCTCTTTGCTGGCTGGGCTCTGCTGCACGAAGCCTCACGATTAGCTCGCGAGGTGCGGAGTCCGGAAGTGGGTTGGCGCTAGGGGTCGTAATTGGGCTTCCCGCCGGGATCCAGCCACGCTCGATGGCAAGAATGGTGCCGTCGGCAAGCTCAAAAGGGATGACCTGCAGAAAACCTGCTTGTCCGGATAGGGGCCGATTTCTGACCACGACCGCGCTATCAGAGAGGTACCTGCCATAGATCTTCACTGGTCGCCACTCCCAAGATGTCAGAGATAATTCGACCTCGTCCCTTAGGTATTCAACCGGTGCCTGGTCGTAATTAGCCAACACCTGCTCGATACGCTGGACCCGCTCATCTCGTCTTGTGAACTGCCACCAGCTAAGCAGCGATGTGGCTATTGAGAACAAGACAACGAGTGCAAACCAGGGGGCCCAGCGTCTAATTTGATTCATTTGCAAAGGGTTCGCGTCTCAGAAAAAAGGATCTTGCTGATAGATAGTCAATCAGATAAGCCTCGTGCTCCCCACATGCCCCCCATGTTTTCTCTCTGTCGGGGGAGTGCACCTTCGGATTTCGCCAGAAGATCAGGGAGGTTGCCTGGTTAGTGCAACCCGCTCTGGAGCACTTACTGCTCATCAACAATCTTGATGTCGTTTGCCTTCAAAGTGAGCTTAGGAGCGACCAACTTTGAAACCGACTTGTCTTCGGCGGGACCCTGAGCGTTGGCAACTATCACTGCAAAGTAGGGGAGGAAGATGGCCAGACCAAATAGCACCCACATCAACCAACCTTGGGCAAAAACGCCAGCCACGATGCAAACCATGCGCACACTCATCGCAACGGTGTATTTGATCATGCGAGAGCGACGCTCCTCATCTGGGGAGATGTTGAGTGAGGTTGCACTCTGTCGCTGAGCCACCGGTTACCGCTTTTCTCTTCACGCCATTACTAAACTGTGGTTTTCAAGCACTTCTCCAGCAATCGTATTCCCGCAAGGAGCTCACTTTGGAATCAGCCCGCACAGTTTTGGTGACCGGTGGTAACCGCGGAATCGGTTTTGCAATCGCCGAAGAGTTCCTCGCCAGCGGTTACAAGGTTGCCGTAACAGCACGTTCCGGTTCTGGCCCCGCGGGGTCACTAACGGTTAGGGCAGATGTCACCGATGGTGAATCGTTGGATGCTGCACTTGCCGAAGTTGAGGCTGCGCTCGGTCCGATTGAGATCCTGGTCGCAAACGCTGGAATCACAAAGGACACGCTCCTGATGCGAATGAGCGATGAAGAATTCGAAACGGTTGTGAACACCAACCTCAATGGTGTCTTCAGAGTGCTTCGCCGCGTTACCAAGGGCATGCTGAAAGCAAAGTTTGGACGCGTCATTCTTATCGGCAGCGTGGTTGGGCTACTGGGAAGCGCTGGGCAAGTCAACTATTCCGCTACCAAGAGTGCTCTGGTCGGCATGGCCAGAAGCGTGACGCGCGAGCTTGGTGGCAGAAACATCACGGCAAACGTCGTTGCTCCTGGTTTTATTGACACCGACATGACCGCCGAGCTCTCGGAAGAACTTATCGCTGGCTACAAGCAGCGAATTCCGGCAGGTCGCTTTGCTGCCCCTCAAGAGGTGGCAAAGGTGGTTCGCTGGCTCGCATCCGATGAAGCCAGCTACATTTCAGGTGCCGTTATCCCCGTGGATGGCGGCCTTGGAATGGGTCACTAGGTGTAGTTTTTTCTCAATCACTTAAGGAGATACGTTGGGAATTCTCGAAGGTAAGAAGATTCTTGTAACTGGAGTGCTGACCGAGGCGTCCATCGCTTTTTCGGCAGCCCGTCTAGCCCAGGAGCAAGGGGCCGAGGTTCTTCTCAGCTCCTTCGGACGAATGCTCCCAATCACCACCAAGATCGCAGAGCGTCTGCCAAAGCCAGTCAAGGTCATCGAACTAGATGCCACCAACGCTGAGCATCTAGCGGCGTTGCCAGGTCACGTCAAGGAGCACCTAGGCAGCCTCGATGGCATCGTTCACGCAATTGCCTTCGCTCCACAAACCGCACTGGGTGGCAACTTCATGGAGACCGAGTGGTCTGATGTTTCAACCGCGGTTGAGGTTTCTGCATACTCGCTGAAGGCAATCACAGCTGCCTGCGTACCGGTTTTGAACAACCCAAGCTCGGTAGTTGGTCTTACCTTCGACGCAACTGTCTCTTGGCCGGTGTATGACTGGATGGGCGTTGCCAAGGCAGCCTTCGAGTCAACCTCTCGCTACCTGGCTCGCTACCTAGGCGATAAGGGAATTCGAGTAAACCTAGTTTCCGCGGGTCCACTCCGCACCACAGCGGCCAAGGGAATTCCTGGTTTTGCAACCATGGAGGAGCTCTGGACTGATCGTGCACCTCTCGGGTGGGACCTAACCGACACTGAGGCAGCAGCCAAGGGCCTGGTTGCGCTGTTGAGCGACTGGTTCCCAGCTACCACCGGTGAAATGATTCACGTTGACGGTGGTCTGCACTCAACTGGTGCCTAGGGGAGAAGCGGAATTAGCTTTGAAAGATCGCGCTCGTTGAGCGCGATCTTTGCTTTTTCACGGACTACCGGCTTTGCGCAAAACGCAACCGAGAGTCCGGCAATCGCCATCATGCCAAGGTCGTTCGCCCCATCTCCAACCGCAATTGTGCGAGCAAGAGGGACCTCGAGCTCGTGAGCCCAACTCTGGAGAGATTCAGCTTTCGCCTCACGATCGATGATTGCTCCCAGCACCTTGCCGGTGAGGTGACCGTTTACCACCTCGAGCGTGTTCGCTCGCTCGAGGTGGAACCCAATTGCTTTTTTCACGGGGCCAAGTAGCTGAATGAATCCACCCGATACCGCAGCAGCGACACCACCGCGTTCATGGATCGCGCTCACTAGCTGAGCTGCACCCCTGGTGGGCCTGAGCTGATTCGAAACCTCCGCCAAAACTGTTTCTGGCAAACCTTTTAGGGTGGCCACTCGCTCGATCAGGCTCTCCGCAAAGTCCAGTTCACCGCGCATCGCCCGCTCTGTCACGGCCGCCACCTCATCACGCTTTCCAGCGCGCTCGGCAAGTAATTCAATTGCTTCATCTTCGATAAGCGTTGAGTCGACATCGAAGACCACTAAAAAACGACTCAAGGTTTGACCAACAACCCCTTGGCGACGACAACGATGCCGGTATCGGTGACAGTTAGGCCTCGCTCTAAGTCACGCTCTCGATTAACCCCGATGCTCGCGCCATCAGCGACCACTACATCCTTATCCAAAATTGCTTTACGGATAGTGCAGTCACGGCCAATTTGAACGTTATCCAGTAGCACAGAATCAGTGATCAGGCTTCTTGATGCCACCCGGACGTTAGGGGAGAGCACACTGCGCTCAACGATGCCGCCAGAGACCACCACGCCCAAACTCACGATGGAATCGTTGGTGCGACCCTGGTTGCCTTCGGAGTCGTGGATGAACTTGGCTGGTGGCAGATTTATCTGCTGGTTATAGACAGGCCAGTCAGCGTTGTAGAGGTTGAAGATAGGCATGGTCGAAATCAGATCCATGTGCGCGTCGTAGTAGCTGTCGATGGTTCCCACATCGCGCCAGTAAGACTTGTCTCGGTCGGTAGCGCCGGGAATCTCGTTGTAAGTGAAGTCGTAGGCTCCGGCAGTTCCCTTGTTTACGAAATACGGGATGATGTCGCCACCCATGTCGTGGGAAGAGTCTTCGTTTTGACCGTCCAACTCGATGGCTTCAATGAGCGACTGTGCGTTGAAAATGTAGTTACCCATCGAAACCAAAGCCTGGCTGGGATCACCGGGGACTGATTTCGGATCCGATGGCTTCTCTCTGAAGTTCTCGATCTTGGTTGGGTTGGCCGGATCCACCTCAATCACACCGAATTGCGGAGCGAGGGCGATTGGCTGCCTGATTGCAGCAACCGTTGCCTCCATCCCGGATTCGATATGAGACTGCAGCATTTGATCGAAGTCCATTCGATAAACGTGATCCGCTCCAACGACAACCACGTAGTCAGGTCGCTCATCACTGAGCGCATTCATGGACTGCAGGATCGCATCTGCGCTACCGGTGTACCAACGCTTACCAAGACGCTGCTGAGCGGGTACGGATGCTACATACGCACCCAGCAGCGGGGACATGCGCCAGGTCTGGGAGACGTGACGGTCCAGCGAGTGGGACTTGTATTGGGTTAGCACCACGATTCTTCGCAGCCCTGAGTTGATCAGGTTTGAAAGAGCAAAGTCGATCAGGCGGTAGCTACCTGCAAATGGGACCGCTGGTTTCGCTCGATCGGCCGTAAGTGGCATGAGCCGCTTTCCCTCACCGCCGGCTAAAACCATCCCAAAAACACGTGTACGTCCCATAGCCAAATGTTAGTTGCTGTAATCAGGCGGGGACTAGCATTTTGCTATGAGAGTCGATTTCGTTACCAAAGAGTATCCACCGCACATTTACGGTGGTGCCGGGGTCCACATCACCGAGCTTGTAAAGGTGCTGCGCTCTCGAATAGATGCCCGGGTGCACGCCTTTGGTGAACCCGTGTTGGAGCAAGGGACACTTGGTTACCAGGTGCCAAAGGAGTTGACTACCGCCAATGCTGCACTGCAGACCATGGGCGTTGATCTACTGATTGCCCAAGCCCTCTCTGGCGCAGACCTGGTGCACTCTCACACCTGGTATGCAAACTTTGCTGGGCACGTTGGATCCATGCTGCACGGGATCCCACACGTTGTGACAGCGCACTCTCTCGAACCACTTCGTCCTTGGAAGCGAGAGCAGCTCGGCGGGGGTTATGAACTTTCCTCCTACATTGAACGCACCGCCTACTTGGGCGCAAAGCGTGTTATTGCCGTCTCTAACGGCATGCGAAATGACATATTGCGAAGTTATCCCGATCTAGATCCCGCCCGCGTCGAAGTTGTGTACAACGGAATCGATGCCGATAAGTGGCAGCCGGTGATTGATCCAGACACAGTTCGTGAGCTTGGGGTAGATCCAGACCGAAGAAGTGTCATCTTTGTTGGAAGAATCACCCGCCAAAAAGGTCTCCCATATTTCCTCAGAGCCGCGCGAGAGTTACCAAGTGATGTTCAGTTGGTTTTGTGTGCTGGCGCTCCGGACACCAAGGAGATCCAGCAAGAGGTAGAGGATTTGGTGGCAGAGCTAGCGCAAAAGCGCTCTGGAGTAGTTTGGATTCCAGAACACCTTCCGCAGCCAAAGCTTGCGGCACTACTCACCCAGGCCGACCTGTTTGTGTGTCCCTCGATTTACGAGCCACTTGGCATTGTGAACCTGGAGGCCATGGCCTGCGGTGCTCCCGTAATCGGCACCGCCACTGGAGGAATACCTGAGGTTGTTGTAGCTGGTGAGACCGGCTGGCTCGTACCCATCGAGCAGGTTCAAGATGGTTCTGGTGCTCCAATAGACGAAAACAAGTTCGTCTCAGATTGGGCGGAGGCCCTAAACCAGGCATTAGCTTCGACCCAGCTTGAGAAGTTTGGAGTGGCAGGCAGAGAGCGCGCCAAGCAGGAATTCAGTTGGGAGTCGATCGCGACTCGCACGATAGAGGTCTATCAAAGAGCCCTCGAAGATTAGGC
>JACCDH010685126.1_pt1 | contig 14161 bp, 15 predicted proteins | sample 7442481 | NCBI WGS metagenome assembly JACCDH01 (sample SAMN15323433, study PRJNA562643) | freshwater metagenome | isolation source: river surface water | place: USA:Blue River Watershed | collected 2017-08-15
ATGGGAGAAGATTTCAACAAACTCATGACAGGTAGTGGGCCAACAAATAAATGCCTCTATGCCGGTTGGGTTTCTGAAACAAAAATCGTCGCAGGAAAAACCGTTTGCTCGCATCCATCGTTTATTCAGAAGTCAAAAGTGAACGGATACCAGAAGCCAATGCGTGGATCAAAATGTCTTACGGCCGATGGTAAAGAAGACCCTACAAAAATTCAGTGCAGTCCTCTGATTTTTGGATACAAAAATATTCAAAAACAGACTCTTTTTTGTGTTGGGGCCAAAGACGGTTCTCACAATTCATCATTCGATTGTATGAAAGCCGCTCTTAGCACTCCGCCAGCTCCGGATGCAGATAACAAAGAAGTGAGAATCAAATTCTTGCGAGAAAAGATTCACGCGAATCCAAGTATTTTTAATAACGCTCAAGAGTTTATCTACAAGGCCTGTGTTTGCCCCAATCTTCCAAAAGATGCCAAGCTTAACAAAACTTATCATCAGTATATGCAACCTCACAGGACTTGCTATGGTTTGATGGAAATGATGGGAGAAACATTTCTCTCATGCCAAAACACAGATATGCGAATTGATCTTTCTATCTTCAAAAGTCTAGAAGAACATACGTCTAAGCTAACAACTGGTGGAGACAGTGTTGAAACCGATAAGTACTATAAAAACTTTATCGAAAGTATTGTCAAAAGCTCACCGGAAGAAGTGAAGAGACTTTGTAGTGAACCGTCAAATGACGAAATTGTCGTCACCAACAATACGCCGAACGATGTAAAAGAACCCGATGAAGAAGAAATTGTTATTCCTCTTGAAGAAGTAAAAGTCGTAGGCAAAAAAAATCCTATGATTCCCAAACCGTACAATGGAACTTATAACAAACCAAATCTTCCTCAAATTAGGCCAGTACCAGTTCCAAAACCAAATATTACTCAGCCTACTGATGACCCTCCCCCCCCTACAAAGCCACCAGTACCAGTCACTCCAACAGAGAACAAATTAGAATTAACCTGCAAAGAAGCTCTCTGTAAAAAAGTCACAGAAGATGGCAAAGAAAATTTCGAGTGTACATTTAAAGTCGTAGACTCTAGTGAGAAACCAGTTGCACTAGCAAAAGAGCCTACGGAACTTCCTCAAAAATCTGATGATAAAACCTTATCAATTAGCGGCAAAGCTGGAGACCAGGAATTTAAAGATCTTGCTTGTAAGATTGTCTGGGAAAAAGAAGGTCCTTCCATCGATGTGAAGATAAAAGAAGAAAAAGAAACGACCGTCATAGTTGAAGCTGTGGCAAAAGACCCAGGAAAGTCGACGATTGTCTTTGTCTATGAAAATAGACCCGAAGATCTAAAACCTATTACACCTCCAGCAAAACCAGAAGTAGATTCTAAGACACCTGCTAAAGACTCGGCAAACAAACCAGATCCGGCCACTTCTTCATCTGAACTAAAAGCAGAAACGACCGAGCCTCGTGGAGACAAAGAGTACAAAGTTTGTGGAGTCCTAAAAGATGATACAGGAAAGGAAATTGATAAGGCCTGTGTTGATATCAAACCCGTCAGTGGTGATCCAACTCTTACAGTTAAAATGATTAAAGCGGAAGCGACAGCGGTTATCATCGAGGCCAAAACTGAAAACGATGACGGTCTCATTTTCACATGGTCAATTAAAAATCCTCCTCAAGGTCTGACCATTCCAAAAGGCTGGGAAATTAAAAAAGATGTGAAAGCAGAACCTAAAAAAGAGGAGCCGACAAAGACAAATGGTATCGCGAAAGATGATGATGAACCGGAAGAAAAAAAAGTAGAAGAAGATAAGAAAAAAGAAAAACCTCTACCAAGTGATGCAAAAATCATTACTCAATTCCGATTGCCAGTTAGATACGACGTCTGTGGTCACCTAAAGACGAAAGAAGGCAAAGAAATCAAAACTGGATGCGTGAGTGTCGAACCAATACCCGGGAAAAAAGATCAAGGCATGCCTCCGATGCAAGGTTTACCACCAATGCAGCTTAGAATGCCATCAGACACATCTGGTATGGGTATAAGATAATTTAGAATTTGAACTCTTCACCGTCTTGCTCAAGAACTCTCACCTGGCGCTCACTTAAATGCTTTATCTCTTTTAAAATTTCTTCACGGTAATTTGGTTTTAAGTGAGTCAGAATAATCGGGATCCCTTGGGGCACTTTAGCTAATTCTTCCTCAAGAGACTTTGGTGTATGATGGTCCGAAAGTATCGCTACTTTACCAAGTGAATTCGGAAAACTCACTTCGGTAAAAATCGCTTTTAACTTTTTATACTGATGAGCAAACTCCCAAATTTTTTCCGTAGGCCCAGTGTCCAGAGTCAAAAGCACGGTCGTGTCTTTTTTCGTAATAAAAAATCCCATGGCATCATGCGGATGGTTCACCCTCACTGGCCGCACTAAGTACTCACCAAGCTTAAACTCCTCTTCAGGAGTGATCGCATGGATCCTCATCGTTGGATTCGATTCCGTCGGAAGGATGGTAAAATCGGGCCAGACAATGTCGTTAAATAAATGGTCTTTGATAATTTTTTTGACTGTAGCGTGAGTGTAAACATCGAAAGGTCCACTTCGTAAACCGAAACAATTATCACAGAGGAATGCGAGATCTTTAGTATGGTCTAAATGGCAATGAGAAATAAGAATGTGCTCAATCCGGATCTGCTCTTCCACACTCAACGTGGAAGCCACTGCTCCAGCGTCTATGAGCAAAACATCATCAATTAAAAAGGAGGTTGTGGAAAAACTCTTTGCGAGCCCACCGTGACCACCAAGGACTTTTACTTTCATTATACTATTCTAGGTGGACTAGGCATTTTCCTCAAGAAAACTTACTCGCTCTTCTTTTGCCTACTGAGAGTTGAATAAATTTCTTTAGTTGGACGATCAAGAATAAGCCCTAGTAATTTTGCAAGCTGCTTCGGTGCAGCTCCGTTTGCCACAATATCTTGCGCGAGCTCTTTGACTTCACCTGAGGACCCACCAGAAACTTCACTATTATGAAAAAGAAAAACGAACTCTCCCTTAAAGGTCATCTCCTTCTTGAGAGAAGGCCACTCTTTGGCCTTTAACTTCATCACTTGCTCGAACTTTTTAGAGAGCTCTCTGACGATAGCAAGGTCACACTCAGGCCTTAACACTGCAAGCTCATCGAGCGTCTCTTCTACTCTAGTGGGTGCTTCAAAAAAGATGTGAGTACCGTACCCCACTTCACTGAAAATTTTCCCTCTTTTGCCAGACTCTCGAGGTAAAAAACCATGAAACTGAAACGGAATCGGTGGAAGTCCAGAAAGCTCAAGCGCCATTACAGGAGAGGAAATTCCAGAATAGGACTCAACCTTTATCCCGTTAGCGTAGGCGGCCACAACTAACGGATAGGCCGGATCAGAAATGATCGGACTTCCTGCTTCTGAGGCAACGTAGAGATCCTCTCTCTGTGCAATCTCAATCAAGCGAGAGACCTGCTCATTTTCTGATTGGTCATGGAGAGAGAAGATTTTTTTACCATGAACACTGATTTCCATATGGTTTAACAGGTCTTTAAATACCCGAGTGTCTTCGACAGCAAAGGTTGTACCTGTCCGGAGTGCCTCAAGAACCCTTGGCGTGACGTCTCCGAGGTTTCCAATTGGTGTATTCAAAAGAATGATTTTTCCCACTCTAAACCCCTTTTAGGTCTCGTGTTAGACTTTTAGACGACTGGCACACTGCCCACAATTCACAAGGAGCTACCATGAGTATGAAGGCCAATGTTTTGAGAGACGCTAATGGAAACATTATCGTTCATATGCAGGGAGATTTAAACTACGATCACTCGCTCCCACTGCGGAATGAACTGCAGCACATTGCCAACTCAAATCCTCATTCGAGCATCACCATTGACCTTGGGGCCATTGATTTTGTTGGATCATCGGGTATTTGCCAATTCGTTGAGACAGTCAAATATCTCAAAGAGAGTCGCAAAGCAAATGTTAATCTTTCCAATGTGAAGCCAGAATTTCTAAAAATCTTCAGACTCTACTCACTCAATGAAGCTGATTACGTGGCCGAGCTCATGAACTTTGATAACGATGAGACTGAAAACCTCAATATCCGTTTCGGTAACAGAAACCAAACTTTCGAAAACTAGAATTCGTAATTTAAAAGATTCACTTTAAGAGGAGGCATTCTGCTTCCTCTTGGTTTCTCACCGAGTGTAAACGACTGACCATGAAACTTTTCCTGAATCACCTGGAAGCGGTCAAAGAACCCACCCTTGCCTGAGCCGGTAGTTCCTCCCCCATCATCGCTTTGATAGTCATCGCTATAAATATCATTGGCTTCACCATACGGAGAAGCATTGTCATCATAGCTACCGTACTGCTTGTTATGGTGAGAAACCAAAACATAGCCTCCAAAAAGAATACCTGCGTAAAGCCCCAGTGAAGCCCCTTGAGGAATCGCTCTCGCTGACATCCCAAAGGCCGTTGAGGCCATACCTAGGATCGCTCCCCCAGCAGTTCCATAACCAAGAATGGTTAAAAATGCTTTGGCCTTCGCATCCATTTGGGCATGGGCCGCCTGAGGTCTCAAAAGAATGGAAGTAGTAACTAGGACTAAAAATAAGTAATTCATTTTTCTCATTACTAAAGAGTAATGAATGTTTGAATTTTTTGCAAAAAAAACTCGTATTCCGACTCTAATACTCGTCTTCTTTTCCCATTAATGTCACTAAACTAGACGGGTATCCAAAAACGCTAGAAAGAAACTTCTGCGCAGAACTCAGTCGAAACTTTTGATAACGGCCCATTTGAACAGCGCCAACAAACGAGCTTTTCACTTCGACCACCTCAATCCTCCAGGCCTCTTTCTTTTTTACGAGTCGACTGAGATCAATTTGACCAAGTTTTCGTGAACGCAAAACTAAAGGTGAAACGAGAAGAGGAATTCCTTCCTGATGAAATTCTTGAGAAATCTTTTTCTCTAAATTAGTGCCGAATAAATTCTTTAACGCCTTTGAAGGTTTTTCGGTGGATGGGGCATGGGCCAAATTTTTCAATAGCACTCCGGTGTGCCTTGGTGGGATAACCGAAGTGAGTGGCAAATCCATATTCTGGGTAGAGCTCATGCATCTGTCTCATGAAAGCGTCACGCTTTTCTTTTGCGATAATTGAGGCAAGACCAATCAGAACGGATTTTGAATCTCCTTTCACTATCGGCACTTCACTCCATGGAGAGCTCTTTGTGCCCCATCTAAATTTCATGTGTCCATCGATCAAAACAGTTGTGGAAGATTTTTTCTTATCCGAAAGAAATAAGCTCGCTTCTTTCATTCCACGCAGACTTGCGGCCAAAATATTCTCCTGATCAATCACCTCATGGCCCATTTCCCAGACGACGTAACTAACATCAATACCTTTGAGATTGAGCGTTTTCTTCTCGCGAAAAGGATTTTCCAAAAAACCCAGTTTATTTAAAACTTCGAGACGTTTTCCCGTGGTTAGTTTTTTTGAATCTGTAATACCTTTGAGTTTCAAAAACTTCAGCAAGGCCTTTAGCTCAGTAGGATCTTCTACATATAAACGAATCGCACCAGCCACCACGGGCCCACCAATCGGGCCTCTCCCAACTTCGTCCGTTGCAATAATTTCGCAGGGAAATTCTGAAAGATACTTCAACTCAAACATCACTTACCTACTTAAAAAGTGTATCCTAAAGAGATACCAAAAAGAACAAATGTGGGAATTCGATTAAAGGCCTTAATCACTTTTTTAATACTCTGCTGATCTCCTTCATCTAGATTTTTTCCCAAGACTTGGTCATCAACATCTGTCTGCGCCACAGGCATATTCAATCGGAGCCAATCCACTCCAAGTGTTAATCCATTCACCAATTGCCACCGGTTCCCGAGTCCTCCGGTGATTCCAATATTTTTCACTTGGAAGCCGCCTTCAATTTCTTGAAAAGAGTTATTTAAAAAATCATTGCCCAAACGGGCCTTGAAATCATTGAAGGTCATCCCGAAGATAAAATGGAACGACTCACTCATATAGCGCCTCATCTGAAGTGAGTAGCGCTTTTCTTTGATTTGTCCGAGGTCTACATTCGCAATAGGAAAATCTATGCTTGCCCAAGCGTATTCAGCTTCTATAGACCACTGTTTGTTCACAGTGTAGGTGTAGCTTATAAGCTTCTTAGAAGGTAGCCATGTCGTTATTGGCTCGTATCCGAAGAGCAAGGTATTTGGAGCAGATGAATCTGAGGCGAGAGAAGTAGAACTTAAGAAAAAAAAACAAGACACTAAAAAAAAGAAAGGCCCCATAAAGGAGCCTTTCAGATTTTGAATACGTTTTTGATTAACGAGAGTAATCAATTGCAACGCGAGCAGCTTTACCAGTTCTTGTACGTAGGTAGTTGTGTTTAGCACGACGAGATTTACCTTTAGTAATAACCGTCACACCTTCAACTGCCGGCGAGTGGAATGGGAAAACACGCTCAACACCAACACCATCAGAAATCTTACGAACGCGGAAGTGACCGTTCATCTGACCAGGGTGTTTCATGGCAATGCATGTACCTTGGAAAGCCTGAGTACGAGTCTTCTCACCCTCTTTGATTCGAACAGCTACTTCAATTGTATCACCTGTTTTAAAGTCAACAAGCTTTGAAGCATTTGGGTTTGCATGGATCTTTTCAACAACATCGATCAAGTTCATAACGTGTCCTTCAACATGCCATCCTTAAACATCACGTGGTGCCAGAGGGATGGAAAACGGCGTGCTTAGCAGTGGCCAATTAATAAATAGGATCAGAGGCTCCTGGCCAGTCGGTCACAATAAATTGCAACTGCTGAACGAACAGACAGATGATTATATCCGTCATCTGCTATGCCAAATATAGGCTCTAGCCGAAAATCGGCCTGTTCAACAACCGGAGCGGTTAATCCCCATCCTGTACCAAATAACAAGAACATAGGGGTGCCGTCAAGGCGTATCTTTTCAATGAGTTCTTTTTCTTTCCCCTCGTAGCTTTTAAAATTTGCTCCTGTCACCACAACGCAAGGCTTCTTGCCTTCAATGCGGGTGATTTCTTGAATCGCGAGGTCAATAGAATCGACCACTTCGGCCTCGGCTAAGGCGTTTTTACGGTCAGGATTATAAATAAGTCCACTATCGGACTCCCAGAACCCCAAAATCTTCTTCACCATGGTCTGTTGGTTTTTAATGGGAGTGATCAAGAAATATCGTTTAAACCCAAATGTCCGCGCTGTACGAGAGATGTCGTGGATATCGAGGTTAGTGACCGAGGTTGTGATCTCAGAACCATCTTTTGACAAAATGGGACCGTGAACTAAACCAATATAGCAAGGAACAGGAAAAGGCATATAAACCACTTAGTTTTTGATAGAGCAATTTAGTACCCATTTCAGAGTAAAATGTCTAGGGATTTCAAGTTGATTACGCTTTCCATTAAGGGCACAATCAGCTACAAATTAAGGACATCAAACTGCAAAAAAAAGTGACTTCCTTATGAACCAAAATCCGCTTAATTTCCAGCCTCATGAACTTTTCTTGATCTCAGGACCTTGTGCGGTAGAGTCAGAAACTCAGATGAAAACCATCCTCTATAGTGAAAATCGTCCAACGCTCATTCGCGGTGGAATTCACAAAATGAGAACTAACGCAAAATCATTCCAAGGCATGGGTGATCAAGGCCTAGAGATCATCAGTGAGCTTAAAAAAGAAACTCACTTTGACTTCATCACTGAAGTCACAGATATCCGTCAAATTGATTCCCTCCTCCCAACGACCTCTGTCTTTCAAGTTGGTGCACGGAACATGTACAACTACGAACTTCTAAAAGAGCTCTCGCGCTACGGCCGACCAGTCATCTTGAAGCGTGCCTTTAGTGCGACGATCTCCGAGTGGTTAGGAGCCGCTGAGTACCTTTTCAATCTGGGTGAAAAAAATATTGTTCTCTGCGAGCGCGGAGTCAGATCGTTTGATAACAAGCTAAGAAATCTTTTAGACCTTGGTTCAGTGATCTACTTAAAGAAGAACACTCCTTTCAAGATCATCGTTGATCCGTCACACAGTATGGGGCTTACTCCCTATGTGGCCGATGCCGCTTACGCCGCCGTTGCCGCTGGGGCCGATGGTCTTATTGTCGAGGTTCACCCTGAGCCAGCGTGTGCACTCTCAGATGGCCAACAGGCCCTGAACATTCAACAGTTCAATGAAATGGTTCTAAAATTAAAGAAACTAGCTCCTGTTTTTAATAAAGAATTACGACTTTAATACTCTAGGGGTAACTTATGGCCAAAGCTGATTTTGTTCGAGTCATGTTTAATGACATCTCTTCTAAGTACGACCTCTTAAACGATATCCTCTCCGGTGGAACACACCGGTTGTGGAAAAAACAATTTGTAAAACTGGCCCTTAAGCAAAAACCAAAATCTGCTCTCGACTGTGCAACGGGCACGGGTGACATTGCTTTCAAACTTAAAGAGTCTTGTAGCGGGAATGTGGTCGGGATTGATTTTTCAGAAGGGATGATTGACTTCGCTAAGATCAGAGCGAAAACAAATCCACTTCCAGTTGAATTTAAAGTGGCCGACATTCAAAAGCTCCCTTTTTCAGACAAATCTTTTGACATCACGACGATCTCATTTGGTATTAGGAATGTAGAAAACCTTGATCTTGGACTTAAAGAGCTTGGGCGCGTTTCACGAGGAGTTTACATCTTAGAATTTGGCCAGCCAAAGAACTCTCTTTTTAAAACTCTCTACTTCGGCATGCTCAGACTTTACGTACCTATTTTTGGACTTATCACAAAACGTAAAGACGCCTATGAATACCTGATTGCGTCTTCGGAAGCGTTCCCATCGGCGGAAACATTTGTCGACATTATGAAAAAAAATACGTCGTTTAAAAATTACGGTTACATCCCTGTCTTTGGCGGGATTGCCTATATTTATTTTGCCAATAACGGTGAGGCCTAAATGATATCTCCCATTTTTCAAGCAGAGGATTGGAACGAAGTCTCGGAACTCAAATTTCAGGACATCACTCTTCATAAGGCCAAAGAAACTGGGGCCGTGCGGATTGCCTTCAACAGACCTGATCTAAGGAATGCTTTTAGACCTCAGACAGTTGATGAACTTTTAACAGCTCTTGAATGGTCTCACCGTCAAAACGATGTGGGTGTGATTCTTCTCACAGGAAATGGTCCTTCATCTAAAGATGGTGGCTGGGCCTTCTGCTCAGGTGGGGATCAAAACGTTCGTGGAAAATCTGGTTACGAATACAAAGACAGCACTCCTGGTATGCCGACGGCCCATGGCCGCCTCCATATTCTAGAAGTCCAGCGCATGATTCGTTTCATGCCAAAAGTTGTGATTGCCTTGGTCCCAGGTTGGGCCGTCGGTGGTGGACACTCTCTTCATGTGGTGTGCGATTTAACACTCGCTTCAAAAGAGCACGCAATCTTTATGCAATCAGATGCCAAAGTCGCAAGCTTTGATGGTGGTTTTGGTTCGGCCTACCTTGCTCGGCAAGTGGGACAAAAGAGAGCACGGGAAGTGTTTTTTCTGGAGCACAGATATACCGCACAAGAAGCCTACGAAATGGGCATGGTCAATAAAGTTGTTCCTCACGCAGATTTAGAAAAAGTGGGGCTTGAGTGGGCCCGGACGATTTGCCGTAAATCTCCGACCGCAATTAAGATGCTTAAGTTTGGATTTAACCTCATTGATGATGGTTTAGTCGGCCAGCAAGTTTACGCCGGAGAGGCCACAAGGCTTGCGTATGGGACTGAAGAGGCCCAAGAAGGAAGAAATTCTTTTCTTGAAAAGAGACAACCAGAGTTTGAGAAATTTCCTTGGATCTACTAAATGGAAACCTCACTTTCAGAACACTCTGAATGGTTTGATCGTGAATTCTTTGAGCTCGGGGCCTTCCTCGGAACCTCCAGTGGTGAAAAAGTTCTTTTCGCCAAGGGAGGATCGATAAGCGAAGTCTCTGAGTTCTCGACAACTCAAGAGACGGTTTTCTACTTAAAAGATTTTTACCGAAATACCTACCTTGCTTACAGACCTCGAACGATTCTCTCTCTTAACCCAAGTGAGGTTCCAACTCTTCAAGTGGAGCATTCACATTTTTCTCCCGTTTCAAATGATGATGATATCTATGAAAAAGATTTCGAAAGACTCAAAAACTCTTTCGGCCCAAGTCTTCAAAAAGTTGTTCTGATTTCTCGTGAAACTTATGGAAGTTTTGAGGGCGAGAAAAGTATCCGGCATCTTTTTAACCGCGCCTTTTCATTTGGGACAGGTCAGCCTTACGGCATCTGGAATAAGAACTACGGAGTCATAGGGAGTACTCCTGAGCTTCTTTATTCAGTTACAAAAAACACACTGCGTACGTTTGCACTCGCTGGTACAGCGAAAATTAACGAAGGACAAAAACTTCTAGAGTCTTCTAAAGACCGGCATGAACACAATTTGGTGATTCAGGACATCAGCGAAAAACTAAAATCTCTCGGCGCCGAGATCTATGTTCAAGAAACAAAACTTCACCCTTATAAAACCATCGTTCATCTTAAAACCGACATTGAGGGAAACCTAGGCTTTGATACAAATTTAACTGAATTAACAAACCTTCTCTCTCCAACGGCTGCCTTAGGCGGTTACCCGAAAGAGAATTCGCTCAATTTCTTAAAGTCTTCAAGCTATTCTAGAGTCTACCCAAAAAGATATTTTGGTTCAGCTCTTGGGGTTATAAATCCTGAGATGAAAGAATTTGTCGTCGCTATTAGAAATGTGCAATGGGAAAAAGGCCATTACTTTATCGAGAGTGGTGGTGGTGTCGTTCCTGAGTCAGAGCTCAAAAAAGAGATGGATGAAATTCATTTAAAAAGAAGCACTATTCAAAGGCATTATTTATGAAAATGATTTTTGATCAAATCTTCTTTTGTGCTGGAGCGAGAAACCACGATCTCCTTAACATTTTTGGTAAGCAAACCATCAAGTTTGAGTACGACGAAAGGATGGCAAGCTTTAAGGCCCTGGGGCTCAGTAAAATGGTTGGGACCAAAGTGGCGATCTGTACGACTTCTGGAACGGCCGTGGCCCAATGTGTGCCGGCCATGCTTGAAGCCTTTTACTCAGAGCTACCTCTTGTTCTCATCACAGGAGATAGACCTAAAAAACTTCATGGCACCGGCTCGCCCCAGACGATAGAGCATGAGGCATTAACCAGAGCGTGCCGAAGAACGTATATTGAAGTTTCTATCGAAGAGCTTCGTGAGTTGGATTTAAACTCTGTCGAGTACCCAGTGCATATCAACGTACTCGTGGATGACACTGTAGAACACAGATCCCCCACTCACTTCCATCAAAACCTTGAAGGTTTTAAACGATTTCTAAGTGATAAGAAAAAGCCGTTGTTTGTTTTCTCCCATGAAAATCGAAGCATGAGACTCTTCGTTGAAAAATTCTCAAAACTCAAGCTCACCTTCTATGCTGAGACATTGAGCTGTGCTCACGATCTCTCGGACATCAAAACCGAGAAAAAGCTCCTTGAGCTCTTTAACGCCAACTACTTCGACTCCATCATACGTGTCGGCCATACTCCGCTTACAAAAATTTGGCGTCTTCTCGAAAAAAAAACGATGCCAGTATTTAGTTTTGATTCAAGAAACCTCTCAGGACTCTCATACGGTGAAGTCCTTCCTGTGAACTCAGAAGAATTACTGACCTCCAAAGATTTTTGGAGCGCACTTGAAACTCTCTCGCCTTATCCTGTGGCCGACGAAACCTTATGGAAACTCGAAAATCTCATTAAAAAATTTCCCCAGGCCGAGATTTCAACCATGAGTAGGCTTCAGGAGGTAATCGATGAGAACAGTCTTGTGTATCTTGGGAACTCTCTTGTCGTTCGTTTTTTTGAACTGACTCAATTGAAAAACTTCACAGTCCATGGAAACCGTGGAGTCAATGGAATTGATGGACAACTCGCCACGGCCATTGGAGTTGCGATGGGGACAAATGAGCATGTCACATGCATCCTAGGTGATCTGACTACATTCTACGATCTCTCTAGCCTTCGTGAAATTCCTGACAACCTCACGCTCGTGATCATTAATAATCAAGGTGGGCGTATTTTTGATATGCTAAATTTAGATCAGCGGATCATCCTCGAGCACGAACATGATTTTAAAAATATTTGCGAGGGAATGAAAATCTCCTATGGCCAAGAACTTTCTGACTATAAAAAGGTCAAGGTTTTGGAACTCTTTCCTGATAGGGATCAGAGTCAGAGTTTTCTTAAGGAATGGAACAAGTGATTCACGTTTTTCATGGATTCCTTGGAACTCCTGAAGACTTCTCATTTCTTAAAGGAGAAGGAGTCTTAGTCCATGACATCTATGATCTCAAACGAGGTTTTGAGATTTCATCAAAGGATACACTCATTGGTTATTCAATGGGGGGAAGAATTGCTCTGGACCTTGCGAAACGAATCAACTACCAATTAGAAAAAATCGTCCTCATCAATGCTCACCCAGGGCTTTCAACACAGGAAGAACGACAAAACAGAAAACATTTTGAGGACAACGTTCTCCTGCGTCTTCAAACAAACTCAAAAGATGAGTTCATAAAATACTGGAACAACCTTCCGATTTTTGAATTCGACTCACCCATCGAAGTGATCGACCAAGAACGCTTCCAACAATCGGCCAGAATATTCGATCTTTACAGGCTCTCAAACCAAGAAAACCATTTGGAAACAATCCAATTGTTAAAAGAGAAATGTCTGTGGCTAATAGGAACTGAAGACGCGAAGTATATGAGTCTTGCCCAAGAGTTACTTCTTCCCCGAGGAATTCGAGTAAAGACTCTTCAAGGTGGTCACAGACTTTTCCAAAGGCCAGAACTAATTAAAAAAATCTTACAAGAAGAGCATATTTTATGAAAAATTTCATCCTTGCTGCACGACCTAAAACACTTCTCGCAGGTGTTATTCCTCCTCTCGTGGCGTACGCGTATCACCTATCCATGAGTGGGCAAAACGAATTTTTTTATCTGACTTGCGCTGTCCTTGGTGCCCTCTTCATTCAGCTTGCCACCAACTTCTTTAATGATGTGATTGATTTTCAAAAAGGTGCCGATAAAAAGAGAGTCGGCCCCACTCGAGTTTCGGCATCGGGTCTTGTGGATATTAAAACTGTAAAAAAATGGGCCATTGCCTGCGTTTCTCTCGGTGCCCTTTGTGGGATTCCGCTTATTATCAGAGGTGGTATTCCATTTTTAATTCTAGGTCTTATTTCACTCTACCTTACCTATGGTTACACTGGTGGTAAGGCTTCACTTGCTTACCGGGGACTTGGCGAGCTGTTTGTTTTTTTATTTTTTGGTCTTTTTTCTGTGATGGGTTCTTACTACCTATTTGCTTTGAACCTGAACTGGGGAGCAGTCATCCTTGCTTCAGTCTTTGGGTTAATGGCCACAACCTTTATCTGTATCAATAATCTTCGGGACCGCGAAACAGATAAAGAAGTGGGCAAGATGACTCTTGCGACAAAGCTTGACGAAAAGACTTACCAGCTCTTCACACTTGGGACTATTTTTGCGCCCTATCTTCTGCTCCACTACTTCCGCGACCTTAAAATGATTTACTGGGTTTTTGTAGCACTTATTCCTGCTCTTAAGCTCTCAATCATCACTCTAAAAAATAAAGGCGCTGACCTTAATGAAGGGCTCAAGTTTTCAGGCATTCACTTGGTTGTCTTTTCTCTACTCTTGAGCTTTACATTTATTTATGAAAGTCTACTGTAGCCCCTACTCTCTCACTCCTTTAAAAAAGGCGAACCGCCTGAGCTCATTAAAAAAGAGTTCCGGAGTGCTACTTAAAGGTGTTCTCGGTAATAAAATAACCTTCGCCGACTATTACCCTCATACTGTCTTAGGAGATAAAGACTGTGATGAGTTTTTGCAAAATTTTAAATTTCAAAATATCGAGTATGAACAGAAAGTTTTTGAATTTCTTTTGAAAGATGACCTTTATCAGAATCTAAAGAATAAGAAGTTTTATAACCATGCCCTTTGGACCGAAGAAGGGACTCTTAACTCAAAAGTGATAAAGTATAAACTCC